>JADMIO010634524.1_pt1 | contig 24799 bp, 22 predicted proteins | sample 8958161 | NCBI WGS metagenome assembly JADMIO01 (sample SAMN16585339, study PRJNA669376) | soil metagenome | isolation source: Crop rotation soil | place: USA: Cullars Rotation, Alabama | collected 2011
CGCGACAACTTGTCCACGTGGAATTCTAAGCTTAGGATCCCAATGTGCTGGAAAGGCGCGCATCAAGGACGACCGCTCGTTCGCACTGGCCTCCGCCTCGCTGCGCCAGGCGCTGCAGGCGATGCCGGAAGTTGCCGAGCTGTCCAAGCACATCATGGTCGAGGAGACCAAGCAGGGCCTCAACATCGAGATCGTCGACCAGGACGGCCGCTCGATGTTCCCCGAGGGCGCCAAGGAACCCTATGAGCGCACCCGCAAGCTCATCCAGAAGCTCGCAGGTCCCCTCAAGTCGATGCCGAACCGGATCTCGATCGCCGGCCATACGGCGGTGAGCCGGTTGCCGCCGCGTCCGGGCTACGGCGCATGGGAACTTTCGGCTGACCGCGCCAACGCGGTGCGTTCGATTCTGGAGGACGAGGGGCTGTCCGGCTCACGCATGTTCATGGTCGCCGGCAAAGCCGACAGCCAGCCGCTGTTCCCAGACGACCCGCAGATCGCCGCGAACCGCCGCGTCACCATCACGCTGATGCGCGAGGAACCGCCGCTTCCGGTCGGGTTCAAGCCCTGACGCGCCTGCGGCGGACTGCCGCGCGGCTTTCGGTTAGCCATAAACGCTGTCTGGCGGCTATCGGCCGGGGCCCCATAGGCGCGCCATAGGCGGAGTGATATAACCGCGCCGATTTTTTCAGTGCGGCAGGCCTCGTCCGCGATCCAATGAATGAAGCGACCCGCGACACGACCGTGTCGACCGAGGTGCCGCCGGCTGAGAAGGCCGACGTCCCCCCCAGTTTCGCCGCACTGACGCTCGGCAGCGTCGGCATCGTCTATGGCGATATCGGCACCAGCCCGCTGTACGCGTTCCGCGAGGCGGTGGTTGCGGCCGGCGCGTCCGGGCCGATCACGCGCGAGATCGTGCTCGGCGTCCTGTCGATGATCCTGTGGTCGCTGATCGTCGTCGTCACAATCAAATACGTCATCGTCCTGCTGCGCGCCGACAACAACGGGGAGGGCGGCACGCTCTCGCTCACCGCGCTTGCGTTCCGCGCGGTCGGCCGGCGCACACCGTATGTCCTGATGCTCGGCGTGATCGGCGCCGCGATGTTCCTGGGCGACTCGGTCATCACGCCGGCGATCTCGGTGCTGTCGGCGGTCGAGGGGCTGAAGCTCGCAGCCCCTGCGCTCGAGCACTACGTGGTGCCGCTGACCATCGCGATCCTGATCGGCCTGTTTGCCGTGCAGCGGCGTGGCACCGCCGGCATCGCGGCCTTCTTCGGCCCCGTGATGGCGGTGTGGTTCGTCGCGGTCGCGCTGGTGGGGCTCCTGCATATCAGCGACGACTGGCGTGTGTTCGCTGCGCTGAACCCGTACTACGCAGTCTCGTTCCTCGCGAGCCACGGTGTCATCGGTCTCGTCACGCTCGGCGCCGTGTTCCTCGCAGTGACCGGCGGCGAGGCGCTCTATGCCGACCTTGGCCATTTCGGCCGCAAGCCGATCCAGGTTGCCTGGTTCGGCCTGATCTTGCCGGCGCTGGTGCTCAACTACTTTGGGCAGGGCGCGCTGGTGTTGAGCAATCCTGCGGCGATCTCCAATCCGTTCTACAAGCTCGTGCCCGAGATGCTGCTGCTGCCGATGGTCGTGCTCGCGACCGCCGCGACCGTGATCGCGAGCCAAGCGGTGATCACCGGTGCCTATTCGCTCACCTATCAGGCGATCCAGCTCGGGCTCTTGCCGCGGCTTGCGATCCTGCACACCTCGGCATCGCATTTCGGGCAGATCTACATCCCCCGCGTCAACACGGCGCTGCTGGTGGGTGTGCTGCTGCTTGTCCTGATGTTCCAGACTTCGAGCAAGCTCGCCCACGCCTACGGCGTCGCCGTCACCACCACGATGGTGGTCGATGGGCTGCTCGGCTTCATGGTGATCTGGCGGCTGTGGAAGTGGGATTGGTGGAAGGCCGCGCTACTGATGGTGCCACTGGTCGCGATCGACGGGACATTCCTTTCGGCGAACCTGCTCAAGCTGTTCGAGGGCGCGTGGCTGCCGATCCTGTTCGGCATCGGGATGGTGCTGATCATCGTCACCTGGCAGCGCGGCACCCGCATCCTGATCCAGAAGACGCGCCGCGTCGAAGTACCGCTCGAGTCGCTGATCCGCAGCCTGGAGAAGCGCCCGCCGCACATTGTGCCGGGCACCGCGGTCTTCCTCACCAGCGATCCCGACTTCGCGCCGGCGTCGCTCCTGCATAATCTCAAGCACAACAAGGTGCTGCACGAGCAGAATGTGGTTCTTCGCATCGTGACCTCCGACACGCCGCGCGTTCCTGACGATGACCGTGTCAGCATCGAGCCGATCTCGGAGCGCTTCACCCGCGTCGAACTCAAGTTCGGATTCATGGAATCGCCAAACGTGCCGAAGGCGCTCGCGGTCGCGCGCAAGAAGGGCCTGCAGTTCGACATCATGTCGACGTCGTTCTTCCTCTCGCGCCGCTCGCTGAAACCCGCCGCCCATTCGGGCATGCCGGCGTGGCAGGACCGATTGTTCATCGGGCTCGCGCGCTCGGCCAACGACGCGACGGACTTCTTCCAGATCCCGACCGGGCGCGTCGTGGAGGTCGGTACCCAAGTGACGGTTTAGTTTTAACATTTTGATTTGTTTGTATTTTTCACTACGTCAAGCCGAAGAAGATATGCTTGCGCCGCATGGCTGGTCCGGTTCGGTCGCCGTGGCCACCTCGGTGACGCCCACGTTGAGCGGGTGTAACAAGCCCGCCCTGCGCGCCTTGCGCAGCACACGGAGCAGGCCAAGCGCCTGACCAAACCCAATGATGCTCAGTCTGACGGCTCCCCAAGGGAGCGACTTGCGCGCGAGCGCGAGCGATGACGCTCGTCCCACAACGCGCTTCTGGACCTTGACCCTCGGCGCCATCGGCGTCGTGTACGGCGACATCGGCACCAGTCCGCTTTACGCCTTTCGCGAGGCGATCACCGCGGCCGTGGCTGGCGGCACGGTCACGCACACGGCCGTGCTCGGCGTCCTCTCCCTGATCTTCTGGGCGCTGATGGTCATCGTCACGCTCAAATACGTTCTCATTCTGCTTCGCGCCGACAACAACGGCGAGGGCGGTACGCTCACCCTCATGGCGCTCGCACAGCGCGCGCTCGGCAAGAGTACGCCGACCCTGTTCCTGCTCGGCACCATCAGCGGCGCACTGTTCTACGGCGATGCCGTCATCACACCGGCCCTCTCGGTGCTGTCGGCCGTCGAAGGCCTCAAAGTCGTGACGCCGGCGTTCGAGCCCTATGTCGTGCCGTTGACCGTCGTGATCCTGCTTGCGCTGTTTGCCGTGCAATCGCGCGGCACCGCGCAGGTCGCGGCCTTCTTCGGCCCGGTCATGCTTCTGTGGTTCATCGTGATCGCGCTGGCGGGCATCGCCCACATTGCGGCTTCGCCCTCGGTCCTTTACGCGCTCAATCCGTGGCACGCGGTGACGTTTCTCGGCAGCCATGGCGTCATCGGTCTGGTGACGCTGGGTGCCGTCTTTCTCGCCGTCACCGGCGCCGAAGCGCTGTATGCCGACCTCGGACATTTCGGACGCAACCCGATCCAGGCCGCATGGATCGCGCTCGTATTGCCGGCGCTTGCCCTGAACTATTTCGGTCAAGGTGCGCTCGTGCTCGGCAACGCCAAGGCAATCGAGAACCCGTTCTTCCTGCTGTATCCGGACTGGGCGCTGCTCCCGATGGTCATCCTGGCGACGGCCGCAACCGTGATTGCCAGCCAGGCGGTCATCACCGGCGCCTATTCGCTGACGCGGCAAGCCATCCAACTTGGCCTTCTGCCGCGCCTGGAGATCCGCCACACCTCGGAATCGCACGCCGGCCAGATCTTCATGCCGCGCGTCAACACGCTGCTGCTGATCGGCGTGTTGCTGCTGGTCGCGCTGTTCCGCTCATCGAGCAATCTCGCATCGGCCTACGGCATCGCGGTGACCGGCACGATGGTGGTGACCGCCATGATGGCGTTCATCGTGATCCGGAAGGTCTGGAAATGGTCGCCGTGGACTGCCGCCACACTGATCGCGCCGTTCCTGCTGATCGACGTGACGTTCCTCGGCGCCAACATGCTCAAGGTGCTGGAGGGCGGCTGGATGCCGCTCGCGCTCGGCGGACTCGTGATGCTGTTGATGTACACGTGGCGGCGCGGCAGCCGGCTCCTGTTCGACAAGACCCGCAAGCACGAGACGCCGCTGCGCGCGCTCGTGGCGATGCTGGAGAAGAAGAAGCCGCCACTTGTGCCGGGTACGGCCGTGTTCCTCACCAGCGATCCGACCAGCGCGCCGACCGCACTGATGCACAGCCTCAAGCACTACAAGGTGCTGCACGAGAAGAACGTGGTCCTCACGGTTGAGACCGCGAGCACGCCGACCGTGTCGCCGGACGAACGCGTGCAGATCGAACAGATCAGCGACCGCTTCTCCAGCATCGTGCTGCACTTCGGCTACATGGAGACACCGAACGTCCCAAAGGCGCTTGCGATCGCGCGCAAGCTCGGCTGGCAGTTCGACATCATGTCGACGTCGTTCTTCCTGTCGCGCCGCTCGCTCAGGCCCGCGTCGAACTCCGGCATGCCGCGCTGGCAGGACCGGCTGTTCATTGGGCTTGCGCGTTCCGCCAACGACGCGACCGACTACTTCCAGATTCCCACCGGCCGCGTGGTGGAGGTCGGCACGCAGGTGGCGGTGTAAGCACTATCGTTTCCTCCCTCGCCGGCGGCGCCTCCGCTCCGGTAACGCGATGAGGCGTCGCACACCGCGCATGCGGGCTCATGGTTGCGCATTCATGTGACGGGCGATATTGAACCCGGAGCGTGAGGAGAGCCGACATGTCCGACAAACTTGGCCGCGACAGCGTGCAAGACCTTTATCCGGAGGAAGTCGCCAAGGGCCTCATCGAAGGCAAGATGGTGCTGGTCGACGTGCGCGAACCGAGCGAGACCGACGTCGAGCGCTATCCGGATGTTGCGGTCTACATGCCGATGTCGGAGTTCGATCCGGCAGCGCTTCCGGATCCTGCTGGTGGCAAGGATGTCGTATTCGCCTGCCGCTCAGGCAACCGCTCGGTGACGGCGTCGCTGATGGCGCAGAACGCGGGGCTTCCCTACAACAAGCACCTCGCGGGCGGCATCAAGGGCTGGAAGGAAGCGGGTCTGCCGACCGAGACGTGACGCTGCGGCCGCTTTCGGATAACAACACGCGCCGCGCCGGCGTGTGAGCTTGTCCATGAACCCCGTCTTTTCCAATCTGCCTGTCTCCGTGTTCGAGGTGATGTCGCGCCTTGCGCGCGAGCAGGAGGCCGTCAACCTCGGGCAGGGCTTCCCCGACGATCCGGGCCCTCTCGACGTGCGCCAGAAGGCCGCCGATGCCGTGATCAATGGCTGGAACCAGTATCCGCCGATGATGGGCCTTCCGGAGCTGCGCCAGGCTGTGGCCGCGCACTACAAACATTGGCAGGACCTCACCCTCGATCCCGACAGCGAGATCATGATCACGTCGGGTGCGACCGAGGCGATCACGGGCGCCTTGATGGCGCTGATCGAGCCCGGCGACGAAGTCGTCATGTTCCAGCCGATGTACGACGCCTACCTGCCGTTGGTGCAGCGCGCCGGTGGCGTGCCGCGCTTCGTCAAGCTCAGCCCCCCGCACTGGCAGTTCGACGAGGAGGCGCTCGCGCGTGCCTTCACGCCGAAAACAAAGGTCGTGCTGTTCAACAATCCGCTCAATCCGTCGGCGACGATGTTCTCGCGCCATAACCTCGAGCTGCTGGCTCGCTACTGCGAGAAGTTCGACGCGGTCGCGATCTGCGACGAGGTATGGGAGCACGTCATGTTCGACGGGCGCCGCCATGTCCCGCTGATCGCGATGCCGGGGATGCGCGAGCGCTGCGTCAAGATCGGCTCGGCGGGAAAGATTTTTTCGCTCACCGGCTGGAAGGTCGGTTTCGTCTGCGCGGCGCCTAAGGTGATGCGTGTCCTCTCCAAGGCGCACCAGTTTATCACCTTCACGACGCCGCCGAACCTGCAAGCCGCGGTCGCCTACGGGTTGGCGAAGACCGATGACTACTTCGAGACCATGCGCGCCGACTTCCAGCGCAGCCGCGACCGCTTCACCGCAGGCCTGCGCTCGCTCGGCTTCCCGGTGATCGACGCGCAGGCGACCTATTTCGTCAACGTCGACCTCTCGGCGCTCGGCCTGAACGAGGACGACGAGACTTTCTGCAAGCGGCTCGTGCTGGAGCACAAGGTCGCCGCCATTCCGGTTTCGGCGTTCTACGCGACCGACCCGATCCGTTCGGTGGTGCGCTTCTGCTTCGCCAAGCGCGACGCCACCCTCGATGCCGCGCTGGAGCGGCTTGCAGGCGCGCTCAAACGCGCTGCGTGACGGCCGCCGCGGGCAGGGCGCCCGCCGCCTTCGCGCTCTTGCCGAGTCCCACCGCGAACATCACGGCCGCCACCACGAGGAAGATGATTGCGCCGACCAGCAGCCAGATGCGCGTCCACTTCAGGCTCTTGGTGCGCTCTTCCTCGGATTTGTGGCTGATGACAAAGGTCTTGTTCTTCGAGCTTGGCCCCGGCTTGCCGATCAGCCCGCCATTCTGAACTTCGCCGAGCACATAGATCGGGATGTCAGGCGCGAGCACGTGCTCGATGCGGCGGAAGGATTCGTTTCTTCCTCCGAGCGCGTTGAGTACGCCGGCGGCGACAGCCATCGCGCCCGAGGAACTGGAAGGGTTGCTGGTCGGTTCGTTCACGCTCTGCACCGCCTCGACCTTGGCACCGTCGAAGTCGATGCCGACCCGGCCGCTGTCGTCCTGGATTAGGCACGCGCCATACTTCGTGTTCTTGTAGATGGTCGTCGTGCGGGTGCGACGCTCGCTTTCGCCTTTCGAATTCCGCTCGTAATAGGTTTCGGTGCGCTGGATCTCGGCGTTGAAGTAGGCGGCAGGCTTTTGCGAGAACTCAGCGAGGAGCGCCTCGCGCACGCGCAGCGTCCCCTTCACCTCGACCAAGGTGCCGGGCGCCAGCGCCGCCATATCGGCGGCGCGCGACGTCGGCGTTCCGGCCATCAGGGCGATCTCCTTGCCGACCGAGTGGCGCCACCACAGCAATCCAAAGCCGACCAGCGCGAGGATCGCGCCGATGATCAGAAAAACCCAGTTCACCTAAATCCTCCCTGCCCAACCACACGCTCTGAGGCGGTGGCACGGGAGGTATCATCCGGCAGGCCCTACGCCGTGGGCAAGCAAAAAGCCCCGGGGATTCTCCCCGGGGCTTTCCGCAGACAGTGCTCTGCGTGGATCAGTACCGTGCGATGACCGAGCCCGGAAAACCGAACTTGTAATTGATTCCGAACTTCACCGCGTGGATCTGCTGGTCGATGCTGGTCGACGTGCCCGGCGAGAACGACACGTTCTGCCGCCCGAAGTCCATGTAGTTGTACTCAAGCTTCGTCGTCCATTGCGGCGCGAAGGCGTATTCCACGCCGACGCCCACGGTCCAGCCGAGCCGCGTGTCGGTGACCTCGGTTCCCGGGAACGTGTAGAAGTTGGTCGAGAAGCGGTCGTGCGCCCACGCTGCGCCGCCCTTGCCGTAGACGAGCAGGCGGTCGAACGCGAGGCCGACGCGGCCGGTCAGGGTCGCGGTCCAGTCGACATTGGTGTTGAAGGTGGAGGCGAGCGCGCTGGTACCGCCCTTGATGCCGCTCCACGACCAGTCACCCTCGACGCCGAGCACGAACTGCCCGATCTGGTAGTTGGCGCCGCCTTGGAAGCCGCCGAGGATGCCGTCCGCCTGATGCGACACGCTTGCGAGGCCGAAGCCGTCCTGCCAGGTCTTGTCGGCCCAGCCGTAGCCGACGTGACCGCCGATATAGAATCCGGTCCAGTCGTACATCGGCGCCTGCACGACGCCGGCGGGCGGCGCCTTGTAGACCGGCCGCGGGATATCGGCCGCCGAAGCGATGCCTGTCCCCATCGTGATGCCTGCCACCGCGAACAAGGCGGCCAGCCCAAGCCGCTTCGTGCCCTTCTGCATCTCATTCTCCATTGACGTGAAGCGCCCCGTATCTGTCTCGCTCATGCCGGGTCACTAGGGCCAGCGGCTGTCGCGAATGCGGCCAGAACGCAGCGATTTAATGGAAGTTCCGGCGGTTGTGTGGGCCCCCTGCGGACGCGGTGACGGTGGAGTTAAGATTTCCCGCCGAGTTGCAGGCACCTGCGCGAGGCCGCCGCTGATCGGATGGTCCACGAAACTGTTGAGCCACAAGGGAAAATCGATTGAGAGCGGATCGGCAGCGGATTAGCCTACCGCTCCCAAACACGCAGCTGATGCATCAATGCAACGCTGCACGAAATCTCGAAACGAGGGGCTCTCCATGCGGTTCTGGCGCACTCTTGCGGTTCTCTTTCTTGCCGTAGCGCCAGGCGCGCCCGCAGCCACGCAGGGAGAGCGGGTGGTGAATGTCTACAACTGGTCGGACTACATCGATCCGACGGTGCTGGAAGACTTCACCAAGGAGACCGGCATCAAGGTCAAATATGACACCTTCGACACCAACGACATGCTGGAGACCAAGCTGCTCGCCGGCCGCACCGGTTACGATGTTGTGGTGCCGAGCGCATATTTCCTCGCGCGTCAGATCAAGGCCGGCGTGTTCCAGAAGCTCGACAAGGCGAAGCTGCCGCACCTGAAGAATGCCTGGCCAGAGATCGCCAGGATGCTGGCGGTCTACGATCCCGACAATCAGTACGCCGTCAACTACATGTGGGGTACGACCGGCATCGGCTACAACGTCGCCAAGGTGCGCGAACTGCTTGGGCCCGACGCGAAGATCGATTCGTGGGACGTGGTGTTCCGCCCCGAGACCCTCGCCAGGTTCAAGGACTGCGGCGTGCATATGCTGGATTCGTCGGACGACGTTCTGGCCGCGGCGCTGCGCTATCTCAAGCTCGATCCGAATACGAAGGAGTCGGCCGATTTCGACAAGGCGGCCGAGCTGCTGATGAAGGTGCGCGGCTCGGTGCGCAAGTTTCACTCATCCGAATATCTCAATGCGCTCGCTTCGGGCGAAATTTGCCTCGTGCTCGGCTATTCGGGCGACATCAAGCAGGCGCAGAAGCGCGCCGCGGAGGCCAAGAACGGGATCGAGATCGGCTACGCAATCCCGAAGGAGGGGGCGCAGCTCTGGTTCGACAATCTGGCCATCCCGAAGGATGCGAAGAACGTCGCCGAGGCCCATGCGCTGATCGATTTCCTGCTTCGTCCACAGGTCGCGGCGCGCAATTCCAACATGCTGTCCTACGCCAATGGCAATGCGGCGAGCCGACCGTTCGTCGACAAGGCGGTCATCGATGACAACACGATCTATCCGGACGATGCCACGATGGCGCGGCTTTACACGATTATGGCCCACGATCAGAAAACCCAGCGGCTAATCAATCGGTTGTGGACCCGGGTGAAGACCGGGAAGTAATTCGTCCCACACCTTCTGGGTGAGGCGGCGCGCGTGACCGTGGCAGTGGCGCATCGCCGCGGACAACATTTTACCGGGTCATTGACAGTGCCGGGGCATCCGACATCATAGGCAGGCTATCCGTACCTTTGGGGAGGGCTGTTCCTATGACGAAGAAGCTGCCGGTTTTCGGCGGTATGCTGTGCGCGCTCGTGCTGCTGGGCGCCGCCAAGCCTGCGGCCGCGGGGGCCTATGGCGCGCTCGCGACCAGCCCGGAAGCAGATTTCGGCTACTCGTATAACTTCGACTACGCCGAGGATGCCCGCCGCCGCGCGCTCACGGAGTGCCGCAAGCACTCGCAAAAGTGCGTTGTGAAGGGCACGTTCCAGAATGTCTGCGTCACGGTCGCGAAGGCGACTAACGGCGCGATGGGCTGGGCCTGGGGCAACGGCAAGAGCGAGGACGACGATCTCGCCATGAGCGAGTGCCGCAAGAACAAGGGTCGCAACTGCGAGCTTACGACCCGGTTCTGCACGGGCGACGCCAAGGACTGAGTACTGCCGTCCGCACCACCGGATGGGTGGCTTCACCGCCAGCGGCGGTGAAGCCATAGCCATTGCTCGGGGTGCTCCCTGATCCAGCTCTCGATGGTCGACGTGATCGCCTGCATGGCGCCCTGCACGTCGACCTCGCCTTTGGCGTCGCACGGCAGCGAGAGAGGCGCGGTCAACTCGCCCCAGAAATGATTGCCATCGGGCAGGCGCACCATCCGGACGCCGTGCACCGCAGCGCCGGTATGGCGGGCGAGCTGTGCGATGAGCGGATTGGCCTTCACCCAGCGGCCGAAGAACACGACATCGACGCCCTTCACGTAATGCTGATCGACCAGCATGCCGACGTGTTCGCCGCGCCCGAGCGCGTTCGCCAGCCGCACCGGCGCATCGATCCCGACCGGCACCAGCGTGCCCATGCAGCCCGCCCGCATGTCGAGGATCGCGTCGCTGATCGCCCCGATGTTGGGACGGCGGAACAGGATGTTGGTCGGGATGCCATAGAACGCCGCGCCGACCGCCGGGATCTCCCAGTTGGCGAGGTGCGAGGCAAAGAACAACGCGGGCTTTTGCGAGTTGCGAATCGCGTCGAAGCGGTCAAGCGAGACCTGCTCATAGGTCACGTCGAGATCGGCGCGGCCAAGCTCATCGCGCTGCGGCAGGGTGATGCGGTCGATGTGCGCGAACTCGGCAGCGACGCGGCCGAGATTGTCCCAAACGCCGCGCAGGATTTTCTCGATCTCGTCCGGGCTTTTCTCCGGGAACGCGGCAACGAGATTGGCACGGCCGACCCGGTGTTCGGGCACCCAAGGCCCGATCGTCCGCAGCATTGCGCCGAGAAGGTTCGCCATGCGCTTGCGGTTCACGGCGCGCAGCATCTTCAGGAGCCCGACCGCAAGCCACCCGACGCATGCGTCGAAGGCCGCCTTGAGGCGGCGGCCGGCGCGGGGGCGGGGCAGCATGGCCATGGGTAAAGACTAGAACGTCACGATGATCTTGCCGAACACCTGCCGGCTTTCGAGCCGCGCCAAGCCGCGCTCGACGTCGGCAAGCGGCACTTCCGTGTCGATCACGGGCGTCAGCCCACCCGCCATCTTGGCGAGGCTCTCGGCGACGTTGCGGATCGAGCAGGCGAACGAGCCGATGATGCGGTACTGCTGCAGATAAAGCTGGAACAGGTTCATCTGGATCGACTGCCCCGAGGTCGAGCCGCAAGTGACAAGCCGCCCGCCACGCTTCAGGCAGAGGAGCGAGTCGTTGAACGTGTCCGGCCCGACATGCTCGAAGGCGACGTCGACGCCTTTCTTGCCGGTGAGCTTGCGCACGATCGTCGCGAAGCGCTCCTTGCGGTAATTGATGACGTGATCGGCGCCGAGCACCTTGGCCTTCGCGGCCTTCTCGTCGTCGCCGACCGTCGCGATGACCGTCGCGCCGATCTGCTTCGCCATCTTGATCGCGGTCGAGCCGATACCTGACCCGCCGGCCTGCACCAAGATTGTCTCGCCCGGCTCAAGCTTCGCGTTGTCGAACAGCATGTGCTGCACGGTGCCGAACGCGATCGGCGCGCAGGCGGCGTCGCGGAACGAGACGCCGGCCGGCACCGGGATCACGAGCCGCGCCGGCATGTTGACGAGGTCGCGGGCGAATCCGTCGACATGAAAGCCCATCACGCCCGCGACGTTTTCGCAGAGATTGTCGCGGCCCTCGCGGCACGCCTTGCACACTCCGCAGGTAAGCCCGCCATAGGCGACGACCTTGTCGCCGGCCTTGAAGGTCCTCACGCCGCTGCCAACCGCCGCGATCTCGCCCGCCGCTTCGACGCCGACAACCAGCGGCAGCTTGCGCTTGGCGAACGCCATGCCGCGGAAGCCCCACACGTCGAGATGATTGAGCCCGATCGCCTTGATGGCGATCTGCACCTCGCCGTCGCCCGGCGGCGCCGGAGGCGGCGCGTCCAAGAGTTCGAGCTTGCGGTCGGCGACGAGGGTCAGCGCGCGCATTTAGCGATGGATGCCCATCGCGGCCGTTAGTCCGCCGTCGACCGGCAGATAGGCGCCGGTGATGTAGGCGGCGGCCGGCGAGAGCAGGAACGCGACCAACCCGGCGATATCCTCGGGCTTGGCGAAGCGTTGCGCCGGGATCTGCTTTTCCATCTGCTCGCGGAACTTGTCGTACTTCGACATCATCTCGGTATCGATGAAGCCGGGCGCGACGTAGTTCGCCGTGATGCCGCGGCTCGCGACTTCGACCGCGAGCGTGCGGGTATAGCCGAGCAGGGCGGCCTTGGAGGCCGCGTAGGCGGCGTTGCCCTGATTGCCACGCTCGGCGGTGACCGAGCCGATCACGACCACGCGGCCGTTGCGCGCCTTCATCATGCCGCGCACGACGGAGGTGGCGAGGCGCGTGAACGACCAGAAGTTCACCTGCATGGCGGCCTCGGCCTTGGCCTGATCGAGCATCACGGCGAGCGTGTCGTAGGACAGGCCGGCATTGTGCACGAAGCCCGCGAGCGGGCCCTCGCCCTCCAGCGTCTTGATGAGGCCGTCGACCGCGCCCTTGTCCGACAGGTCCGCCTGATGCGCGGTGAACTTCTGCTGCGGATGCGCCGCGGAAAGCTCCTGGATCAGTTCGTTCGCTTCCGCTCCAGCCGAGCGATACGTGAAGGTGACGTCTTGGCCCGCCGCCGCGAGTGCGCGGACGATCGCAGTGCCGAGACCGCGGCCGCCGCCGGTGACCAGAACGCGCCCGGTTGCGATATCAGCCATCAGCGCGGCTCCCCACCAATGACGAGCGAGACGTTCTGCCCGCCGAATCCAAACGAATTGGAAAGAACGTGCGTCACGCGCGCATCGCGTGCGACGTTCGGAACCACGTCGAAGGGAATCGACGGGTCCGGCACCTGATAGTTGATGGTGGGCGGCAAACGCTGGTGTTGCAGTGTCAGCAGCGACATCACGGTCTCGACCGCGCCGGCGGCCGAGAGCGTGTGGCCGATCATCGACTTGTTCGAGGAGATCGGAACGCTCTTCGCGCGCTCGCCAAGCACCGCCGCGATGCTGAGACACTCCATCTTGTCGTTCTCAGGCGTGCTGGTGCCGTGCGGGTTGATGTAGTCGATGTCGTCGGGCGTGAGACTCGCGTCGCTGATCGCAGCGCGCATGCAGCCGATGGTGGGCTTGCCGTCCGGGCTAGTGCGGGTGCGGTGGAAACTGTCGGCCATCTCGCCGCAGCCCTCGATCACGCCGAGGATTTTTGCGCCGCGCGCCTTCGCGCTTTCGAGGCTTTCGAGCACCAGCACGGCGGCGCCTTCCGCCATCACGAAGCCATCGCGGTTCTTCGAGAACGGCTTCGAGGCGGCCTGCGGCGGATCGTTCGAGGTCGAGAGCGCGGAGAGGAGGGAGAAGCGGATCAGCGACTCGGCATTCACCGAGCCGTCGGTGCCGATGCAGAGCGCCGCATCGGTCTCGCCGCGCCGGATCGCCTCGACGCCGAGCTGAATCGCGGTCGCACCCGATGCGCAGGCGGTCGAAAGCGAAATCGGCGAACCCTTGGTGCCGAACTTGTCCGCCAGCCGGTCGGCGACCGAGCCGAACATGAAACGCTCATAGTAGTTCTGGAAACGCCCCGTCTCACTGACGCGCAAGAGATCGTTGTAGCTGACCGCGTCGTTCGCCCCCGAGGCGCGCGCGATCTCGTGGCGCTGCTGCCACTCGATCTCGACCGGCGCGACCGCCATGAACATCGGACCTGGAAAATCGCCGCGAGCACCGATGCCGGATTGCGCGATCGCTTCCTCGGCCGCCATCTCGGCGAGGCGCTGCGACAGTTCGGGCGCGTTGATCGAAGGCTCGATCGGCACGAAATCGACGGTGCCGGCGATGCGGGTCTTCAGCCCGTCGGTCGCGAAGCGCGTTATCGCGCGGATGCCGGACTCACCGGCGGTGAGCTTGCGCCAGTTGTCTTCCTTGCCGGCGCCGAGCGAGGTGACGACGCCGTAGCCGGTGACGACGACGACCGGACGTCCGGCCTGATCCGCGTTGGCTGCCACGTTGCTCTCCTTATACCGCTTCGATCATGGCGAGACCTTCGCCGCGCCAGTGTCCGATGCTGGTCACCACCACCTGGGCGAGGGGGCCCGCCATCGGTCGTTCCGCGCCCGACGCGTCGCTGGACGCGAACAGCGTTCCCTTCTGCAGCGCGATCGCCGCGAGCGCGATATTAGCGGGAAACTGCGGCTCAAGCCCATGACCGAGATGGGTGGCGCTGGCGCGCACCGCAAGGTCCGGATGGCGCGCCAGAAATGCGCGCTCTTCCGTGGTCGGTGCCGCAACGCCGGTGGCACCCGAGATCACCGCGGCGCGTGCCGCATCGAGGTTCGGCGCGACCTTGCCCCACATCTTGTCCAGCGACTCCGTGATGGCGCCCGCCGCCCGCCGCGTGTGATCCGACGCGACCGCAGCGATGCGGGCGAAGGGCTTTGCGCCGCGCGCGAGCGCGTGTGCCTTCTCCTCCAGCACCAGGAATGCCGCGAGCGTGCCGAGCTCCATTCCCTTCGCGGCCCACACGCCGGCGTGCTCGCCTTGCGCCAGTGCGCGGCCCATTGCGTAATGCAGCACGACTTCCCAGCGCTCCGCATTATATGCGCCGCCGACCAGCGCCAGATCGCCTTGGTTCGCCTGGATGCGCGCGTGCGCGATGCGCACCGCGTCGACTCCGGCCTGCTCCTCGCCCATGAAGGTGCGCGACGAGCCCGTGACGTTGTGCACGATCGAGATATTGCCGGCGAGCAGGTTCGAGAGTTGCGCCAGAAACAGCGTCGGGCGCAGATCGCTCATCAGCCGCTCGTTGACGAAGGCTTCCGGGTTCGCGGCCTTGTCGACGCCCGCCGCAATCGCGATGTCGACGTTGGCGTCGCGCTCGCCGCCGCCTGCCGCCACGATCATGTCCATGCGCGAAAGAAGCTCGGCGTTGCCCTTCACGCCGGCCGAGTCGAGCGCGAGCCCCGCCGCATACGTGCCGATCCGTTGCCACGGCTCCATCTGGCGCTGATCGCCCTTCTTCGGGATCTGCTTGTCGAGGTCGAGGGGCACGATGCGGTGCACCGGGTAGGGCGCAAAGGATGTGCTGTCGGGCGGGGCCGGCGGCGCGTTCAGCTTCTCCCAATGCGCCTCGGTGCCTTCGCCGAGGCACGAGACAAGCCCGATGCCGGTAATCCAGGTTTCACGCGCGTCAGCCATGGGCGAGCGCCTCCATCGGGAAGGCGATCTCGGCGGCGACTTTTTCCATGCTCACGCGGAATTCCGGGCTCGGGAACTCGACCAGGCGGAACGTGAGGCCGGCGCTGCAGACCAGCTTGCCGTCATGACGGATCTCGGCGCTCGTCATCGCGAATCCGGAGCCGTCGTGTTCGATCTTCGCCGTGACGTCGAGCTTCTGCCCCGGCGTCACGAACGACCGCAGCTTTGCTTCCTTCACGGCGGCGAAGAACGGCATGCGGGTGAACTTGGTGAGGGCGATGATCAGCCAGCCGCTCGCCTGGTTCATGGTCTCGATCAGGAGCACGCCTGGCATCAGCGGATGGCCGGGAAAGTGCCCCTCGAAGATGGTCGAGCTTGTCGGCACCGTTGCGTCGACGCGGATTGTGCGCGCAGCCAGATCGAGATCAGCGATCCGGTCGATGAGCAGGAAGTAGTCGAGCCTCATGCAATCCGATCACGCCGGCGCGCCCTTCGCGGCGATCAGATCGTCGATGCGCGCGGTGAGGTTTTTCAGCACGAAATACTGCTCGGTGGTCGCCTTGCCGTCGTTGACCTCCTGCGTCCACTGCTCCAGCGGCAGCTTGATGCCGAAGGCCTTGTCGATCGCGAAGGCGATGTCGAGGAAGTCGAGCGAGTCGATGCCAAGATCGTCGATGGCGTGGCTCTCGGGCGTGATTTTCTCGCGCTCGATGTCACACGTCTCGGCGATGATGTTCGCCACGGTGTCGAACGTCGATGACATCGGCAACCCTCTGAAATCCAGTCGATTTTCGGCCAATCGCGCGGTCGCGCGAAGCCCCCGAGAACCCGTTCTTATCGTGCGGTGGCGGTATAGCCAAGGGCGCGGCTGAGTTCAATTGCCGTGGCGTCAGGCGCTAAGCGGCGGAAATTCCTCATTGTCGTCGCCTGATGGCCGGAAAAAGGGACGATTTGGCCGCGACACGGCCGCCTCCGGCTGGGGCCGGCAATCCCAAAAAAGGAAGCGTAATGATCGTTCGTACTTTCGCGTCTCTATGCGTTCTTGCAACTCTCGTCGCGGCACCGCTTGGCGCCGCCAACGCAGAGTCCGGTATTGCTTCAATTCACATGTACAACCGCCCCATGATGACGGCGAGCGGCGAGCGCACCAATAACAACGGCCTCAATGCCGCGCACAAGTCGCTGCCGTTCGGCACGATGGTGCAGGTGACCAACAAAAACACGGGCAAGTCTGTTGTGGTGAAGATCATCGACCGCGGGCCCTATATCCGCGGGCGCATCATCGATGTGTCGCCGGCCGCCGCGAAGGTGCTCGGCTTCTGGGGCGCGGGCATCGCGCCCGTGACCCTCGCGGTCGTCGGCCGCACGGCAAGCCGGTAAATCGGCCACAGCCAAGCCTTCAGGGGATGCGGCCGCCGCGCTAGCGCGGCGGCACATCCACCTGCGCGCAATTGCGCCGGCCCGACAGGACACAATCCTGCGTCTTGCGCATCTCCGCGATGGATGAGGCGAGCCAGATGCCGATCCCGCCCAGCACCACGATGACCAGGAACGCCAATCCGTTGTTGATCATCCGCTGGCGATAATCGTCTGGCTCGCCGTCCTTTGCGTATTTGGTGAGGTCTTCAACCGGGGCCTTCGGCGGCGGCGTGCGCGGCTTCGCCCGGAACGGCAGAACACGTCCCATCTCGTCGTCCGGACGCGGTTCGTTTGCGGTCATGAGCATGCCGTGCGGGGGGCGGCGGGCCAAAAGCCCGACTCCGGTCCACTAACGCTATCACCTTGGCGGAGGTTTGGCGTTGCGTCCGGAGCGCCGCCGTTATGCGGGCCGTTCGTGAGCGAGCTTGCCCGCCACATAAGTCGCCCGCACGGCGCGGTCGTCGCCGAGCATCATCAGGGCGAACAGCATATCCTCGATTGAGCCGGCGCGCGCATTCCGCAAGGTCAGGAGCGGCGTCGCGTTCGGATCGAGCACCGTTAGGTCGGCCTCCCGGCCGGGCGCAATCGAGCCGATGCGGTCGTCGAGTGCGAGCGAACGCGCGCCGCCGAGCGTCGCAAGGAAGAACGCCTCAACCGAACTGAGCGACCGGCCACCAAGCTGAGCGATCTCATAAGCGGCGCCCATGGTTGCGAGCAGAGAAAAGCTCGTGCCACCGCCGATGTCGGTTCCAAGTCCCACATGCACGGGACGCTTTGGATCTTTCACGTTGCCGACACGGAACAGGCCCGAGCCGAGGAACAGGTTCGAGGTCGGGCAATGGGCCAACGCCGTGCCGCTCTCGTCACAGCGGCAGAGTTCGTCCTCCGAAAGATGAATGCCGTGCGCCAGCACGGCCCGGCGTCCGATCAGCCCATGGCGGTCGTAGATGTCGAGGTAGTTCTTCGCCGCCGGAAACAGCTCGGCGGTCCATTCGACCTCGCGCCTGTTCTCCGCAATGTGCGTGTGGACCATCACGTCCGGATGCTCGCGCCAGAGCGTGCCGGCGGCTTCGAGCTGCTCGGGCGTGCTCGTACCGGCAAAGCGCGGCGTGATCGCGTAGAGCGAGCGGCGGTGCTTGTGCCAGCGCCCGATCAGCGCCTTGGAGTCGTCGTAGCCCTTCTGCGGCGTATCGCGCAGGCCCTCGGGCGCATTGCGGTCCATCAGCACCTTGCCGGCAATCATCCGCATGCCGCGCGATTCTGCCTCGGCGAAGAGCGCATCGACCGATTGCGGATAGACTGCGCAGAACACCAGCGCGGTCGTGGTGCCATTACGCAGGAGCTCGTCGCAGAACACCTTCGCCATCGCGGCGGCGTGCGTCGGGTTGGCGAATTCCATCTCGGCCGGAAACGCGTAGCGGTCGAGCCAGTCGAGCAGTTGCTCGCCATACGAGGCGACCATGCCGGTCTGCACGTAGTGCACATGCGTGTCGATGAAGCCGGGCGCGATCAGGCAGCCGGGATAGCTCGCGATCGGCGTGCCCGGCGGCACCGCGGGGAGGACGGTCGCGGCAGGTCCCGCGGCCTCGATCATGCCGTCGCGGCACAGCACCATACCGTCGGTCTCGACGCTGAAAGCCTTGGTGGGGTCGGTGAGGAACGGGTCGTCGCGGCAGGTGACGATGGTGCCGCGCACGGCCGTGATGTCGCCGGAAGGCCCCATGATGCCGCCACCTTATCCCCGAACCGGCAACCCATTATGACCGGACTTCGCGACCGATCAACGCGGCGTGGCGGCGGCCACGATACCGGTCTATAACGCCGCCCGGGTGACCAAGGAGCCTGCGATGACTTTCCGTTCTCTCGTTCCCGCGCTGCTGCTCGCCGTACTGGCAACCGGCGCCTCCGCGCACGACTACAAGCTCGGGCCGCTCGTCATCAATCACCCGTGGTCCCGCGCGACACCGAAGAGCGCGACCGTTGCGGGCGGCTACCTTAAGATCACCAACACCGGCACCACACCCGACCGGCTGTTGAGCGGCGCGAGCGAGATCGCCAAGCGCTTCGAAGTCCATGAGATGCGCATGGAGGGCGGCGTGATGAAGATGCGCGAGCTGAAGAACGGGGTCGAGATCGCGCCCGGCGCGACCGTCGAGTTCAAGCCCGGCTCCTCTCACGTGATGTTCGTCGACGTCGCCAAGCCCTTCACCAAGGGCGACCGCGTGAAGGCGACGCTGACCTTTGAGAAGGCCGGCAAGATCGACGTCGAGTTCGCCGTCACCGACATGGGCGGCACGCCCAAGGAAGAGCACAAGCACTAGGCGGCGCTCCATACGCCGCATCGGAGCGATAGTCTCCGGCGCGCGCGGCTCGAGAAGTTTTCTTCGCTGAATTTGTTGCGCCGGTAACTCCGCCGCTTTTTGCGGCGGCCTGCTGCATTCGCGTGCAGGCGAATGGCGTTGACGCCAACCCTTCACCGTTTCTGGCTGGCACCAAAGTTGCTCTCATTCTGGCCCGACGGTCTAACCGTGAGGGACACGATGAAGCGTTGCGTTGCTCTGCTTGCCGGCCTTCTGCTCCTTGGAACGGCCCCGGCCAGTGCCGAAAGCGTCATCCGCTACGGCATCTCGCTCGCCGACATTCCGCAGACGACCGGGCAGCCGGATCGCGGCGCCGGCGCCTATCAGTTCACCGGCTACACAATCTACGACCCGCTGGTCGCCTGGGAGATGGATGTCGCGGACCGTCCCGGCAAGCTCGTGCCCGGGCTTGCCACCGAATGGTTGGTTGACCCTGCGGACCAGAAGAAGTGGCGCTTCAAGCTGCGCGAGGGCGTCAAGTTTCATGATGGCAGCGCGTTCAACGCCGACGCAGTGGTGTGGAATCTCGACAAGGTTTTGGACGACAAGGCACCGCACTTCGACAAGCGGCAGGCTGCGCAGGTGCGCACACGGCTTCCATCGGTCGCGAGCTGGAAGAAGCTCGACGACATGACGGTCGAGATCACCACGAAGGAAGTCGACTCGATCTTCCCCTACCAGATGCTCTGGTTCCTGATCTCCAGCCCGGCGCAATACGAGAAGGTCGGCAAGGACTGGGACAAGTTCGCGATGTCGCCATCGGGCACCGGGCCCTTCCGGCTCGACAAGTTCGTGCCGCGCGCCAGCGCCGACCTCGTGAAGAACGCCGACTACTGGGACAAGAAGCGCCTGCCGAAAGTGGATCGGATGATCCTCATCCCGATTCCGGAGGCACTCAATCGCACCAACGCACTGCTCTCCGGACAGGTAGACCTGATCGAAACGCCGGCGCCCGACGCGGTACCGCAACTCAAAGCGGCCGGCATGAAGATCGTCACCAACGTTACGCCGCATGTCTGGAATTATCACCTGAGCGTGCTGCCCGGCTCGCCGTGGACCGACGTGCGGCTGCGCAAGGCCGCGAACCTCGCGATCGATCGCGACGGCATCGTCGCGCTGATGAACGGCCTCGCGATGCCGGCGAAGGGCCAGGTCGATCCGCAGAGCCCGTGGTTCGGCAAGCCGGCCTTCGACATCAAGTACGATCCGGCGGCGGCGAAGAAGCTGGTCGAGGAGGCGGGCTACTCGAAGACAAGGCCGCTCAAGACGACGTTCGTGATCGCGTCCGGAGGCACCGGGCAGATGCTCTCGCTGCCGATGAACGAATTCATCCAGCAGAACTTCAAGGAGATCGGCATCGACGTCGAGTTCAAGGTAGTCGAGCTCGAAACGCTCTACACGCACTGGCGCAAGGGCGCGAAGGACGAGATGAACGCGGGCCTCACCTCGAACAACATTGCCTACGTCACCTCCGATCCACTCTATGCGATCGTGCGCTTCTTCCATTCGGGTCAGGCGGCGCCTGTCGGCGTCAACTGGGGCTTCTACAGCAACCCGAAAGTCGACGCTGTCATCGATGAGGCCAAGCGCACATTCGACGTAAAGAAGCAGGACGAACTGATGGCGCAGGCGCACGAGCTGATCGTGGACGACGCCGTGCTGGTTTGGGTCGCGCACGACACCAACCCGCATGTACTCTCGCCCAAGGTGAAGAAGTTCGTGCAGGCGCAGCACTGGTTCCAGGACCTGACGACGATCGGCTTGGAGTAGGGGTTTGTCATTCCGGGGCGGCGCGAAGCGCCGAGCCCGGAATCCATAACCACGCGTCTCATAGGCTGTTTGCGATCTCGCCGCCTGTGATTATGGATTCGGGGCTCCGGCCTGCGGCCGCCCCCCGGAATGACAGAGGATTCCATCACACCCTCTTGTCCGGGGCTTGCCTTGCAAAAGCCCGGGCAATCCGGATAGTGCCGCGACCGCCGCGAGGGTGTGGCGCGTCAGCGGAACCAGCATGCCGGGCAATCCGAAACTGTTGTTGCGCGTCTACGCCGCCGCGATCTTCCTGTCTGCCGCGCTGCTGTTCGCCGTGCAGCCGATGTTCGCCAAGATGGTGATCCCGAAGCTCGGCGGGACGCCGTCGGTGTGGTCGGTCGCGATGGTGTTCTTCCAGGGCGTGCTGCTCGCCGGCTACGCCTACGCGCACCTGCTGACCAGCTATCTGCCGGGCAAGCGCTCCATCGTGGTGCATCTTGCGGTCTCGGCGGCTGCGGTCTTCTTCCTGCCGCTGGCGATCGCGCCCTGGTTCGGCCGCCCGCCGGCCGACGCGACCGCCGCGCTCTGGCTGATCGGTCTGTTTACAGTGTCGATCGGGCTGCCATTCTTCGCGCTCTCGGCCAACGGACCGCTGCTGCAGGCGTGGTTCGCCCGCACCGACCATCCGGCCGCCGCGAACCCGTACTTCCTCTATGCGGCAAGCAACATCGGCAGCTTCCTGGCGCTGATCTCGTATCCGTTCGTGGTCGAGCCTTTCAGCCGCCTCGGCCAGCAAACCTGGACCTGGGCGGCGCTCTTTATCGTGCTGATCGCCCTGATCGCGTGGTGCGGATGGCTGATGCTGCGCTTTCCGCGTAGCGCGGAGGCGACCGCAGCCGCGGATGACGATGCTGCCGCGCCGCCGACATGGCGCGACGCCCTGACCTGGGTCGGGCTCGCCGCCGTTCCGTCTGCGCTGCTCATCGCGGTGACGTCGCATATCTCCACCGACATCGCGGCCGCACCCTTCATGTGGGTCGTGCCGCTCGCGCTCTATCTCGTGACGTTCGTGATCGTGTTCTCGCGCCGCCCGATCCTGCCGCACAACTGGATGGTGGCGATCGAGCCGCTGTTCATCGTCGCGCTCGTCGGTCTGATCGTGTTCGAAATCCGCCAGTATGTGCTCTGGCTGCTGGCGTTCCACGTGCTGGCGTTCTTCATTATCGCACTGGTGTGCCACGGCGAGCTGAGCCGCCGCCGCCCGCCCGCGCGGCACCTGACGGCGTTCTACATGTGGATGTCGACCGGCGGCGTTATCGGCGGCATCTTCGCCGGCCTGATCGCCCCGAACATCTTCACCTGGGTCGCCGAATACCCGATCCTGATCGTACTCGCGATCCTGTGCCGCCCCGGGTTCGTGTGGCCCACCGACACGCGGATGCGGCTCCTGTGGCTTGCGGCGATCGCGATCGTCGCGGTCTCGGCCTATCCGGGACTGACCGAGCGCTATGTCACCGACCGTGAGATCTACAATTTCACGCTCTTCGGCTCCGCGATCTCGATCACGGTGTTCAACCTGTGCATCGGCGCGATGCTGGTGATCGCGGGGCTCGTGTCGCGCGAGCCGCTGCCGTTCGCCGCCGTGGTGGTGGTCGCGTTCCTGATCGGCCACGTCTACAAGCCGGATAGCGAGCAGCGCGAGTCGATGCGCAGCTTCTTCGGCGTGCACAAGATCACAGAGACCAGCGACGGCCAGTACCGCGTGTTCCTGCACGGCACCACGATCCACGGCGCCGAGCGGCTTCGCGACGATGCCGGCAATCCGATCACCGACAGGCCGCCGCTCATCACCTATTACCATCCGGCCTCGCCGATGGGCGTCACCGTGAAGGCGACGCGCGCGCGCGTCGGCGGTCCGATCAAGGTCGCGGTGGTGGGGCTCGGCACGGGGACTTTCGCGTGCCATTCGGAGCCTGGCGACAGCTTCACGTTCTACGAGATCGACGCCAGTGTGGAGAAGATGGCGCGCGATCCGAACTATTTCAGCTACATCGCCAAATGTGCGCCTGACATCCCGATCGTGCTCGGCGATGCGCGCCTGACGCTGGCCGAGACCAAGGACAAGTACGACCTGATCGTGCTCGATGCCTTCACCTCCGACGCGATCCCGATCCACCTGATGACGCGCGAGGCGATGGCGACCTATGTGAACGCGCTCGCGCCGCACGGGGTCGTGCTGATGCACGTTTCCAATCGTCACATGGAGCTTGCCTCTGTGGTCGCCGGCATCGCGCACGCGAACGGGCTCGTCAGCCGTGTGAACAATCGCGGCTCGCGCGAGGGCGAGGAGGATTCGAAGTACATCTTCACCTCCACGGTGGTGATCAGCGCACGCCAGGAGGCCGACTTCGGCGTGCTGCTAGAGGACCGAGACTGGCGGGAAATCGGTCCACCGCCCGGACAGCGCATCTGGACCGACGACTATTCCAACGTGATCGGCGCCGTGATGCGGCAGTACCGCACCCATCACAGCGAGGACGAGGCCGAAGAGGCCACCCCCGAGCCCGCGGATCGGCCGCCCGAGGCGACGCCGGAGCCGCCGCCCGCGCCTGCGGCGCAGCCGTCAGAGCCTGCAACTCCGCCGAAGCAATAGGAGGGCCCTGTGCCGTCAGAACGCTTCGAATTTCCCAATGCGCGCGGCGAGAAGCTCGCCGCGTTGCTCGACCGGCCGGCCGGCAAGCCGGTCGCCTTCGCGCTGTTTGCCCACTGCTTCACCTGCGGCAAGGACAATCTCGCCGCCAAGCGCATCGCCGAAGGGCTCACCGCGCGCGGCATCGCGGTGCTGCGCTTCGACTTTACGGGTCTCGGCGCGAGCGAGGGCGAATTCGCCAACACGACATTCTCCTCCAATGTCGCCGACCTCGTCGCCGCTGCGAACCACCTGCGCGACACCTATCAGGCGCCCGCGATCCTGATCGGCCACTCGCTCGGCGGTGCGGCGGTGCTGGCGGTGGCGCGGCACTGTCCGGAGGCGCGCGCCGTCGCGGTGATCGGCGCGCCGGCTGACCCGGGCCACGTCAAGCATCTGTTCAGGGATCAAGTCGACAGGATCGAGCGGGAGGGCGAGGTCGAGGTTGCGCTCGCGGGCCGCCCATTCCGCATCCGCAAGGAATTTCTCGACGACATCGGAATGCAGAAGCTGGAGCAGTGCCTGCGCGATCTGCACAAGGCGCTGCTGGTCCTGCACTCGCCCACGGACGACATCGTCGGCATCGAGAACGCGAGCGCGATCTTTCTTGCTGCCAGGCATCCGAAAAGCTTCGTGTCGCTTGCGGGCGCGGATCATCTGATCTCAAAGCGCACTGATGCCGTCTACGTCGCCGACGTGATCGCCGCGTGGTCGGAACGCTATCTCGACATGGTGCCGCAGCCGGACGAAGTGCCGATCCAGGGCGTGCTGGTGGCGGAGACCCGCAACGGCAAGTTCGAGCAGTCGGTGGTGGTGGGCTCGCACCGCTATCTTGCCGACGAGCCGGTGTCGGTTGGCGGCAACGGCAGTGGGCCATCGCCATACGAGTACCTGCTCGCGGGACTCGGCGCCTGCACGTCGATGACGATCCGCCTCTATGCGGAACTGAAGAAGCTGCCGCTCGCGCGCGTCTCGGTGCGGCTCACGCACGACAAGATTCATGCGATCGACTGCGAGAACTGTGAGACCAGGGAAGGCAAGATCGATCGCATCGAGCGCGAGATCACCCTTGAGGGCGATCTGTCCGCCGAGCAGCGCGCCAAGCTTATGGAGATCGCCGACAAGTGCCCGGTGCATCGCACTCTGCACGGCGAGATCGATGTCCGTACACGCGAGAAGGCGGCCGTATGAGCGTGGTGATCGTCGGGGCCGGGCAGGCGGCCGCGCAGCTCGTCGCGAGCCTGCGCCAGGGCGGGCACAAGGGCGCGATCCGCATGATCGGCGAC
>JADMIO011456539.1_pt1 | contig 24797 bp, 23 predicted proteins | sample 8958161 | NCBI WGS metagenome assembly JADMIO01 (sample SAMN16585339, study PRJNA669376) | soil metagenome | isolation source: Crop rotation soil | place: USA: Cullars Rotation, Alabama | collected 2011
AACGGCGAGCCATCGCCGACCTGGGCAGAGCTTCCCGCCGATACGAGAGACTTGCTGACAGGAAAGCTCGCCGGTTTGTGGGAGCAGCCCACGGACGCCGCCGCATTTAATTCGTGGCCGCTCGACAAGAAACAGGCAATGCTGTTGTTGCTGGAGCGTTTTCAGAGCAAAGGGCTATGGCGACTCGTCAAACGAGTGACTAATGTTTATGGTGAGGATGGCGTCGGATTAGAATTTGAAGCGTGGCCGATGATCGAGTCGACTTTATCGCAACGAGATGACTTCACTCGCTTGCTGGCCAATCACAAAGGCACGAGCGGCGGCTTTTACGAAAAGCAGCGACCAGAAGCCGTGTTGCACTTTTTATTTCAGGAAGGCGAGCCGCGCCGCTGGGCCGTACACTTTGATTTGTACAGTCCGGTGTACTCGCCCGCGAGCGCGCTCAAGCACTTCCGCTACGAGTATCTTGGCAAAGTGAAGCCCGACTGGCGCATGATAGCCAAGTCAATAAACACTTAAGCCAACTGGAAAGAGGGCAAATGTTCGATCAATTCACATTGGGTATCGAAGAAGAATTTCAGATCGTCGATCCGCAGACGCGCGAATTGCGCTCGCACGTCGCCGAGATCCTCGAAGAAGGCAAGATGCTGCTTGGCGAACAGATTAAGCCCGAGATGATTCAGTCGATGGTGGAAGTAGGCACGGGCATCTGTCGCAACATCCAGGAAGCACGCACTGACATCACGCGCCTGCGCAGCATCATCTCCGGACTGGCCAAAAAGAATGGCCTCGCGATCGTGGCCGCTTCGACGCACCCGATCTCGCGCTGGCAAGATCAGAAGATCTTCGACGACGAACGTTACGAGTTGCTGGTCCAGGAACTGCAAACTGTCGCGCGCTCGTTGTTGATCTTCGGACTACACGTTCACGTCGGCATGGCCGATCGCGAACGCGCCATTCACATCATGAATGCTGCGCGTTACTTCCTGCCGCACGTCCTCGCGCTGTCAACTTCGTCGCCGTTCTGGATGGGCCATAACACCGGACTCAAATCGTATCGCACGGAAGTCTTCAAACAGTTTCCACGCACGGATATTCCGGATCACTTCGACTCGTACAGTAATTTTCAACGCTACGTGGATCTATTGATCAAGACCAAATGCATCAACGACGGCAAGAAGATCTGGTGGGACATTCGCCCGCATCCATACTTCCCGACGCTCGAGTTTCGTGTTTGTGATATTCCGACGCGTGTCGACGACACGATCGCGATTGCGGCGCTGTTCCAGGCGATCGTGGCGAAGCTGAATAAGTTGATCGATAAAAATCTGGGATTCCGTCTGTACCGGCGCATGTTGATCCAGGAGAACAAGTGGCGCGCGGTGCGGTATGGGTTGGAAGGGAAGTTGATTGACTTCGGGAAGCAGACGGAAGTGCCGGTGCAGGATCTCGTCCTGGAGTTGCTTGAGTTTGTGGATGACGTGGTTGACGAGTTGGGATCGCGAAAGGAGATCGAGCACGTACACACGATCCTGGAACGCGGTACGTCAGCGGATCGACAGCTTCAGGTTTATCGGGAGACGAACGATCTGAAGGCTGTAGTGGACGATCTGATCAAAATGACGATGGAGAATGTCTCTGAGACGCCCGACCTCAGCATGCCGCACACAACTACTACGGCTTCCACGATTGCAAAATAGATTTGACCGCGGATTTCGCAGATTAACGCGGATTATTCTGATCTGCGTTATTCCGCGTAAATCTGCGGCCAAGGTAGTACTGCCATAGCATCCTTGCCGCCACTGCACGATGCGGACGCCACTGTTCGGCTAGCCTCTCTAATTCTTCGGGACCGGGGCGTTGCGCAAGCCCTTTCAACTCCTTCATCGCCACTGCCAGCGCGAGGTCTCCTGCCGGCCAGATGTCCGCTCGGCGCATCGCCATCAGCAGGTAAACATCCGCACTCCACGATCCGATCCCTTTCACGCGCGTCAAAACCAATCTCGCCTCTTCATCACTCATGCGCGCGAGTCTCGCAAAACTCAAATCCCCATTCACGATCGAATCCGAAAGGTGTAACAGATACGCTGACTTCTGTCGCGTCACCCCCAAACCGCGCAGATAAGCATCGCCCAGTTCTATAAACCGCAACGGTGTGAACGGCTGAATCGCCGCCTCGAGTCGCACGAGCATCGCCTTCGCAGACTTCAACGACACCTGTTGCTCGAGAATGATGTGAACGAGAGTTTGAAATCCGGCGTCGCGGCGCCAGAGCGGAGGATCGCCGTAAGCAGCGTGAATTCCGGCCAGCATCTCATCGCGTGCGGCGAGCTCGCGGGCCGCCAGCGCGAGACTCTTCTGTGTGAGTGGCCTCAATTCTTGGTTGCGATTGTCAGGAAGTTCTCAAAGAGAATGCGACCGTCGCGCGAGTCGTTCGGATGTTCCCAGCGCGTGCGGTTCTTGTTCCAGTCTTCGAACGACTTCTCGAGGTGAAACTGCACCGTGTAGATCAACTGCCCGTCCGTGCGCTTCACCATCATCTGGTTACGACACAGATACGAAGTCGCGAGCAACTGAAATCCTTCCGGCACGCGATCGAGTTGCAGCCCATGATTCTGCCAGACGCGCAGGATACGCGCGGGCGAATTAGGCTCCATGCAGTTGATGTTCTTGAAGATCGGATCTTCCGGTTCGGTGATGCGAATGAAACGATACTGATACTCCTGCGTCCGTTGCGCGCGCTGTTCGTGCTGCTCGAGTTTGTCGAGCGTGATCACGCGTGCGCCAAAACTCAAACCCACGAGCTGATGTCCGCCGCAGATCGCGAGCACCGGCGTCTTCGTTTCGCGAATAAACTCACCAAAGCCGTCGAGAATCGACTGCTTATAGTAATCAAAATCGCGGAGGGTGCCGCTGAGCACGATCGCGTCAGGCTGAAAACTTTTCGCAGCCGTCGCCACTTCCGAAAGGTGAGCCACTTCAGTCGTCGGTTGCTTCACCAGTCGAGAAACGTTGTTGAGAATGTTTTCGATCGCCATGCCGGCGATTAGTCGCTCGCGTCGCAACTCGGCGGCAAGCAACTCGCCCCATTCCTCGCGCGCCACGGGCGATAGGTCGCGTTCGTCGCGCAGCAGGTTGTCAATAACGAGCACACGCGCTTCCTCGATGCTCTGGTTCACAGGCTCGTAGCGACAGAAGTTCTGCTGGTTGAATGGGAAGGGGAGCGAGCTGGAAATCTCAGTCGTGTCGTTAACGGGGGTGAAATCTTGGGTCATTATCGTCGTTGTTTCGTGTTTTGCCGGAACTCCGGAACTCGCGTTCCGGCGCCGGCCTCTTCAATCTCGGCGCGTATCTTAGCAAGTAGCAGGCCACGAAGTCGCGTCTTGAATCGCGCGCTCTCCGCCCGTGCTTCCTGGTCAACGAGCAACAACATTCTATACCAGGATGACTCTAATTCGTCCGCTAATTGGGAGATTTTTGTTATGTCGTACGGTACTGCTACATCGCTAATACCGATTCGTGCAAAGACGGAAAGGTAGCGAGCGGTAGCGAGATCCGGGCAGAGCAGTCGCCGACGGCCGACTTTCAACTCGACACCGAGGAGGGTGTGTTGAATCACAACACGCGCCGAAGCGCTCGACTTTTCGAAATGATACGAGCGCGTGCGCAGCTTGCGTATGCGCTCGCGATAGATTCGCGGCAGCCACGTTTCGCCGAGTTTTTCCTGGATTTTTCGAGCGACATTTTCGGCGGGCATTTGCATTAGCCACAGATTACACGGATTGGATCGGATTTTATCTGTGTAATCTGTGGTTAAACTGTTCTGTAAACAACTGAGACTCGATTCTCGTTTGCAGCGCGTTGATCACGCGGCCGGGAAAGATGCCGAGGTAGAGTACGCCGAGCACGGTTATCACGAGCGCCAGCGCAACGCTTGCGGGAATCTTCGGGGCGCTCCATGCCATCGTCCGCTCACCGAAGAACATGACGATGATCAGCCGCAGGTAGTAGTAAGCAGAGATCGCGGTGTTGAGCACGCCGATCACGACCAGCACGTAGTACTTCTGCTCGATGGCGGATCCGAAGACCATGATCTTGCCCATAAAACCTGCCGTCAACGGCATGCCCAAGAGGCTCAACATGAACAGGCTCAACGAAAACGCCAGCACCGGTGATTCGAAACCGATGCCGCGATAGTCTTCAATCGAAGTGCGACGATCGCCACTACGCGCGATCAGTTGCACCACCGCGAACGCGCCGATGTTCATCACTGCATAAGTCAAAAGATAGAACACGACGGCCGTGATCGCTGTGTTGCGTTGCGCTGGATCTGTCGAGGCTCCCGCCGCGACGAACCCGACAAGCGCGTAACCCGCGTGTGCGATCGACGAGTAAGCCAGCATCCGCTTCACGTTGTTCTGCACGATCGCGACGACGTTGCCGAGGGTCATCGTCAGGATCGCCATCGCCATGAGGGTCGTGACCCAAACAGTATGAAGACCGGTAGAAGCGGAGACGACGAAAGGCAAACCGAAAATGAATACGCGCATGAACGAAGCGAACCCGGCTGCCTTCGGTCCCGCTGCCATAAACGCGGTAACGGGTGTGGGTGCGCCTTCATAAACGTCCGGTGTCCAGATATGGAAAGGCGCAGTGGCGATCTTGAATCCAAAGCCAACGAGCATCATCGCCGCGCCCGCGAAGAGCAGCGCGGGATACTGTGCCTGACTGATACGCGTGGCGATCTCGGCGATGTTGGTTGTACCGGCAACGATTGAACCGCCTGGTTCAGCAATGGATGTGGCGCCGTAGATGAGCGCGATGCCGTAGAGCAGAAAGGCTGACGAGAACGAACCGAGAATGAAGTACTTCAATGACGATTCGTTGGAACGCACGTCAGTGCGACGGAAGCCCGCCATCACGTAAGTGGCAATGGAAAGAATCTCGAGTCCGAGAAAGACGATCACGAGATCGCTGCCCGAAGCCATCAGCATCATTCCGACTGTCGCGAACAACAGTAACGAGTGAAACTCGCCGGCGGGCAAGTTCTCGCCGTGGACCCAAACAGTGGAAATGAGGAGCGTGAGGCCGGAAACAAGCAGGAAGATCAAAGTAAAGCCGAGGCGCAACTCATCGAGCGCGATCATGCCGTTGAAGGCGTTGGTCGCTCCGGTTCCTGTGGACCAAAGCCAGATAGTGCTGACCGCGCCGGCAACAATTCCCACGAGAGAAATCGTGCCCGTGATCCAGCGCTGCGTCGGCCGCACAAACGCGTCGACCAGCATCACGACGACAGCCGCGATGCAAACGATGACTTCCGGTGCGATTAACGACCAGTTGATGATCGGCATCATTGATTGCGCCAAAAACAAATTCATTCTGTCTTGCTATGTTGGATCGGTTCCGTCGCGGTTGTATATGTCCCTTCGGTCGGACTCTTCGAAACGCGATCGCGAATCGCTACCACGCTCGATTTCGACAGATCGAGAAACACGCGTGGATAAACACCCATGAACAGCATCAATAAAAGCAACGGGAAAATCAGCCCCAGTTCGCGCGTGTTGAGATCAGACAATCTCGCGTTTTCCTCATTCGTGATCTTCCCGAAAAGCACGCGCTGCAACATCCAAAGCATGTACACTGCCGCCCAGATCACGCCGGTCGCTGCAAACATCGTCACGAGCCACGAGTGCGTAACGGCGCGCGACGTCCATGTCCCAATCAGGATCAGAAACTCACCGACGAAACCATTCAAAAACGGCAAACCGATCGACGAAAGCGAAGCGATCACAAACAACGTTGAGAACCACGGCATCGGTTTAGCGAGTCCACCAAACTCGCTAATCGCTCGCGTGTGTCGTCGCTCGTAAATAAAACCGACGAAGAGGAAGAGCGCGCCCGTTGAAACACCGTGATTGAGCATCTGGTAAAGCGCGCCCTGCATGCCGAGCTCCGTAAAAGAGAACAAGCCGAGCACGACAAATCCCATGTGACTTACGGACGAATACGCCACCAGCCGTTTGACGTCGGGTTGGACCATCGCGACGAGTGCGCCATAGATGATTCCGATCACCGCAAGGATCATTATGACCTTTGCCCAGTCGCGCGATGCATTCGGGAAAAGCGCCAGGTTGAAACGCAAAAGACCGTACGTTCCCATTTTCAATAGCACACCCGCAAGGATCACCGAGCCCGCCGTCGGTGCCTCGGTATGCGCATCAGGTAACCAGGTGTGCAACGGAAACAGAGGGACCTTGATACAGAATGCGAACGTGAAGGCGAGGAAGAGCCAGAACTCGGCGCGGGCAGTCAAAGGACTCGCCTTCATGGCCTCCAAAATCGTCGCATAGTCAAACGAGTGATATGTAAAGTAGAGCGCGATGATGCCGACCAGCATCAACAAACTGCCCACCGCCGTGTAAATGAAAAACTTCACGGCAGCATAGATGCGACGCTCGCCGCCCCACACACCGATCAGGAAGAACATCGGTATCAGTGACGCTTCGAAGAACAAATAGAACAGCAGCAGGTCGAGCGAAACGAAGACCCCGATCAACGCCGATTCAAGTATTAACAGAAACGCATAGTACGAGAGCTGGCGTTTGCGAACTGCGGTCCAACTCGACAACACCGAGATCGGCATCAAGAGCGTGGTTAGTAAAACCAGCCACAGACTTATGCCATCAACCGCGACGTGGTAACGCGAACCGATCGCTCCGATCCAGGTGACGTTCTCTGCAAACCTGAATTCAGAGCCGCCGCCGATGCCGTACAGTAACAACAGTGAGACCGCGAAGGTCGCGACCGTCGTGATTAACGCAATCCAACGGTAATGCTCTTCACGCCTGCTCGACACAAAGCTGTACAGCACGAGCGCTAGGGTGCCGGCTACAGGCAAGAGAAGCAAGATGGTCAATAAGTGCTGCATAACTATGGCGTCGGTATATTCTGAAAGCCGAGATACGCAAACAGTCCGATTAAAATCAGTGCGCCCAGCAGGATGATCGCGGCATAACCGCGCACGAAGCCCGCTTGCAGGTAACGCGCAAGCCGGCCCGCTTCAGTCACTATTTCTCCAATTGAATGGAGAATACCGTCGATCACTCCGACGTCGAATATCTTCCAAAGACCTTCGCGCGAGCCGGACTCAATCGGACGAATCAGTGCAGCGTCGTAGATCTCGTCAACGTAATACTTGTTCTCGAGTAGTCGCGGCATTTGCAAGAGGGGCCGGTTCTTGAATATGTACCAGCCCGCGCCGATTCCGAGTAAGCCGATGAGTACTGAAAGCCCGGCGAGCATTCGCTCCGCCGTAACCTCTTCGCTCGAATGTGCGTGAGCCACCGGCTCGGGCACGGGCGCCGGCGCGGTCTCGGGTGCGTGAGAACCTTCACCTGGAAGTGCGGTTGGCTCCTCGCCGTGTATGCCCGGCGGTACTGTTGCGACAACCGGTTCGAGCGTGTGTTCGAGAACGTTGACGTTCCGATCCGTAAACGCGGAACTCAGCGCATAAGGCACGCCGATGAAACCACCGACGGTCGAAAGCACTGCCAGTATGATTAGCGGCACAGTCATCAGCCACGGCGACTCGTGAGGCTCAACCGGACCATGATGATGTTCATCCGGTTCTTCCTGTTTGTGTGCGTGCGCATCGCGAAAACGTTCCTGTCCCCAGAACGTCATCACCATCATGCGCGTCATGTAAACCGCAGTCAGAAACGCCGTGATCGCGCCCACCGCCCAGAGCAGTTTGCTGAACGCAGTTGAAGGCAGACCGAAAGCCGGCGCGCTCCACGTTCTCCAGAGAATCTCGTCTTTCGAGAAGAATCCGGCGAAGATCGGAACACCGCTGATCGCGAGCCAGCCAATCGCCATCGTCGCAAACGTGATCGGCATGTACTTCCTGAGTCCGCCCATACGCCGCATGTCCTGCTCGTGATGCATGCCGTGAATCACCGAGCCCGAGCCAAGGAACAGCAGCGCCTTGAAGAACGCGTGCGTGATGACGTGGAAAATCGCGGCGATAAACGCGCCCACACCGCACGCCAGGAACATGTAACCGAGCTGCGAAATGGTTGAGTAAGCGAGAACTTTCTTGATGTCGTTTTGCGCGAGACCGATGGTCGCCGCGAAGAGCGCGGTCGCGGCGCCGATCACCGCGACGATGAACATCGCAGTCGGCGCGTGCACGAAGATCTCCGAGCAACGCACGATCATGTAGACGCCGGCCGTAACCATCGTCGCGGCGTGAATCAGCGCCGAGACAGGCGTTGGACCAGCCATCGCATCCGGCAGCCAGACGTACAACGGGATCTGCGCGCTCTTTCCGGCCGCGCCGATAAAGAGCAACACGGCGATCGACGTCGCGCCACCGGCGAATATCGCGCCGGCTGTGAACGACTCAACCGGCTGCGTCTTGAAGAACGAGAGGGCCGTGTGCGCCGCTTCACCTGCCGCGGGATTGGCAAAGAAACTGACCGAACCGGTGACGAAGAACGTCAACATGATGCCGAGGACGAAGCCCCAGTCGCCGATACGGTTCGTGATAAATGCTTTCTTCGCGGCGTCGCCGGCTTCTTTGCGATCGAAGTAGTAACCAATCAGCAGGTAAGAACAAAGTCCTACGCCTTCCCAACCGACAAACATCAACACGAAGTTGTCGGCCAGCACGAGCGTCAGCATCGCAAACATGAACAGGTTGAGGAACGCGAAGAAGCGATAGAAACCATCCTCTTTGTGCATGTAGCCGACGGCAAAGACGTGAATCAGAAATCCGACAAACGTGACGAAGAGCGCGTAAGTCCCGCTCAGCCGATCCATCGCAAGCGCGAAGTCGGCGTGGAAAGTCCCGACTTGCAGCCACGTCCAGATGTGATCAAACACCGGGGTCTCAGAACGCAGCGCGCCGTCCGGTTTGAACGCGAGATAGAACGCCACCAGAGTCGAGATCGCCACCGCTCCGCACGCCACCACACCTACAAACCGCTCATTGCGCACGCGTCGCCCCACGAACCAATTGATCGCGGCACCGGCCAGCGGAGCAAAAATAATTAGACTAAGCAGATTATTTTCCAATTAAAATCCGTCCAAAATACGCGTCATCTGCGGCTACAACTTCAGAATGCTCGCCTCGTCGACATCCAGCGACTCTCGATTGCGAAAGATCGTGATGATGATTCCCAGACCAACCGCGGCTTCGGCGGCAGCGACGGTCATGACGATGAACACAAAAAGCTGCCCGATGACGTCCTGAAAGAAACTCGCAAACGCAACAAACGTCAGATTCACCGCATTCAACATCAGCTCGATGCACATGAACATCGCGATCACGTTGCGCTTAAGGATCACGCCCGTCACGCCGATCGTGAACAACACGGCCGAGAGCGCCAGGTACCATGAAAGCTGTGGTTCCATCGTTCTAATCTTTCTGTGTATTTCGTTGATCGATGCCGAGCAGCCGCGCTGCTTCGTCAGTCGAATCTGTTTCCACTAATCTCAGGTCATCGGGCGCCGCCCTCGGATCGACGAGGGATCGCGGCAGTTGTTGCGCTCCCGGAATCACGCGCGCTTCATTCGATAAGAGTCCGCCACGACGCGCGAGTGTCATCGCGCCGACGATCGCCATCAACAATAGGATCGAAGTGATCTCAAACGGCAGCAGGTATCGCGTGAACAACTGCGTCCCAATCGAGCCCGTGAGTCCGATGTTTGAAACAACCGGCGTTGGATTGCTCACCGAAGAGAGAATGAAAGCAACTTCGGCAATCAAAACCGCCGCAAGCACCACCGCAGTAGGCACGAGAAACTTGAGCCGGCTGCGCACACGCTCTTCCTGCTCGACGTTGAGCAGCATGATCACAAACACGACGAGCACCATGATCGCGCCCGCATAAACGATCACCTGCACCGCAGCGATGAACGGCGCCGCGAGGGTCACGTACAAACACGCGAGGGAAATGAAGACGCCGACCAGCGAGATGGCGCTGTAGAGCGGATTGCGCTGCGCCACGACCGCCAACGCGCAGCCGATAGCCATTCCGGCAAAAAGAAAGAAGAGAAGTCCCAGCATTACCGACCCGACAAGAAATATATCGCTGTGGCTGTCAGGAAAATATTGAGCAAGGCCACCGGCAACAGAAACTTCCAGCCAAAATTCATCAATTGATCAAAACGAAAACGCGGCAGCGTTCCGCGGATCCAGATGTAAAAGAAAAGAAAGACGCAGATCTTGAATAGAAATGCGAGCGCGCTAAGCAATCCAAAAAGCAACGAGCCAGGCGCAACAACATAATGAAGCAGCGGAAAATTCCAACCACCAAAAAAGAGCGTGGTAGCCAGCATGGAGACCGTAAACATGTTGATGTATTCGGCCAGGAAGAAGAGCGCAAACTTCATCGCGCTGTACTCAGTGTGAAAACCGGCTACAAGCTCAGTTTCAGCTTCCGGAAGATCAAACGGCACGCGATTCGTTTCCGCGATGGCTGCGATAAGGTAGATCGCAAAACCAAACGGCTGAAGAAGGAAGTACCAGACGCCGTTTGATTGCTGCTCGACGATTTGCGCGAGATCGAGCGTGCCCGCGATCATGATCACGCCGATCAAACTCAACCCGAGGGCCAGCTCGTAAGAGATCATCTGCGCCGAAGAACGAAGCCCGCCCATCAGGCTGTACTTATTATTTGACGACCAGCCCGCGAGCATGATGCCGTAGACGCCGACCGAAGTGATGCCGAGCACGTAAAGGAGTCCGATGTCGAAGCGCGCAACCACGAGCGGTATCGTGATCGAAGTGAACGGGATCCTGATCTCGGGTCCGAACGGATAGACAATCATAGTCATCAACGCCGCCATCGTCGCGATTATTGGCGCGAGTAAGTAGACGAAGCGTGTTGATTTGTCGGGGACGATGTCTTCCTTAAGGATGAACTTCAGCAGATCTGCGAAGGGTTGCAGGACGCCGCCGTAACCGACTCGATTTGGACCAAGCCGCCCTTGAATGAATCCGAGCACACGACGCTCCGCGAGCACCGTGTACGCGACTACGAGCAGCACGACCACAAAAGCCACAGTAATGGCTGCAAACTTGAGGACTATATCGATCGCTGTGTCCATGAAATACTAAGCCGCGGATGACGCGGATTTAATCTGATAAAGTGGCGAAACCGCGGTCGTCTCCGGACGCGGATTGCCCGATGCGAGCAGATGAAATTGCGCTACTTTGTCAGTCAGCATGCCGAGTCGGAACAACTCCGTGCCGACGTCAGGCGTTACGTTCACCTTCTCACCATCATCGGGAAGCGATTCAACTCGATTGCGAACCGCATCGATCTCCGCCGACAAATCGGTTGACTCAACAACCTGATACTTCGCCTGCACAGGATTCGTCTCATCCTTCAGCAGCGGATAACGCATGCCCGCATACGCCGGCACCTTCTCGCCAATCTCTCGAAAAACCGCACTCGCCGACCAGTCGTATCCGTAATCAAGCCCGAGCTCTTTCGCGAGTTGCGAGACGATCACCCAGTCAGGCCTGGACTGGTGCAACGGCGCGATCGACTGTCGCACGCGTTGGACCAGGCCGTCGTTGTTCGTGAACGTACCGTCCTGTTCGGCGTACGACGCGGCAGGTAGAACTACATCGGCAGCGGCAGTCGTGTCGTTCTCAAACAACTCCTGAACCACGAGAAAGTCGAGCTTCGCGAGCGCGTCTTCGCGTCCTTTGAGATGTTCCGGCAGGAAGCTGCCGGCAATATAGAGCGCGCGGATCGTGTCGCCGGCGCCGTCGAGAAGTTGAGTCGGGGTTATAGGCGCGTGCATCATTCCCATGTCGTGCGCGCCGATGCTGTTGTTAAAGAACGGCAGCGGATGAAACAGGAAACGACGTCCCTCACCAGCAAACTTCTGCGGTAGTTGGGCGATTATCGCCTGGGCTTCACTACTGATCTGGTGACCAAACATGATCACGACATCGCCGCTCGTGTTTGCTATCGCCTGCCGTGCGGCATCGAGTGCATTCGCCTCAATTCCAGCCTTTTCTGCAGCAACTGAATCATCAACACTGCCCGCCAGGGCCAACACCACAGCGTCTTCGGTTCCTGGTCTAACGTGAAGAAAAACTTTCGACTGTTCGCGCAAACGAATCGGCACTGAATTCACCAGCACAACAGTCGCACCGCCGTTTCGCGCAGCCTGCCGAATTTGCTTGCCGGTCAGTGGTTGCAACTCTCCCGGATCGCCGCCGATCAAAACGATCGTCTTCGCATAACGAATGTCGCGATGCGTCGCGAGCGGCGCCCCTAGACTGTCGAAGAAACTTCTGAGACTGAAGAGATCTGTAGTCGTGTAGTTTTCAGTGCCGACGAGCTCGGTCGCAAACCTGCGCAACACGTAAAGCGCTTCGTTTGTCAGCCGTGGACTTCCGACGACGCCGATAGCATTTCGCCCATGTTGATCCGCAACCGCATCGAGACGCTCGGCAACATGACGAATCGCTTCATCCCACGTCGCGGGAATCAACTTGCCGCCCTTCTTGTAACGAATCAACGGCGTCCGAATGCGCGCCTCGTGATTGATGAACGGATGTCCGAACCGTCCTTTAACACAGAGAAACTCGCCATTGATACCGTTGACGTAACGATCGCGCGCAACTGAACGCAGCACCTCGCCGCCGCGTGAGCCGAGTGACATCTGACAACCGTCCGAACAGAAATTGCAGGTCGTGATCGATTGCGCGAGTTCCCATGGGCGTGTTTGGTGACGATAAGTCGCGTCGAGGAGGGTTCCGGTCGGACAAACCTCGATACAGTTGCCGCACTGCGAACAATCGAGCCAGCCGAGATACGTTCCGATCACGGTGTGCGCGCCACGACCACCTGCTTCAATCGCGTCTTCGCCCATCCACTCGTCACACACACGTGTGCAACGTTTGCAGAGAATGCAGCGTTGCGGATCGTTCGCCACCATCGGCGAGAGATAGCGCTCGGCGTAATAGTTCTTCTGTTCGGTAAAGCGTTCTTCGAGACCGCCCCAGTCGAACGTCATTTCCTGTAGTTCGCATTCGCCGCCGCGATCGCAGACGGGACAATCGAGTGGGTGATTGGCGAGCAGAAATTCCGTCATGCCACGCTGCGCCTTCTCGATCTCCTCGCTCTGCGTGGTGACGATCATGCCGTCGGTGCACGTGATCGTGCAGGACGTCTGGAGCTTCGGCATCTTCTCGATGCGCACCAGACACATGCGACACGACGCCTGCAGCGCGAGATCCGAGTAATAACAGAACGACGGGATATCGAAACCTTTATCGCGGCAGACGTCGATCAACCGCGCGCCTTTCGGCACTTCGAAGTCTTTGCCGTTAATCGTAACTTTTACTAAATCCGTGGACATCCTAAATATGATCCGTGTTATCCGTGGCTAATCTTCGTTTGAAATCTTCAGGAAATCTCTTAATCGCCGACTGGATGGGCCATGAAGCGGCATCGCCCAACGGGCAAAACGACTTGCCCTCGATGTTGTCGCAAAGATCGAGCATCAGTTGCGCGTCTTCAGGACGACCGCCGCCGTTGTCGATCCGTTTGAAAATCTTCACCAGCCAGTCAGTGCCTTCACGACACGGCGTACACCAGCCACACGATTCGTGTTTATAAAACTCAGTCAGATTCTTAGTCGACTCGAAGATATCAACCGTCTCATCCATCACGATGAACCCACCCGAACCGACACTCGATCCGGCAGCGACTAGTCCTTCGTAGTCCATGCGCACGTCTTTGCCGATGATCTGATCGGCGCGCATGATGTAGACCGACGAACCGCCCGGAATCACGGCCTTGAGTTGCTTGCCATCGAGCATGCCGCCGCAGTCTTCCATGATGAACTTTTCCATGTCGTCGTAGCCCATCGGCAGTTCGTAAACGCCGGGACTGTTGACGTGACCGGAGACGGACCAGAGTTTCGTGCCGCCGCTCTTCTCGGTGCCGAGTTTTTGATAAGCCTCGCCACCCATCTTGATGATGTCGGGCACGGCGGTGAGCGTCTCGACGTTGTTTACGACAGTCGGCGCCGCATACAAACCCGAAACCGCAGGGAAGGGAGGCTTCATGCGCGGATGGCCGCGCAGTCCTTCAAGCGAACTCAGCAGCGCAGTTTCTTCGCCGCAGATGTAAGCACCCGCGCCGGTGTGCGTGTAGATTTCGCAGGCGAAGTTTGAGCCGAGAATGTTGTTGCCGAGGAGTCCGGCAGCGCGCGCTTCGTCGAGCGCAACGTCCATGATGTCGATCAGGTATTTGTACTCGCCGCGCGTGTAGATGTAATTCGTCTTTGCGCTCAGCGCGTACGCGGCGATCAACATCCCTTCGATCAGCATGTGCGGATCGCGTTCCATTATGTAACGATCTTTAAAGGTGCCCGGCTCGGATTCGTCAGCGTTACAAACAACGTACTTCGGTTTGGGCGAGTCTTTCGGAACGAAGCTCCACTTCATCCCGGTGGGAAACCCCGCGCCGCCGCGCCCACGCAGTGCGGACTTCTTCACCTCGTTGATCACGTCGTCAGGCGACATGCCGTCGAGAACTTTTTTGATCGCTTCGTAACCACCGTTGCGACGATAGACGTCGAGCGAACGCGAGTTCTCGAGATGAACTCGTCGCAGTTGTAGTGGTTCACAGCCGATGGCTTCGATACGCATTAGGGCAGCCCGTCCAATATTTGATCGATCTTTTCCGGCGTCAGGTTCTCGTGATAATCGAAGTTGAGCTGAAACATCGGCGCCGTGCCGCACGAGCCGAGACATTCGACTTCGCTCAACGTAAAGCGACCGTCCGCGGTCGTCTCACCGGTCTTGATGCCGAGTTTTTGCGAACAATATTCCGTGATCTTACCCGCGCCGCGAATCTTGCACGACAACGTCTTGCAAACCTGGATGTGATACTTGCCGATCGGCTGCGTGTGGATCATCGAGTAGAAGGTGGCGACTTCCCAGATGTCGGTGACGCGCAACATCAAACGATTTGCAAGGTAGAGCACACCCGGCGGATCGAGATACCCGCGTTCACGTTGGACGATGAACATCAACGGCAGAATCGCGGAACGCATCACCGGATACTTCGCGAGATGACGATCAATCTCCGCCTCGACTTCAGGAGAAAACGCCGCCGCCTCAACCCCGAGATCAACGGGCTGAGATAGCGGCTGAATATTTACGATTTGCGTACTCATCTTATTAGCCGCAGATTTACGCAGATTTACGCTGATAGAAAATATCCGCGTTCATCTGCGTAATCTGCGGCAAAACTATCTATCGATCTCTCCTAAGACGACGTCGAGTGACCCGATGATCGCCACGATGTCCGCCACCATCTCGCCTTCAGCCATCATCGGCAGTGCCGAGAGGTTTACGAAACTCGGACCACGGAAGTGAACGCGGTTCGGTTTTGGACCACCGTCAGACTTCATGTAAACACCGAGCTCACCTTTCGACGCTTCGATCGGGAAATAGACCTCGCCGGCCGGAACGTCGAAACCTTCGGCAACGATCAGGAAGTGATGAATCAGCGCGTCCATGTGACTCTTCATCGCTTCACGATCCGGCAGCACGACTTTCGGCGCGTCTGCTTTGACCGGGCCGGGCTGCAAACGCGCGAGCGCCTGCGTCGCGATCTTGTGCGACTCTTTCAGTTCGCGCATGCGCACCATGTAACGCGCCCACACGTCGCCATCGGGTTCGGTCGGTACTTCAAAATCGTAGTTCTCGTAACCGCAGTATGGATTCGCGCGGCGGATGTCGAGATTTATGCCGCTGCCACGCAAACATGGACCAGAGAGTCCCCAGTCAATCGCATCTTCAGCCGAGATCTTGCCGATGCCCTGAGTGCGGCGTTGAAAAATCCGGTTGCCGCTCAGGAGTGTGTGAAACTCGTCGACCGCTTTCAGAAAGTAGTCGAGAAACTGTTTGCAACGATTCTCGAAACCAGCCGGCAAGTCCATCATCAAACCGCCGATACGGAAATAAGACGGCGTCATACGACCGCCTGAGGCAGCTTCGATCAGGTTCAGAATCTTTTCGCGCTCGCGGAAGCAATAGAAGAAGACGGTCATCGCACCGATGTCGAGCGCGTGCGTTCCGAGCCAGACGAGATGTGAAGCGATGCGTTGCAGCTCACACATCAACACGCGAATGACCTGAGCGCGTTCGGGAATCTCGAGACCGAGCAGTTTTTCCGCTGCCATCACGTAGGCGAGATTGTTGCCGAGCGGATTGAGGTAATCCATCCGATCAGTGATCACGATCCCCTGCTGATATTTCTTGTACTCAAACAGCTTCTCCATGCCGGTGTGGAGATAGCCGATGTCAGGAGTTGTCTTCACCACCATCTCACCGTCAAGGACCAATTCGAGACGCAGCACGCCGTGCGTCGATGGGTGTTGCGGACCCATCGAGATCGTCATCTGCGTATCGAGCGGCTGATCGACGATTTCAAACTGTGGTGGAATAGTTGCAGAACTCATTTCAAGCTATATGGTTCGTAGCCTCGTAATGGAAAATCTTTTCTCAACGCATGTCCCTGCCAATCATCGGGCAGCAGAATGCGACGCAGATCGGGATGGTCGTCGAAGATCACGCCAAACAGATCAAACGTCTCGCGCTCGTGCCAGTTCGCCGTTCGCCAAACACCGGTGACACTCGGCACGTGAGTGTCTTCCTCGTTCAGCACGACCTTCAAACGAATGCGATGGTATTTAGTGGTTGAAAAAAGGTGGTAGTTGACTTCGAAGCGCGGCTCTTCTTCAACGCCGCGATCCGCTCCGCAAATGTCGGACAGAAAGTTGAACTGTCCTTCCGGCCACGTCTTCAAAAACGAGCACGCCGCGACGATTTGCTCGCGCGGCACAACGATCGTCGTCTCGCCGAAGGCGTAAATGACTTCGCTGATCCATTCGGGATGTTCACGCTGTAACGCCGCCACTAACGGTGACGGCGTCGTTTCGGAACTAGGAGCCTGTTCTGTCATCCGCGCTGGTTACTCGACTCTCTACTCTTAAGAAGAACGACGCCGTTCGTGTCTCGAAGCGATCGTATAAGGCCGTGACTCCGGCAGCGTGTTCTGCCGCGCAGTCGATCCATCGGTCACGGGCAGCGTACCCGGCACCACCGCCTGGCGTGCCTCTTCTTCGGGTATGTCTTTGCGATCGCGGACGCTCTCTTTCATCACTTTGTCCTGGAGCATCATCACGGCGTGAATCAGCATCTCGGGACGCGGCGGACAGCCCGGAATGTAAACATCAACGGGCACGATCTTGTCGACACCCTGGACGATTGCGTAGTTATCAAAAACACCGCCGGACGTGGCGCACGCGCCCATCGAAATCACCCATTTTGGTTCCGGCATTTGATCGTAAATGCGACGCAGCACGGGGGCCATTTTTCGCGAGACGCGTCCGGAGACGATCATCACGTCCGCCTGTCGCGGACTCGCGCGAAACACTTCAGCGCCAAAACGCGCCAGATCATTTCGCGACGTGGTCGCGTTCATCATCTCGATTGCGCAACAGGCGAGTCCGAAAGTTGCCGGCCACAGCGACGACTTCCGCGCCCAGTTGATGAGCGAGTCGAGCCGCGTGGTCAGCACCTCCGGTAAAGCTTCAGCTATGACATTTTCCAGACCCATTTAAACTTTCCTTACGCTGCGGCCCGTTTTTGTTCTCGGCGGCGCGCTTCCAAATCAGCGAGGGCTCTTGCTTCGGCTTCCGCTTCACGGCGTGCCTTTTCGCCCCAGTCAAACGCGCCCTTTTTCACCACATAGATGTAACCGACAAAGAGCAGCCCGACGAAGACCATCATCTCGAGGTAAACAAACGTGCGCATCGCTGCGCCCTGTGCCGCCAGTGCCCTGTAGACCGCTGCCCAGGGCACCAGAAAGATCACTTCTATATCGAACAAGATGAAGATCATCGCGATCAGATAGAACTTCACGGAAAAACGTTCACGTGCAGATCCTACCGGGTCTTTGCCACACTCGTATGGCATCAACTTCGTTTTTGTTCGTTTTCGTTGTCCAACAAATTGGGAAAGGAGGACGTTGCCCACCGCGAAGCCGCCGGCGACGATGAACATCAGCAGAATTGGCAAATAGTCGTAAAGCCTAAAAGGCATCTAAGGCACACCCTCAACTGCCGCAGTCGTTGCGGTCAGTGCCATTCCAGCCACTAGATTGAGAATCATTGTACAAGCTGATAGTAGACTTACTGATCAAGGGTGTCAAGCAACGTCTCCTGCCGGAAAAATGCTGATTGACCGTGAAAAAATGCTTGTGTTAACGTTCAGGAAACCCGCGTCCAGAGTGGGTTTTGAGCGGCCTCTTAATATAGTGATTACCGGATTCAACACTGACATTGAACATGATGGCGTTGTCTATCATGTGCAGACCGAGGACAAGGGGCTCGACTCACCTATCATTCTTTCGCTCGTCTATTCGGGCGGCACTATCCTCGCCAGCAAGCGCTCACCTTACGAAGACCTAATCGCCGAGGGTTTTAGCGACGAAGTGCTCGCGGAACGCCTGAAGCGCCAGCATCGTCTGATTTGTGCGGCGATTCATTCGGGACGCATCGACGATCTCAAGAAGATGAGTGGGCGCGGCAAACCAGCGCCGGGTAAACAGGAAACTACTGTCGCTGAAGTAGAGCAGGTTGAGGCCTCTGCAACCGTCGAAGAACCTTTCGAAATCGAGTACTGGCCGGTTACGCAGGAATGGACGCCGCCACCGCCGCGCGAAGAGACTGAAGAAGTTGTGCCGGTTGAAGAAGAAGAGGAACAGCGTTATCAGCCGGTAGAAGCAGAGGCAGCGACTGAGTCTGACGTAGCTGAAGCAGCGCCTGAACTAATGAGTGAAGCGGTTCAGGAAGACGGACTCGCGATCACGTTGTTAGACGACGAAGAGTTTTATTCAGGCCAGCGATGTACGTTGCGCGTTTTGATTAGCGATCGCACTGGCGGGAATGAACGGCCGTTGGCAAACATGAACGTGTCAGTGAAGATCCTGGGGACGACGTTCAGGCCGCTGATCTACACGCTGAAGACTGAGAGTGATGGCGTGGCGAGCGTCACCACTGAGATACCGCAATTCACTTCGGGTCGAGCCGCGGTGCTGGTGCGCGCAGTCGCGAAAGATCAGGCCGCCGAGCTGCGAAGAATCATTCATCCCGCTCAATGAAGGTTTTTGTAAATGGCGAGAGCAGGGAACTCTCCGGGGCGCCTTCCTTAGCTGATTTAATCACACAGCTCGAGCTGCCGGCGACGCGTATTGCCGTCGAACTCAATCGTGAGGTCGTGCGTCGTAACGATTGGAGCGGTACTATGCTCCAGGAGAACGATCGCGTTGAGATCGTTCACTTCGTCGGCGGAGGAGCGGATTAAATGTCGAGTGCAGTTACGGCAGTCTCAAGGGAAGAAAAGCTAATCATTGCGGGTCATGTGTTCTCGTCGCGCCTGATCATCGGCACGGGGAAGTATCGCAGTTACGAAGAAATGCGCAGTGCTCACGATGCTTCCGGAGCGGAGATGGTGACGGTTGCGGTGCGACGCGTGCCGCTCGATCGCAGCAGCGAGTCGTTTCTCGATCACTTGAATCCGGCGCTTCAGATTCTTCCGAATACGGCGGGATGTTACACAGCCGACGATGCTATTCGAACTGCGCGGCTCGCGCGTGAAGCCTTGCAAACGGATCTGGTGAAGCTCGAAGTGATCGGCGATCAAACGACATTGTTTCCCGATAACGAACAGACACTCGAAGCCGCGCGCGTGCTCGTTAAAGAAGGATTCGTCGTGCTGCCGTATTTCAACGACGATCTGATCATGGCGAAAAAGCTGCTCGACGCCGGTTGCGCGGCAATCATGCCCCTCGCAGCGCCGATCGGATCCGGTCTCGGAGTTCAGAACCCTGCGAATTTGCGGATCATGCGGGAACAGTTACCCGATGCAACGATCATCGTGGATGCGGGTGTCGGCACCGCGAGTGACGCGGCGATCGCGATGGAGCTTGGCGCTGATGGCGTGTTGATGAATACAGCGATCGCGGAGGCAAAGGATGCGGCGAAGATGGCGACTGCGATGAAACTCGCGATTGAAGCCGGACGACTTGCGTATCTTGCCGGCCGCATGTCGAAGCGTTTGTACGCGAGTGCGTCGAGCCCGTTGTCGGGTGTGATCAAGTAGAGTTACTTCGCTGTAAGTTTGAAGGAATCGAAGAAGCGATTCACGTTTCTCGTCTCGTCTACATCACGGAAGACGAAAGCCACCGTCTGATACATCCGATTACCAATCAGGAATAGTTGCGACTTGACGTTTGCGGCAGGTGTTTCGCTGGTGAACTCGATACCGGTATGTCCGTCGACTGTGATGTCGCGACTGGAGATGAGAGTCGCCTGCAGGCTCTTATTGAACTTGTCGCGATTGGTAGTTAGAGCGGTTGCGGGATCGAGTTTGCCGGGGAGGTAGTCGCTATAACTTGCGATGTAGGTAGCGCGACCGGCGGTGACGTTGAATGAGTGCAGCGTGAATGAAGTTTTCTTATCGACTGTTTCGACGGCCTTGCCGGGCAACATCACGGAAAAGCCGGCACCTTCGGGCGCCAGGGTTGTCCAGCCTGGCGGGTCCTCCTGTGCCGGCACGTTGATGTAAAGGGCAAGTAGAACAAGCAGGGAGAAAGTCAATTTCCGCATAAGTACCGTATTCATTAGACCAAAGTTATTAGTTCAGTTCGTATCGCTTTACAACTATTTTGATTGCAATTCGGAAGAGGGGTGAAACCATTTCATCGACTCAATGCAAGTTCGACTTGCTCCTGTTCGCGCATCACGCGATCCCCAAATTCCGTCGTCGAGATCGTAGGATAAGCCCCGCCCTTCACTTTCAAACAACCACTACTGACGAGCGCGTCGACATAAGTTTCAACCTCGTCAGCAGCCATGTCTTTGAGCAGACCATATGTCGACAACTCATTCAGCTTAGCGGTTAGTACTTGCTTCGCCGCAGAACCACGGAGTGTCGAGACGAGCATCTTTTTCCCGAAACGCCCGTTCATTCGTTTCGCGCAGGCCAGTATTTTTCGCACGCGCAGCAACTCGTCGTCATTGAGCGTGCGTGGTGATGAATCCGAAGGGGCGCGCACTGGTTCCGGCTCGTAAGCAACAGGCACGCTCGCGTTCGGTTGACAGTTGCCGCAGGTACCGCATTGCCGCGCGTGGTGCCGGTCGCCGAAGTAGTTGAGGATGTGCGCGCGGTAACAATAGTCGCTGTAACAGAAGTCGATCATCGCGCGCAGCTTTCGTCGCTCGAGCTCTCCACGGCGCGAGACGTCTCTCGGATCGACGCGAAGTTGTGTTGCCGGAACACTGTCGAGCATCAGAATGCTGCGTCCCTGTTGCGCGCCACGAGCGCCACGATTGAGCGCAGGCGCGGTACGCTGAATGTGTCCGGCACGCTCGAGCACGTAGAGCGCCGACTGCACTGCCATCTCATTCCGTTCGCCAACGCGCCGCGCGATCTCCGAGGTCGAAAGCTCGATGCGCCGCAACTCGGTCGCCGCGAGTGCATCGTAAACCTGCTTCACTACGCTGATGTCCGGATACGAGCCTTCGATAAAGAAGTCGTGTGTGTTCTTGTCGGCGTAGTTGAACAGCAGAACGCATGTTGACGGCAATCCGTCGCGACCCGCGCGCCCGATCTCCTGATAGTAAGCCTCGATCGAACCCGGCATCTGGTAATGGACCACGAAGCGAATGTCCGGCTTGTCGATCCCCATGCCGAACGCGTTTGTGGCGACAATCATCTGCGTGCGGCCGCTCATGAACTCGTCCTGGGCTTTGACGCGCTGGGCGTCGGTCATACCGGCGTGATACATCGAAACCTTCAGATCGAGCGCCTTCAACTTACCGCTGACTTGCTCGACCGCTTTGCGCGTCGATGCATAAATAATCCCCGAGCCGGGAACCTGGCGGGCGAGGCTGCGAATGCGAGCGATCTTCTCGCGTTCTTTTTCCGTATGGACCACTTCGATCGAGAGGTTCGGCCGATCGAAACCGCTGACGAATGTTTGTGGTTTGTCCAGCCCTAACTGCTGAATGATGTCAGAGCGGACGTACGGAGTCGCGGTGGCGGTGAGGGCGAGTGTTTGGACTGTGCCGAGTGACCGGATGATGCCTCGCAGGCGCAGGTAGTCGGGACGAAAGTCGTGTCCCCAGGTTGAGATGCAGTGCGCTTCGTCGACGGCGAAGAGTGAAATCGGAATTTGTTGTAATGCAGAGTTGAAACGGCTGCTGCGAAAGCGTTCCGGCGCGATGTAGACGAGTTTGTGTTCGCGACGGCGCAGCGCATCGATGCGCGCGCGTTGTTCCGTGTCGGAGATTGAGCTGTTGATGAAGGTCGCGGGCAGTCCGCGGGCTTGTAGTGCATCGACCTGATCTTTCATGAGGGCAATTAGGGGCGACACGACGAGTGTGACGCCGTCGAGAATCAATGCCGGAAGTTGGTAGCAGAGAGACTTGCCGCTACCAGTCGGCATGACGACGACAGCGTCTTTGCCTTCGAGAATCGATGCAATCACGTCGCGTTGGCCTTCGCGAAAGTCTTCGAAGCCGAAGTGCTGTCGAAGCGAAGCGACTGCATCGGTCAGAGAGTGCATGCGCGAAGTCTATCAATTCGTGCAAATCCGCGGCAAAAAAGTTGTGTTTCTCGGGTTGGGCGGACCGAGACCGAAGTCTGTCACGTTGTTACGTGTGTCTGTGCAACCGCTGGCGGTGCGCAGAAGCGCGTTGGTGTTACTCGGCGCGGCAGCGGGTGCTGAGCCGCGGAAGCAGTTCGCAGTGCTGCCGTAACCGAGCAGGTCGACGATGTTCGGATCGTTTGGACATGCGCCGGTGAGTGTGTTTGACGTTTTGACGAGTGCGACTTTGCCAGAGCCGGCGGCCATTGCGATCGTGCCGGTCGCATCGGGCGCCGGTAGAGTAGTTCCATTGGCGCCGCCCGAACTTTCCTGAACTAAGTAATACTGTCCGGGCAATAAGGTGACCGTGCTTAAAGATGTAACCGACCATGTTGTGGCAGTAGCGCTTGCGTATTGCACGGACCAGCCGTTCAGATTAACGCTTGTATTAGTGCCGTTGAAGATCTCGATGAAGTCATTTCGAAAAGGCGCGCCTGCGTTTCCGCCACCACCGAAGATCTGGCTGATAACGAGGCCAGATGCTGGGACTGGTGAAGGTGAAGGGCTTGGCATGGGAGTTGGACTGGGAATTGGCGTTGGTGTTGGCGTCGGCGCTGTGCCTCCAATCGTGACTGATACTGAATTACTCTGCACGCCAGCCGCGGTCACAACGAGCGTACATTTGCCTAAGCCATGCAACTCCGCCGGAACCAACACGTGAATCTCATCGAGCCCGATCAGATTGGCAGGCACGACGGTCTCCACAACGCTCGGCCTGCCACAGATTGTGATTGAGATATTATTCGCGCGTACCACGCCAGTTGCGAAGATCGACAATCTCAACAACCCATTGGATGGATCGAACGGCGCAGGACTCAACGTGTCGGAGTTAAGAATGATCGCGTCGCCGCGACCATTGCCGGCGACTGTAAACACGCCCGGAGCGGCTGCGGATATGGTGGCTTGCGCTTTTGATGACAAGCCGTCGCCGTTAGTCACGAGAAACTCTGCTGGTCCGGGCGACAACTCACCAGGCACAACAAACACGACCTCATCAGTCCCCGCATAAAAGATCTTTGCTGCTCGACCATTAACAGTGACGGTTGTTTCTCCGAACGATGCCAGCGCCTTGCCGCGAATGCTTGCGATACTTCCGGGCGCGATCAGCGTCGGGTCCGGTTCGCTTCCAAGTGCTGCCGCATTAAAGACGCTCGCAACGCCAATCGGCCGCGGCGCGACCGTTGCGAGATAGATCTCGCTGTTGTTGCGCAGGTCCTCATCGCTGACCAGCTCAGAAAGAATCCTCGGAAAGTTGAACGCCACGCGGCTGCCATCAAAATTGAGTGAAGCAACAACTTCCGCAGTGGCAGTTCCAGGCGCGGTGGTGATCTGTTCCACCTCGCCGGTTGGTATATCAAGGACATACAGCTCGACACCGCCATCACCCGCATTTGTCACGCGACGCCGCGTCGCGAAGGCCACACGCTTTCCATCGCCGCTAATCGTCGGTTGCAGACCAACGTCCGTTACTCTCGATCCCAACTTAGTCAATTGCCTAATAGAATTGCTTCGCGCTTCGTAGAGGAACACCTGCGTTTGGTTGGGCGCAGTCAACGCTGAATAAACTACGCGCATGCCATCGTTACTAACCGCACGACCTTCGGTGAACGCCAAACTCGGCACACCCATCGCGACCACATGCTCGGTGGTTGTTGTCGTTTCTATTAGCATCAGATCCGCGGTATCCGCGGTATCCGCGGCCCTTTTGTAATAGACACGCGAGCCGTCAGCACTAATCTTCGGACTTACTGCGGCCATCTGCGAAGTAAGTTGTGTAAATCGTTTCTCAACTGTGTCGTACAAGAAAATCCCGCGATTCGATGAAAACGCAATCGTGCGTCCGTCACCTGTAATCGAAGGCTGGAAGTTGCCGTCCGTAAGCCGAGAGGCAATAGAAGCAGGCTCTGTTCTGATGAATCCCCTAATGATTTTGGTAAAAATCATTAAGTTAAGGTGGATACACATCTTGTCATATGATCAAATGGTTTCGCGAAAAATCAATAATCAGACAACAAGATGTGCGAACTCGATATTTTACAC
>JADMIO011398656.1_pt1 | contig 24796 bp, 21 predicted proteins | sample 8958161 | NCBI WGS metagenome assembly JADMIO01 (sample SAMN16585339, study PRJNA669376) | soil metagenome | isolation source: Crop rotation soil | place: USA: Cullars Rotation, Alabama | collected 2011
CGCGACAACTTGTCCACGTGGAATTCTAAGCTTAGGATCCCAATGTGCTGGAAAGCGGACTTTCGGCCGTGGCCATGGGTTTCGTCCTCGACAACAAGCTGCTGATCACGGCCGGAGCCCTCGACGGCTCCAGCGGTCTGATCCTCTCGATCATCATGTGCAAGGCCATGAACCGCTCGTTCACCAACGTGCTGTTCGGCGGCTTCGGTCAGGTGCAGGCGGCGGCTGCGGCCGGCGAGCAGAAGGCCTACAAGGAGGAGTCGATCGAAGGGGCCGCCATGGTCCTGGAGCAGGCCCAGCTTGTGGTCATCATCCCGGGCTACGGCATGGCCGTCGCCCAGGCCCAGCACCGGGTCCGCGAGTTCTACGATCAGCTCAAGAAGCGGGGGATCACCGTCAAGTTCGCGATTCACCCCGTGGCCGGCCGTATGCCGGGGCACATGAACGTGCTGTTGGCCGAGGCCGAGATTCCCTACACCGACCTGGTCGAGGCCGACGAGATCAATGGCGAGATGCCGCAGTGCGACGTCGCCCTGGTGATCGGGGCCAACGACGTGGTGAACCCGGCCGCGCGGACCGACAAGACGAGTCCGATCTACGGCATGCCGATCATCAACGCCGACAAGGCCAAGACGGTCTTCGCCATCAAGCGGAGCAAAGCCCCGGGCTTCGCGGGGATCGACAACGAGCTCTACTTCGGCGACACGACCTTCATGCTCTTCGGCGACGCCAAGGCCGTGATGGGGGACCTGGTGAAGCAGCTCTCCGGCGGCGGCGGGCACTAGCCCGCCGACCTGCCCGGCACGCCCGTCCTACTGGGCCCCGTCCTACCGGGCCCCGGCCATCTCCACCTGGCCCATCGCCGCGTGAGCGTGGAGCAGCAGCTCCTTCGTCTCGTCCCAGCCCAGGCAGGCATCGGTCACCGAAACGCCGTACTTCAGGTCGCTTGGGTTTGCCAGCTTCTGGTTCCCCTCGAAGAGATTGCTCTCCAGCATCAAGCCGATCACGTGCTGGTTGCCGGCCACCCGCTGCGCCACCACATCGCGCCACACGAAGGCCTGCCGGCGATGGTCCTTCTCGCTGTTGGCATGGCTGCAATCGACCATCAGCCCCGGCGAGAGCTTGCCCGCCTGCAGCTGCTCGACGGCCGTGCGAACCATCTCGGCGGCAAAGTTGGGACCCGAGCGGCCGCCGCGAAGGATCAAGTGCCCCCACGGGTTCCCCTTGGTCTGAATGACGCAGGTCTGTCCGTCGGTATCGATCCCCAGGAAGTTGTGCGGATGCCCGGCCGCCTGCATGGCGTCCATCGCGATCTGCAGGTTGCCGTCGGTGGCGTTCTTGTAGCCCACCGGCATCGACAGCCCGCTGGCCATCTGGCGGTGCGTCTGCGACTCGGTCGTCCGGGCGCCGATCGAAGCCCAGGTCACCAGGTCGGCCGTGTACTGCGGAGTGATCGGATCCAACATCTCGGTCGCGGCCGGCATCCCCATTTCCCCGACTTTGAGGAGAATCGTGCGCGCTGCCAAGAGCCCCGCCTGGATGTCGAACGTGCCGTCGAGGTGCGGATCGTAGATGAGCCCCTTCCAGCCGATGGTCGTGCGGGGCTTCTCGAAATAGACCCGCATCACCACGCACAACCGGTCGGCGAGCTGCTTGGAGAGCTCCACCAGCCGCTCTGCGTACTCGAGCGCGGCCTTTTCGTCGTGGATCGAACAGGGGCCCACGATCACCAGCAGGCGCGAATCTTCGCCCCGCAGGATCCGTTTGACCGCTTCGCGCCCGTTGATGACCGTGGCGTTGGTCGCCGGGGTCATCGGGGCCCGTTCGTGAAGGATGCGAGGGGAAACGAGGGGGATGGTCCCCCGGATATTGATGTACTGTGTAGGCTGCATCCATTCAGAATACGCGGCGCCGCCAAAGTGCGGAAGGGGAGTGGTCTCCCGGACTGGCCCTGAGATCGGCCGGATTTACCGGGAGATTGCCATTTTCCAGCTCGCGGAACCGCCCGGCCAGATGGGGGAGGCCTGCGCACCGGACCGTTGCCCCGGCCGGCCCAGCGGCCGATTTCCTTTTTCCCGACTAGCCTCGCCCGTATAATGTTCTGATTGCAAGCGTCGCTTGGAGTGACGGGCCTTTTTGCACCAAGAGGCCTTGGTGTTGAGGACGGGCATGTCCGAACTCAGTTCCCCCATGAACGGTCCGCGGGGCGAGGAGTCCCCTGCCGATCCGCCCCGTGAATCGGTTCCCCTCCAGGGAGCGGTTCCCGCGGAGGTCCCTGCGCCGGCCGCGATCACGCCGGCCGGCACGCCCGTCGCTCCCAAGCCCGTCCCAGCGTCCGCGACCGCAAGTTCTTCCGCGGCCGACCCGTCCAGTTCTTCTCTCCGGCATCTGACCCCGGTCCTGCTCTTTGCCGCCCTGGTCTTCTCGGTGGTCTACGTGGCGCCCCACGTGGCTCGCGAGATCCAGTACGCCATCACGGCCGGAGATCTGCGGGCCAAGAGCGATCTGGCCCGCGAACGCCTGGGCGACCCCGCCCTGCAATCGAAGCTGGCCGCCACGAGCGAGGCCTTCCGCCTGGTGGCCATGAGCGTCGGCCCGGCGGTCGTGCAGATCCACTCCGAGCGTCCCATCGCAGCCGCGCCCGGCGCACGGACCGTGGCCGGCAAGTCCGAGGAGCACACCGTCGGCGACGGCTCGGGCGTCATCGTCGATGCGGCCGGCTACATCCTCACCAACAACCACGTCATCAATCAGGCCAACCTGATTGACGTGCGGCTCTCCGACGGCCGCACGCTCCAGGCGACCGTGGTGGGGACCGACGCCCTCACCGATCTGGCGGTCCTCAAGATCGACGCCAGCGGTCTGGTCAGTGTCCCCTGGGCGGCCAGCGATTCTCTCGAGGTGGGCGACTGGGTCCTCGCTTTGGGAAGCCCCTTCGGACTCGACCGCAGCGTCACCGCGGGGATCTTGAGCGCCAAGGGACGCCGGCGGGTGGTCGACGATCTCCCCTATCAGGACTTCCTGCAGACCGACGCCGCGGTGAACCCCGGCAACAGCGGCGGGCCCCTGGTCGATCTGCAAGGCCGCATCGTCGGCATCAACACGGCCATCCTGGGCAAGACCTATCAAGGGGTCAGCTTCGCCATTCCCAGCGACATGGCCAAGGGAGTCTACGAGCGGCTCAAGGCCGAGGGGCAGATCCGCCGCGCCTGGCTGGGCGTGGCCTTGGACGAAGTCGCCCGCAGGGCGGGGGACCCGTCGAAGCTCGGCACGAGCGAGGGGGCACTCATCGTGCAGGTCCATCCGGGGCAACCGGCGGACAAAGCGGGCCTGCAATCCGGCGACGTCGTGGTGAAGTGGAAGGGTCTCCCCATCCGCCACCCGATGGACCTCAAGCTCCGCGTCGCCGAAACGCCGATCACCGAAAAGGTCGAGGTGGTCGCTCTCCGCAACGGCGAGCCGAAGACGTTTGAAGTCACGGTCTCGGAACGCCCGGCCGAACTGCGGTAGCTCTCTTATTCTGTTGGTGTGGCAGGGGAGCGGTGCGCGCCAAGGGCTGCGGCGGTGAGCAGGGCAGACGAAGACTTTTTCGACGCAGATACGAAGGCAGATTTACGGGATACGAAGGCCGATAAGACAAAGACGACAAATGCGGAAGGCGGATAAGACGAGATAAAGACAGATAGACAAGATAAAAAGACAGACGAAGACAGGAAGGGGGCAGGTGGAATGACGGGGGACGACGAGATTCGGGATCCGCAGACGTATGCGATCCTTGGTGCGTGCATGGCGGTCCACAACGAGTTAGGGTGCGGATTCACCGAGTCGATCTATCAAGACGCGTTGGCGGTCGAATTGAGGTCGTGCAACATACCTTTTGAACGGGAGTGCAAGATCGAGATCCGCTATAAGGGAGAGTTGCTGGAGTCGTTCTACAAAGCCGACTTCGTCTGCTTCCAGTCGGTGATCCTCGAGTGCAAGGCCATCGCGGAACTCGCCCCCATTCACGAGACCCAGGTCTTCAACTATCTCAAAGCCACAGGCATCGGCCGAGGCCTGCTGGTCAACTTCGGCACAAGTCGTCTCAGCTACAAGCGAATCGTCCGCGGCCACCCCACGGACCCGCGCATTTTGTCATCCTAGTTCTGTCCCCCTAATCTTTGTCTTCATCTTCTTCTTCATCTTCGTCCGTCCGTCTCTTATCTGTCTTCGTATCCCGTAAATCTGCCTTCGTATCTGCGTCAAAAATGCCTTCGTCTGCCCTGCTCAGACGCGTTCCTCTGCCGATGGTGCCGCCATGCCCTTCGAGAAACTGCTCCCCGACCTCTACCTCTGGACCGACACCTGCAATGTCTATGTCCTGAAGGACGGCGACGCGGCCTTGCTGATCGACCTTGGGGACGGCAGCGTCCTCGATCATCTCGGCGAGGTCGGCGTCGCCCGCGTCGAGTGGGTCCTCTTCACGCACCATCATCGCGAGCAATGCCAGGGAGCGCCCCGCCTGGCCGCGGCCAAGGTCGCTGCCGGCGTGAAGCTGGCCGCCCCCGATGCGGAACGAGCGTTCTTCGAGCGGCCCAGCGAGTTTCGCAAGATGAAGCCCACGCTGGGGGACGCGCACAGCGTCTACGGCGCAAGCTACGTCCGGCCTCCCGTCGAGCCGATCAAGCTCGATCTTACGTTCCAGAAGATGGACGACTTCACCTGGCGCGGCCGCGAGTTCTGGTGCCTCGACACCCGCGGCAACAGCCCCGGCGGGATGTCGTACCTTTTGAAACGGACCGAAGGCTGGCTGGCCTTCTCCGGCGATGTCATGCACCCCGGGGCCAAGCTCCATACCTGGTTCGACAGCGAATGGGACTACGGCTTCGCCAAGGGAATCTACGCCCTGTTTGCGGCCGCGCATCTGGTGGAGAGCTTCCGCCCTGCCTGGCTGTTCCCCTCGCACGGCCGGCCGCTGGCCAACCCCAGCGAAGAGCTCGAGGAATTCCAGGGGGAAGCTCCGCGAACTGGCCAAGCACTACGTCCGGGGCTACGAGTTGTTCACCTTTGCGGCCGGCGCGCAGGATCGCGTCTCCAAACCGACCAGCGTGCCGCACGTCTGGCAGGTCACTCCGCATCTTTTGAAGTTCAAAGGCCCCGACTTCTGGCCCAACTTCTCGCTGATTCTGGCCGACAGCGGCAAGGGACTGGTGGTCGACTGCGGGCTGTTTCAGAAGGATTTCCTCGACAAAGCCCTGACCCTCTGCCGCGAGCGGCTGGGGCTCAAGCAGATCGATGCGGTCATCGTCACGCACATGCACGGAGACCACTGCCAGGAGGCCCCGCATCTGCGCGAGAAGTGGGGGGCCAAGCTCTGGACGCTGGACCGCGTGGTCGACAAGGTCCGTTTCCCCGAGCGATACGACTACTCGGCCCCCATCAACACCTATGGCAAAGGCTTCGATTCGATCAGCTTCGATCGGATCCTCCGCGACGGTGAGACCTTCGAGTGGGAAGGTTACACCTTCACGGCCGACTGGATGCCGGGTCAGACCGAGTTCGCTCTTTGCCTGCACGGCAAGATCGACGGCCGGCACGTGGCCTTCACCGGAGACAATCTCTTCGCCAGCACCACCGATCCGACGCAGACGGGACACGAGGCCGTGGTTGCCAGGAACAGTTGCATCCTGGAAGAGGGTTACCTCTACGCGGCCGGCTATCTGCACGGCATCGCCCCGGACCTGATCCTGGGGGGGCACTCGTGGGTCCTCGATCAGCCGCAGAAGCTGATCGGGCGCTACCGCGACGGAGCCCTGGCGCTGCGTGAGGCTTTCCAAAACCTTTCGACCGACTCCGACTATCGCTACGGCTTTGATCCCTATTGGGTCCGGGCGGAGTCCTATCGCACTTCGGTCAAGCCGGGCGAGACGGCCGACGGCGCGATCCTGGTCCGCAATTTCCGCGAGCGGCCGCAGGCCCACGCGATCGCGATTCATGCCCCACCGGGGATCACGGTCACGCCGGCGAAGTTCGAGGGGAAGGTGGCCGAGGAATCGACCTCGCGATTCCCCTGCAAGATCTCGGCCGAGAAGGGCATGAAGGAGGGCGTGTATCTCGTGGCCTTCGACATCACGCTCGACGGCCAGCGTCAGGGGGAGCTGTTCGACATGATCGTGCAGGTGGGGAACCCGCCGCCGAGCGTCTCCGCGCCAGGCGGACCCGCGAAGCCGGGGTATTGATGGTTCCCTCTTCCTCCTGGGGAGAGGGAGACTAGGCCGCCCGCTTCCGCGGAAGCGCCGGGGCCGGCTCGGACCATTCTTCGGCCTTGGGCTCGTGATCCAACCCCACCAGCGCCTTCCAGGTGGCTCGTTCGCGCGGACAAACGCCGATCGAGGCCGCCGTCGAATGGGTCTCGTCCACGGTCACCACCACGTGCTCGTCGATCCGCCGGGCGATCTCGATCACCCCTTCCACGCTCTTGCGGGCCACGATCACCAGGGCGATCTCGACCGGGCCGAACGCCCCGCGTCCTTCGACCGTGGTGACTTTGAAATCGGCCTCGCGCAGGGCCTCGACGATCTCCCGCGAACTGTCGCGCGAGATCAGCCGCACGGTCCGCACGCCGATGGCGAGCTGCTCTTCAATCCACATCCCCAGCATGTTGCCGCAGGCGAACCCGCCCGCAAAGGCGAACACGTTGAACACGTTCCCCAGATGGGCAAAGACCGAGCTGGTGGCCAGGACCCAGATCGAGGCCTCCACGAAACCCAGCATGCCGGCGGTCTTTCTTCGGCCGCGGATGACGCACAGGTGCCGCACGGTGCCGATGGAGACATCGGTGAGCCGCGCGAAGAAGATCAGAAGGGTGATCCAGCCGGGAGCAAGTTCGCTGAACATGGCAGACAACGCTTTGAAGTGAGTCGCGAGAGGGCGCGTGTCGATCGCGGGAACCCGCGGCGCGCTCGTGAAGGGGGCAGATTATAGACGTCCGGCCCCCGGCGAAAAGGCCGGAATCTGCGCGCGTAAGTCCTGACTCAACGGACGATTGCGCGAGAGCTTACCAACTCCGCCCGGATTACCAGCGAGAGGCCTGCTTACCGAGAGCCGCTCGTTTGCCGGCTTCGGGACCGACCGCTAGCGGCCCAGATTACGAAGAGGCTCTCTTCGTCTTTGTCTTCTCCGCGTCCTCCGCTCCTCCGCGTCTCCGCGTGAAAAACGTCCGGCGTTGCCACCGTGCGAGGCGTGGCGTTCCTGAAGACCTCCTACTTCACCACCTTCAAGATCCGGTGGTTGTGGCTATCCGTGATGTACAGCGTGCCATCCGAGTGGACATACACCCCGTGCGGCTGATTGAACTCGGCCTTGAGCGGTTCCCCGCCGACTCCGGCCGTCCCCTTCTTCCCTGAGCCGGCCACGCGGACGATCTTGCCGTCGCTCGGCTGGTACCGGCGGATGATGTGGTTATCGGTATCCGCGATCAGCACCGTCCCGTCCTGATCGAGACACAGATGCTTGGGGCCGCGAAGCGTGGCCTGCAGAGCCGGGCCGCCATCGCCCGCCGCTCCCGCCTGGCCGGTCCCGACTACGGTGCGGATCTTCCCGGCCGGATCGACGATCCTCAGGGCGTGTCCGCCGCGCTCCAGGATGTAGATGTTCCCCGCTTTGTCGGCGGTGACCGCGCGGGGATCGACCAGCGGACTCTCGGCGGCGATGCTGCCGTCCTTGGGGACTCCCTTCTCTCCGTTACCGGCCACGAGCGTGACCTTGCCGCTCTTCAAATCGACCACGCGGATCCGGCGGTTGTCGAGATCGGCCAGGTACAGCTTCTCGCCGGCCGGATCGAGCGTGGCGCAAAAGATCCCGCCGAACTGGGCCTCGAGTGCGGGGCCGCCATCTCCCGCGTAGCCCTTCTTGCCGGTCCCGGCCACGCCGGAGAGGACTCCGGTCTTGGGGTCGAGCTTGCGGATGCGGTTGTTCCAGGTATCGGCCAGGTAGATCTCGCCGGTGGGAGCCACGGCCAGATTGTGCATGCCGTTGAAGCGGGCCTGCGTGGCGGGTCCGCCGTCTCCGTCGTTCCCCTTCTCGCCGGTGCCGCCGATCGAGGTCAGGATCCCCTGGGGATCGACCTTGAGCACCCGCTGCCCGACCATCTCGACCAGGAACATGTTCCCGGCCTTATCGAAGTCGACGCCGAACGGAACATTCAGGGCCGACTCGAGGGCCGGCTTGCCGGAAGGTTCCTTCCCGCCGCCGGCGACGAGAACGAGCGAGTCGGCCTGGGCGAGGGAGTTGAGCAGGGTCAGGGACAACGCTGCGAAGAGAAGGGCATGTCGCATGGGCGGCTCAATGGGCGGAGGAGAAATCGAATGGAACGCGTGTATCGGGGCAGGCCTCGGCTCGGGCTCGACAGAAGGGGGCCGCCCCTTACCGCTTCGCCCTTCGCATCGGCCCCCAAGCCGCTCCGCGGTCGCCTGCGAGGGGCCGATGCGACGGCGAAGGCGGAAGGGGCTCGCGGAACCTACTTTTAGAGGATGAGAAGCTCAGGAGAAATATTTGCAGGCCCTGCGAGGTGACACATGAGCTAAGAGGCCGCGTGATAACGTGCCGCGCGCGCATCTTCGTCCCCGTCTTTCGTCCTCCCTCGATCCTCGATCCTCAATCCTCCCCTGCCCGCGCAAAAGAAGGGCCGCATCGCTGCGGCCCCTCTCGAATCTTTTCTTCGCTCAACCGACCTCGCCCTACCCCTTCTTCTCCAACTCCGTCTTGATCGCCTTCAAGACTTCCTCCGACTCCGGGGCGGTCGTCGGCGCGAATCGGGCCACGATCTCGCCGTTCCGACCAATCAGGAACTTCTCGAAGTTCCACTTGATGTCGCCGGGGAACTTGGGATCGGTCTCCTTCGAGGTCAGGTGCTTGTACAGGTCGCACTGCCCCGGGCCCTTCACCACCACCTTCGAGAACATGTCGAAGCCGACCCCGTACTTCGTCTTGCAGAACTTGTCGATCTGCTCGTCGGTCCCCGGCTCCTGCTTGCCAAACTCGTTGGCCGGGAAGCCCAGCACCGCCAGACCGGCCTCGCCGTATTCCTTGTGCAGCTTCTGCAGCCCTTCGTACTGACCCGTCAGCCCGCACTCGCTGGCTACGTTCACGATCAGCACCACCTTCCCCTGGTACTTCGAGAGGGGGACCTCTTTGCCGGCCAGGCTCTTCATGGTGAAGTTCAGCACGGGGGCCACTTTCTTCTCCTCTGCATTCTTGTCGGCGGCCAGCGCGGCGTTGGCGAGCAGAGCGCCGGCGACCAAAGCCAGGGAACAAACGGCAGACGCGTACACCATCTTCATGGGGAAACTCCACTCAAGGCGGGAAGGATTCGCAGGCGCTCGCGCCTGCACCACAACGGCGGGCGGGAAACGAACTCACGGCAGGCATTCTACGGCCCGCGCTCCCTCGGTGCGAGTCTGCGAAAAGAAGCGATCGTACGGCCCCTCGCGTTCGTAAGCTGCCTCACAGACGCCACGTTGCGCTGGAGTTCACCGACCGCCCGGAGTAGCATCGCAGAATGAAGTTCACGGCCATCCCGCAACTCGCCCGCAATGCCAATCGCCTGCGCGAGGTGATCACGATCCTCAGCAAGTACGGGCTGGCGGACTGGATCAGCCGGCTCGATCTGGACTTCGCCAAGGGACTGTTCAAGAGCCCCGAGGGGAGCCAGCTGGCCGACCTGACCCGCGAACAGCGGATCCGCATGGCCCTGGGCGAGCTCGGCCCCACCTTCATCAAGCTGGGGCAGATCCTCTCCACGCGAGCCGACATCATCGGACAGGACCTGGCCGATGAACTGAGCCAGTTGCAGGCCGACGCTCCGGCCGACCTGCCCCCCGTGGTGCGGCAGACGATCGAGCGCGAACTGGCCCGCCCACTCGAGGAGGTGTTCCTCGAGTTTCACGATCTGCCGCTGGCCTCGGCCTCCATCGGCCAGGTCCACCGCGCCCGCCTGCTCGATGGCACGGCGGTGGTCGTGAAGGTGCAGCACTCGGGAATCGAGGACAAGGTCCGCAACGATCTCGAGATCCTGGTCGAACTGGCCGATCTGGCCGAGGTGCATCTCACCGAGCTGAAGAACTACCGCCCTCGACAGACGGCCGCCGATCTTCAGCGGAGCTTGCGCCGCGAGCTCGACTTCGGCCGCGAGGAGCGGAACCTGCTCAAGTTCCGCGCGCTCTTCGCCAAGGACTCGACCGTCCACTTCCCCATGCCCTTTCCAGAGTGGTCCACCAGCCGTGTCCTGGTGATGGAGTATCTGGAAGGGATCCCCGTCGCCAACGCCGAGGCGCTGCGGGCGTCGGGCAACGATCTCCCGGCGCTTGCGCGGCACGGGGCCGAAGTCTTCTTGAAGATGATCTTCGAGCACGGCTTCTACCATGCCGATCCTCACCCGGGGAATGTGCTCGTGCTGAGCGGCGGAGTTCTGGGCCTGATCGACAGCGGCATGGTGGGCCGGATCGACGAGAGCACCCGCGAGCAGATCGAGGACATGCTGGCCTCGCTGGCCAGCCGCGACGCCAACCGGCTGGCCCGCGTCATCACCCGCATCGGCGTGGTCCCGGGCGATCTCGATCTGGTGGCTCTGGAGTACGACGTCAACGAGTTCGTCTCGCACTACGCAGATCAGCCTCTCAATCAGTTCGACCTGGGCGGGGCCCTCTCGGAGATGACCGAGATCATCCGCCGGTACAACATCGTGCTGCCGGCCGGCGTAGCCTTGCTCATCAAAGTGCTGATCATGCTCGAGGGGACCTCGCGGCTCCTCGAGCCCAACTTCAACCTCACCGAGCTCATCGAGCCCTATCAGCGGAAGCTGATCCTGCGGAGGATGTCTCCCCGCCGGCAGTGGAAGAAGCTGCAGCGGACCTTCTCCGAGTGGCAACATCTGGCCGAAGTCTTGCCCCGCGGAGTGGCCGAGATCCTGACCCAGGTGCAGTCGGGCAAATTCGAAGTCCACCTGCAGCACAAGAGCCTCGAGCCCTCGGTCAACCGGCTGGTGTTCGGTATGCTCACCAGCGCCTTGTTCCTGGGCTCGGCCTGGTTGTGGGCCAACCACGTCCCGCCGGTGATTGGAGAGGTGCCGATCTTTGGCGTGATGGGCTGCACGATGGCCGTCTTTCTGGGGCTGCGGCTGATGCGGGCGATTGCCAAGAGCGGGCACTTGGATCAGCGCGACTGAGTTTCGTCTCGACTTTTATGCTCGACCCATCGCGCCTGCAAAACGCCCTGGAGACGGTCCGGCGGGACCTGTTGGCCGAGCGGAACCCCGCGGGTCACTGGACCGGCGAACTGGCGACGTCGGCCCTCTCCACCGCCACGGCCGTGAGTGCGCTGTCCCTCTATCGCCGGAATCGACCGGCGGCCGACGGGGGCGCCTCGCTCCTGGGAAAGCCGACCCCCTCCAAGTTCCCCGATGCCCGGCTCGATCAGCTCATCGCCCGCGGCATCAGTTGGCTGGCCCTCCATCAGAACCCCGATGGCGGCTTCGGCGACACCGACAAGAGCTTCTCGAACATCGCCACCACGCTGCTGGTGAAAGCCGCGATTCATCTGGCCGGCCAGCAACACGAGCACGCCACGCTCCTCTCGCGGGCCGAGGGCTACATCGAATCGCAGGGAGGGATCCCCGGCCTGCGCCGCCGCTACGGCAAGGATAAAACCTTCGCCGTGCCGATCCTCACCAACTGCGCTCTGGCGGGACTCGTGGAGTGGCGCGAAGTCTCGCCCTTGCCCTTCGAACTCGCCTGCCTGCCGCAGAGCTGGTTCAAGTTCCTCAATCTGCCGGTGGTGAGCTACGCGCTCCCCGCGTTGATCGCCATCGGACAGGCCCGCTTCCACTTCCGCAAAGGCTGGAACCCGCTCACCTGGGCGGCGCGGTCGGCCGCAGTCGAGCCCAGCCTGGCGGTCCTTCGCAAGATTCAGCCCACCAGCGGAGGCTATCTCGAGGCCACCCCGCTCACGAGCTTCGTCACCATGAGCCTGGCCTCGATCGGCCGCGCCGGGCATCCCGTCGTCGAGTCGGGCGTCGAGTTTCTGGTCGCCTCGGTCCGCCCGGATGGGTCGTGGCCCATCGATACCAACCTGGCCACCTGGGTCACGACGCTCTCGATCAACGCTCTGAACGCGGGCTGCGAGAACTCGGGTTGGGATATCGGTCAGCTCGGCGAGCCCTGTCTCGACTGGCTCCTCTCCTGCCAGCAGCGCGAGATCCATCCTTACACTGGCGCGGATCCCGGCGGTTGGGCCTGGACCGATCTCTCCGGCGGGGTGCCCGACGCCGATGACACGCCCGGCGCTCTGCTGGCCCTGGCCAACTGGCTGCGCTCGGTCACGGCCCTGCGCTACAGCGACAAGCGCCGCCGCGAGATCCGCGACGCAGCCGGCCGGGGGATCCTGTGGCTGTTGAATCTGCAGAACAGCGACGGCGGTTGGCCCACCTTCTGCCGCGGTTGGGGCGCCCTTCCCTTCGATCGGAGCGGCACCGATCTCACCGCCCACGTCATTCGGGCCCTCTCGACCTGGGTGGGCAACCTGGCCGGCGACGGCGAACCTCCCCCCGAGCTTCGCGCCCGCTTCGCCCGCTTCGACGCCCGCATCCACAAGGCGATCGACCGCGGCTTCGCCTACCTCAGCCGCACGCAGCGCGACGACGGCAGCTGGATCCCGCTCTGGTTCGGCAACCAGTTCGCCGAGGACGAAGAGAACCCGGTCTACGGGACCGCGCGGGTCCTGCTGGCCTATCGGGATCTGAAAAAGACGACCGCCCGCGAGGCCTACCGGGGCTTCGAGTGGCTGGCCGCCGCCCAGAATCAGGACGGCGGCTGGGGAAACGCTCCCCCGGCGAAGCGCGAAAAGTCCCGCAGCGCGCCCCTCCGCTCACTTCCCAGCAGTGTCGAAGAGACGTCTCTGGCAGTCGAAGCCTTGCTGTCCGGCCAGGCGATTCCGGCCGTTCAACGAGCGCTCGACAAAGGACTTACGTGGCTGGTCGAGGCCGTTGAAGCCGGCCGCCACCGGGAAACCTCGCCCCTGGGGTTTTACTTCGCTAAGCTGTGGTACTATGAAAGGATGTATCCACTGACGTTTATCCAAGCGGCGCTGGGCCACGCGGTCCGGTGCGGAACGTCAGCGGAAAGCCCGCCCGGACAATCCCTTGGGCCTGCCAGCCGGCCCGCGACTCCCTCCGAGGTTTGACGTTTGGCCACAGTTCCTTCCTCGCCGACCCTGCCATCCGAAGGCGACCTTCCTGCCCCGGCGGCCGGCGCGGCTGCGCCCCCCAAGAAGTCGCGCCGCAAGACGAGCCACCTGAAGCTTGTCCCGGAGACTCGCAAGCAGCGCGAGGAGCTCCGCATCAAGTGCCACGAGGTGGCTGCCAGGCTCGACAAGTCGCGGCCCCTGACCAAAGACGAGATGGAGGCGCTCGCCCGCCGGACGCTGGCCGAGGTCGGCCTCCCCGAAGGGTACGTCGGCTGGATGATGGTCATGCTGGCCACGGCCTTCTGGCACGAGCAGGTGGCCGCGGTCCCCTACAACCGCCGCCTGTTCCTTCTGCCTCACTGCTTGAAACACGCCGAGGGCTGCCCGGCCGACTACGATCAGTTCGGCCTCGACTGCAAGACCTGCGGGGCCTGCAGCATCGCCGACTTCCGCACCCGAGCCGAAGACCTGGGCTACAAGGTGCTGGTGGCCGAGGGCTCGCCGATCGTGCTGAAGATCATTGTCAGCGGGCACGTCGACGCCATCGTCGGCGTGGCCTGTCTGAACGTCCTGGAAAAGGCCATCGATAAGATCCTGCTGGCCGGCATTCCCTGCGCGGCCGTGCCGCTCCTCTCCGACGACTGCCGCAACACCAGCGTCGACGAGGAGTGGGTCTCGGAGATGATCGAGATCCCGCATCAGACACCGACTTCGCACACCCGCAGCTACCTGCCGCTGTTGCGCACGGCCGCCGGGATGTTCGAGCCGGCCGAGCTGGAGCGGCTGGTCCCGCGCATCCGGGGAAAGAAGTCGCCGGAAGGGAACGCCGCCCCGAACGCTCCCCCGCGTGCTCTCGACCCGATCTCCGGCACGGAATCGATCGCCTACGACTTCCTCGCCCAAGGGGGGAAGCACCTCCGCCCCTTTGCGACGCTGGCCACCTACGACGCTCTGACCGGCGGAAACGCGACCGGAGCCGAGGGGGCGGCGCACGTGGCGGCCTTTAGCGACGCCATCCGCCGGACCGCCATGTCGATCGAGGTCTTTCACAAAGCCTCGCTCGTGCACGACGACATCGAGGACGACGACCAGTACCGCTACGGCGCCGAGACCCTGCATCGCACGCATGGCATCCCCACGGCCATCAACGTCGGCGACTATCTCATCGGCATGGGCTATCGGCTGGTCAGCCGCGACGCAGCGGCGCTCGGTCCGGACGCCTGTGCCGACATCCTCGACAAGCTGGCCGAGTCCCACACGCGGCTCAGCGAAGGTCAAGGGGCCGAGCTCCTGTGGCGCGATGCCAGCGACAAGCAGCTCAAGCCGCTCGATGCCTTAAAGATCTACGCGTTGAAAACCTCGCCGGCGTTCGAGGCCGCCCTCTACTCGGGGGCCCGTCTCGCGGGCGCGGTCGACAAGCTGGCCGAGCCGATCGCGGCCTTCAGCCGTCACCTGGGCGTGGCCTTTCAGATCCTTAACGACCTGAAGGACTGGCACGGAGACGACGACAACAAGCTGGTCGCCGCGGGCGATGTCCTTGGGGGCCGTCCCACCGTCCTCTGGGCTTTGGCTCTGGAGGGGCTCGACGACCGGGGCCGCGCGGAACTGCTCGGTCTAGTCGGCGCTGCCGAGCGGACGGCCGATGGAGTCGCCCGAGTGCGGGCCCTCTACACCCAGGCCGGCGTCTTCGACAAGGCTCAGCGTCTGGTCGACAAGTACCAGGAAAAAGCCGAGGGCGTGGCTGACGAGCTGGAGCCCGAAGAGCTCCGTCGACTCTTCTATTACCTGGTCGACACGGTCCTGGACCGCGCGGGGACCGAGCCCGTGGCGCCGGCGATGCACACGCTCTCGCTGCCGATCGCGCCCCGCCCGTAATCGCTGCCGCTCAAGAGCGCACCCTCCTGTCATCATCTTGATGACCCGCGTGTCAGCTTTGCGGCGCATCCAAACTCGGCGCGGAGCGAGCCTTGCGCCGGCGGCCCATGATTTCGGCCCTCATTGCGAGTCTCCCTCGCCCGGCACGCGACGTGCACCCCAAGGATGCGGACGATGCCCGCGCCTCGCCCTACCAGCGCCAGCGGTAAGGGAGACGACATGAAACGCTTTGCAGGAGTTCTCGCCGCCGTTGGAGTGCTGATTCTGAGTGCCGCGCCCGCCTGGGCCCAAGGCTACGGTTACGGCGGTTCGCGCTATGGCTACGGGAACGGGACCCCGATCGGTCCCCGCACCTACCGCAGTTACTACGGCGGCGCCTCGTACGGCGGCGGTTACGGCGGCGGCTACGGCGGCGGCTACGGCTACAACGGGCCGGTCTATCACGGTCCGTCGGTCCACTACGACCGGGTCTATCACCCCGAGTCTCAGCACTGGACGCCGCGGCGCGGCTGGCACACCCACGGCCACTACGACTACGTGCCGCACTACACTCCGGGGCACTACGACCACCAGCACGGGAACCACGTGCACGGCAATCCGTACTACCACCACTAGGCGATCGGCACGACCCGCCCACGAGACCGGGACGGCGGCCCCCGCGAGCCGCCGTCCGATGGTTCGGCCCCTTGCGGGCCGCAGGTCGGCCCCGTAGCCAGCCGGTGCGTCGGGGTCACTCGACGTCGGCGGCCTTCGGTTTCGCCTTGGCCTCTCCCTTGCCCGGGATGAGTTGGAACGCAACCTTCACCGGTTTGAAGGTTCCTTCCCACAGATTCTCGGGCTTGGGGGACTTGGGATACATCCGCGTCGCATATTCGTAGGTCACCGAGTAGAGGCCCACTGGCCCAAAGTCGGGGAAGCTGTCGCGGTTGATCGTGTAGGTCTGTTCGATCACGGTCTTGGGCGGAAGCTCAACGAACGACGAAGTCCCCAGTGCGTACTCGAGCGTCGGTCCCTGGTACGTCACCAGCCCCGCCGGGCCGAGAATCGTCAAGGCGCCCGACTCGGCATAGTACGCATCTCCCCAAGGCCGCAGGATCGTGATCGGCTTGCCGCTCAAGTTGCGCAGGGCACAACGCAGCTTCACGGCTCCTTTCACGGGGAAGGCCGTTCGCTCGATGGCCAGAGAGATCGCCACCTTGCCATCCTCCGAGGCGGTCCATTCGGTGAACACGCGGGGGATCTCGGCTTCGCGATACGGTTTCTCGTCGTCGGCCGCTGCGGGCCGGACGAACACGAGCAGCGCCAGAGCCGCCAGCGGAGCAAGTCGGGGGTGCATACGTTTTCCTCATCCAGGGAGATCGGATTGGGGGACACCCTTTCGACGATCCACGAGGAGCTTTCGCTCCTAGGCGCGGGGGAAAACGAGCGTCCGTTCCTCAGGCGGTCGCGCGCCGCGTGGTCGGACCGGCGATCGGCAACGTGGGTTGTCGCATGGGTTGCGCCGGAGCAGCCCCTGCTGCGACGACGGACGAAAAGATGCCGTGGAGAAACCGCAGATTGCGAGGATCTACGCAGAGGACGGGGACGGCCGCAGGAGTCGCCGAGACCCGGTTCCGTTTCCCGTTCCTAACCGATCACCAGCATTGGATTTACAAAAATCTATTTTATTTCTTTTTGGAACACAAAAACAATCTAATCAGTCGCTACAATTCGGTTGGCTCGATCTTCAGGATCTACCGCGTGACCGTTCACCACCCGTCAGGATTCGCGGGAGCCAGGGGGGCGACCAGGCGCGCCAACCTGCAACGTTTCCACTCTCCCTTTCGGCTCCCTCCCACTCGTGGAAGGGCTGGGGAGGGGACTGCCCCGGTGGGCGGATTCAACCAGCAGGTGTCCAACCTGCAACTCCTGCCGCGCCCCTGCGGCGTCGGGATCGGGGTGCGCGCACACATCCGGGTGTCGCTGCGTTCAACCCCCGGCGAGTGGCTGCGGCCCTTCGGGATCAACCTGCAACGGCGCAGCGCCAACCTGCAACTCCTCGTCCAACCTGCAACGTTTCCACTTCTTCTTTCCGGCTCCCTCCCACTCGTGGGGAGGGCTGGGGGAGGGGGGGCCGCCCCAGGGGACGGTTCAACCTGCAACTCCTCATCCCAACCTGCAACGTTTCCACCGCGCCAACCTGCAACAACTCCAATGGGGGGCCTCAACCTGCAACTCCTCGCTCAACCTGCAACGTTTCCATGGAGGCTCCGCCAACCTGCAACTCCTGTGGTCGCTGCGCGACCAGTAATCTGAAACTAATGTGTCGAATAAATCGACACCAACCTGAAACAACGCATCTCAACCTGCAACTCTCGGCGCGCTCAACCTGCAACTCCTCAGCCCAACCTGCAACAGCGTACTCCCTAAATCACCAAACTTACAAGTTTAGTGACCATCTGATGGATCATAGAAATCAATCCATCTTTCTTACCTCGAGCCCCGCCATTCCCCCCTCGGTGTCCTCTGTGTCTCTGTGGTTCCTCTCCCCCCGTCTCCGCCGTCCTCGTCCACCGAGAACAGCTGCCTACATCTTCCTCCCCTCGATCACGCTCACCTCGGCCGCGGTCGGCGTGATCCCCGTCAGCTCAAAACCGGCCCCGGCGAACAGCGCCCGGTACTCGGCCTCCGTCCGCTCCTTCCCCCCGGGGATCGTGAGCATCGTCAGGTCCAACAGCTTGCCGAAGGAGAAGTCGTTCCCCGGCGGGATCACTCCCTCGACCAGCAGCAGCCGCCCCTCTTTGCCGATCACCCGATGAATGTTCTTCAGAATCGTCGTCGACTTCTCGTCGTCCCAGTCGTGGATGATGTGCCGCATCAGGTAGGCGTCCGCCCCTGGCGGGACCGAATCGAAGAAGCTCCCGGCGATCACCTGGCAGCGATCGGCCACGCCGGCCGCCCGCAGGGCTCCCTTGGCTCGCTCGCTCACGCCGGGCAGGTCGTAGAGGATCCCCTTGAGCAACGGATGCTTTTTCAACACGCTGGTCAGCAGGCTGCCGTTCCCGCCGCCGATGTCGGCCAGCACGCCGATCTTCGAGAAGTCGTAGGCGTCGGTCATGGCCGAGGTCTCGCGGCCGTGCACTCCGACCATGGCCGCGTCGAAGATCTTGGCCTGCTCCTCGTGCTTGGAGAGGAACTCGAAGACCGGCATGCCGTAGAGTTTGTCGAAGGCGATCTTGCCGGTCTCGACGCTGTAGAGCAGCTCGCCCCAGGCCTGGTAATGCTCCTCGCCGCACATGATGGCCAGGGCCCGCTGCGAGGTGGGGGAGTTCGTGAGCAGGCACTCGGCCATCGGCGTGAGGGAGAACCGCCCCGCCGTGTCCTCGGCGAAGCAGCCCAGCGAGGCCAGTCCGCGCAGCAGCCGGTACAGGCTCGGGGCGTGGGTCTTGGTGACCGCGGCCAGGTCGTCGGCCGTGCGGGGCTCGGCGACCAGATGGTCGGCCAGGCCGAGCTTGGCGGCTACGTAGAACATCTGCGTGGTCCAGTAGCCAGTGAGAAACCGGTTGAGCATCTCGGGCGGGGAGGGCGCGTTGGGGTCCATCGTAAGCTCCTGGAGGGAGTCGTGAGTTTCGGGGGGAGTCGTTCCGCCAGGAGAACGAGAAGGAAGAAGATGTGCAAGGACGGGGAGTGCGAGCCGAACGCATCGCGGCGGGTGGATTCGGCCGTCGCGTCGTGTGAGAATACCGGGCGCGGTTCGGGCATCCTCTTGGCAACGCCCGAGTCCTGTTCCTCCCTCGATCTACGAAGGTACCTCCGATGAATCGCCGCCTCGCTAACCTCTTCACTTTCGCGGGCTTCTCCTCGGCCGTGCTCGTGGCGTCGCTCCTCGCCGCTGCGGATCCCAAGTCCGATCCGAAAGCCGATCCTAAGGCTGCTGGTCCGGCGGCCGCGCTCCACGGCTTCCGCTGGAAGTTCCCCTGCAAGGAGATCATGCCGGATCAGCCTAAGCCGGGGGCCGACTGCGTCTCGGCCCTCGTCACCGGCGACCCGAACAAGACCGACAATTTCAAGAGCGAGGTGAGCTTCGGCGGCGAGAAGGGGAAGAGCTACGACGTGACCCTCCGCTTCCGCGGCGTGGTCGAGCCCATGATGTACAAGGACGGCAAGATGGACGGGGACTACTTCTACATCGGGGGCGCGCCGAACAACGGCACCTACAACATCTACAAGATCGAGATCGCCTCCCCCAAGTCCCACTACTTCCTGAACCGCCAGGACAAGGTGGGGCACCAGATCTTCACGATCGACTACACCAAGACGATCCGCATCGACGGCGGCTCGGCCATCACCCTCTCGGGCGACGGTCAGAACGGCCGGCTGATCTCGAATTTCAAAAAGCTGACGGTGCCGGAGATCGCCCCGGAGCCGTTCAACGGCCAGTTCGTGCAGATGGACGTGGTGAAGGTGGAAGAGGTGAAGGCGGAGGCAGGGAAGTAAGTGCGGCAATGTGAGACGTCACCCAGGGCTTCGCACGGCGTGGCGACTTGGCAAGCCCCGCGAGGACAAAGAGACGACGCCGGCTAGCTATCAGAAGGGGAGAGATGAGAAGTCCAGCCAAGTTGGCGCCCACGCTGTGGAACGTGACACCCACCCTCGAGGCTTTCAAGGTTCTCGAGCGGGTTGCGCGAGAGCTTGGCTGGGGACGGTTGACTCAGGAGTGTCACCCGGTGAACGATCCTGAGAGTGACTTCTTCGGGGCGGTCTACTATTGGTGGGAGTCGAGCGAACAACTCGGCTCGAGGCTGCACTTTTCGCCCTGTGGGCATAGCGATCCCCTGACGACGCGGGAGGTTGCAGCCAAGGCGAAGGGTTGGCGGAGCTTCGATGCATGCGTGATGTCCGAACGCCATCACCTGCACACCGGGGCCGTCCGCTTTGAGCTGCCAGAGAAGGATGTCGAGCTTACGCGCCTGGTGGGCGGACTGGCGGAATTGGTCGGCATCACCAACTTCCGTTCGGCGAAGGCGCGTCGCGAGTTGGTCGCGGCCTATCCGCTGATCTATTGGAGTGGAGGGCCACCGCCCGCCTATAGGGACAAGTGTGTCTGGCGCGTCCACGATGGGAAGCTGTCGACTCGCCGGTACAAGCATTAAACCAAGTTCACCGCCGGGCTTGCCCCGGTGGGCGCGGCGCATAGGGGAAGCGGAACTGCATCGCTCTGCAACCGACCGAGCTCTTTGGCAACCTATCGACAATCGCCGGCCGGGAACTGGCCTCCGCCCTGGAAAACCCACACGCCGTCCACTTGTGTCCCTTCGAAAGCAAATTCGCCAGTGACGGGGCGGACCCATCACTGGCGAAGAATGCTGAAGTCTGACACGTGCTGTAAGCACTTGATCTGGGGTAGGACGGCCGGGCCCGGGATGCCCGGCCTTCCGATGCGGACGACTCATTCGCCCGCCCCAGTATGGTAACCACCGCAGCACACCATTGCTGCGACGGGTCAAAACGGATCACGCCAAGCCGCGAGAATCCATCCTCGCGCTTCCGAGGGCCAGACCGCTGGGACTGGCCCTCGGACGAAGCTCGTCCTTAGACGAGCTCCTTGCGGGATCCAATCAGCGTGCGAAGCCGCTCGGCCAGCAGGGCCACGTCGAACGGCTTCTTGAACGTCTCGTTGATCGTGGAGCGATCGAAGTTCGTCGACCCATCGTCATCCGGCAGCAGGGCCACCAGGATCACGTCGTGGAACTCGCTGTTCCGACGCAGATTCTGGCAGATCTGCAGGGCTTCGATGTGGCCGATCGAGTAATCCACGATGATCGCATCGGGGTGGAAGCTCTCGGCCTGAATCCCGGCCTCGAACCCGCTCGCGGCGTTGGCGAACCGGAAACTCCGGTTCTCCGGCAGCACGCGCTTCAGGTTCTCGAGCAGGACCGAATCCTGCCCGACGACCAGAACCTTGGCCATCGCTTCGTCTTCCAGTTCGCCAAGGGGCATACCATGCTCCTTGAGGAACTTGATCAGGTACTCGCGGGGAATGCGGCGGTCCTGGGATCCGGGAATCCGGTATCCCTTCAGCCGCCCGGAGTCAAACCACTTGCTCACGGTGCGCGGGGCTACTTTACAGATCTTTGCGACCTGTCCCGTTGTTAAAACCTTCATCACAGGCTCTCCCGTTAACTGTCTCTTTGGGCTGGAATCCCCCGGCGATGCGTCTGGGTGTTCGCTTCGCAGAGGTAGGGCGCCCCTGTCCGCTTCCGCAGCCTCCCTTGGGATGGTCCGTCAACCAAGGATGGGTCTTGGGCCGCTTCGGCTAAAACATCTGGGCGGGGCTTTGGTATCAGCTTCTCCGTGGCGGTGGCTCAGCTCCGTCTTTGCCGTGCCTGTGGATTCTCATCGGCTAGCGGATCGCCCGGCACTCAGCGAAAAAACACAGTTTGGGGAATTTGGGGGTTTGACCCTTCGTTCCTACTGCTCGCTGCGTGCCGGCAACCACTGGGCTGACCGACTCGGTGGGCCAGGAGGGATATGAGGCGGGCGATCCGCTCGAGGGACTCACGAGTAGCGAGTCCTTTGAACGGACCGTCAAAGGCCAAGGCAGGCCTTTCGCGAGAGGAGAACCTAGAGAGCGCGCCAGAAAGCGCTGGTAGGGCCGCATGGCGACAGACGTTGCGCTCGCGCAGCCACAAGTGCTGCGCCGCGAACGCCGGCTTTCGCGCGGCTTCGTGCCCCCGAACTTCCCCCTTACGATCCTAACTATCCCCCCTGTCAGAACCTCGCCTGCCATCCGCACGACTGCTTCTTGCGATGCAGAGTGCGTCCGCACGCGCGGCTCTTCCCGCTATTTATTTCGAGTGCAACTCGGGTACGACTTTAAGGAGTTTCATCAGTCGTGCCTCGCACCCTACTTGGGGCGCGTCTGACTGGTGGCGCGGAAGCTCTTTCCGGACCAAGCCAGGCGAACCTTAACAGTCGTATCGTCTGACACACTCGTGCGGGTTGAGCGGAAACGGAGGGGGGAAACGGAAGGCAAGATCAATTAGCCGGCGATTCCCCGCGAAACGCGGCCGCCGCCGGGGAACGCTTCGCTTGCGAACCGACGAGAAGGCGGGAAAGTCCAAAAATCCCGCGTCCTTCATCGCCGGCTACTAAGCTTCCCCGATTCTGTCGAACTAGAATCAACAGACAGACCTTCGGGGGGATGGGCATGGCGGGCGAATCCAACACACCGCACAATTTCCAGCGCGAAGCGACGGTGCGCGACGACCTGCCCGCTGCTAGCACTTCCGGAACGCCCGGTCCCGATCAGCGCGGCGACATGACCATTCGCGAGGCCGAGATCCCGCGCTATACGGTGCAGGAGCGGGGAGCCTCGCCCGAGCCGCACACTTCGAAGGACTTGATTTCGCTGCTGTCGGTCAGCGGTCTGCGGACTCCGTCCGAAGTGAACGTGCTGGTCTCGAATCTCACGCCCGACGACTTCAAGATCTCGGTCGATCTGCTGGCCGGGAAGCTGGTCGAAAAGGGGCAGCTGACCGACTACCAGGTGCGCAAGCTGCTGTCGGGCGATGCCTACTCGCTGGTCTTCAAGGACTACGCCATCGAGACCAAGCTGGGCGAGGGGGGAATCGCCAAGGTCTTTCTCGCCCGCTGGCGGAAGACCGGTCAGATGGTGGCCCTGAAGGTCGTGCCTCCGAATGACCCGCGGTTCGACCGCGAGGTTCGCGCCGTCGCCAAGCTGTCGCATCCCAATGTGGTGGCCGTGCTCGATCGCGGCGCCGGCCCGGCCGGCGACTATCTGGCGATGGAGTGGGTCGAGGGGCCCGATCTGGCCGGCTATCTGGACGAAAAGAAAAAGCTCCCGGTCGGCGAAGCGATGGGCCTGATGCTGCAGGCGGCCCGCGGAGTAGCCCATCTGCACGAGCATCGCATCATCCACCGCGACCTGAAGCCGCAGAACTTTGTGCTGGCGCCGGACGGGACGCTGAAGTTGATCGACCTGGGGCTGGCCCGCTTCGATCTCCGCCCGTCGTCGTTCTCGCAGGAGAGCGACAATCTGACGGCCGAGGGTTCGACGCTGGGGACTCCCTCGTACATGGCCCCGGAGCAGATCAAGAACGCGTCGACGGCCGACTACCGCTCCGACATCTACAGCCTGGGGTGCATGCTGTACCACCTGCTGACGGGCGGGCGGCCCTACGCCAAGTTCAATCCGATGGACGCCATGCAGGCCCAGTTGATGGAGCCGACGCCGAGTCTCTCGGCCGCTTGTCCCGGCGTGCCCGCCAAGGTCGAGGCGCTGTACGAGCGGATGATGGCCAAGGATCCCAAGAAGCGTCCGCAGACCATGGAAGACCTGATCGCGGACCTGGAGGCGCTTCAGACCGAGGTCCCCACGGCCGGCGCGGCCAGCGTCGCGGCGCCGCCGGCGGGCGGCTTCCCGATTCTGCTGGTGATCGGTGCGGTGATCCTGGCGGCTGTGGCGGCCGCAGGGATCTGGTTCGCCACACGCTAGCGAGCACCCCGCTCGCGAGGTGCTTGACACCTGTCGGCGGTGAGGTAGTTTGACGTCAGTGAGTGAATCTCACTAAGCGAGCCGGCCAGCTCACGGCCCAACGGCACCGCAAGTCACGCTCGCTTCCCGCCACGACGTTCGGCACCTTTGGCGCATATCGCCGCCAGAACCGCGCCCGAGCGAACTGTGTTCCCCGTTCTGAGCCAGCCAGCGACTCTACGCGCGCACGCTCCTCGCCGATCGACTTTCCGGAGTCGGACTCTGCGGCCGCGCGGTCGCGTCCTCCTCCGGTAGCGAATCGGCTCCTTCGTTACCGAGGAGTCTCTATGCGCGCTGTTCTTCGTTTCGTGCTTCTGCTCGCGGCCGCCCTGGTCCTTGGGCAGGCCTCGACGGCCCAGGCTCAGTTCGTTCCCGGCGATGCCTTGATCAGTCCGGGTTACTCCGGCACGACCCAGTTCGATCGCTGGCTCGATCTCACTCTGGCTGCCAACCCCGGCTATCCCGGCTTCCCGGGGAGTGCACCCTGGCCCAGTCCCATCGGTTCGAATCAGCCCGGCTCCGGCGACGCGGTGCTGAACAAGGTCTCGAACGGCACCGGCGGAGGAGCCTATCCCGCGGGGGCCGGCCTGTACTTCGGCGGCTTCAGCTCCACCATCAACAACCCGGGCGGGACGCTCTCGGTCAGCGACTCCACGCCGGTCGCGAACCTGGCCACGATCGGCTTTCAGATCCAGATCGGCGAAGCCTGGACCTACGACTTCCTGAACGGGATTCTGCCGACGCTGAGCTACAACGGCGGCGCGCAGAACCTGGCTGCGACTTCGTGGCAGCTCCTCGAGCAGTACGACAACGGCACGGTGACGATGCCCAGCGGTCCCGAGACCGTCTACATCAACACCTACTACCTGACCTGGGACACCACGTCCCTGGGAGCGATCAGCGACTTCACGATCTCCTTCGACGGAGTGCAGCACGCTCAGGTCTACGGGCTGCAGCTCGATCAGAGCGACACGGCGGTGGCCGTTCCCGAGCCTGGGACCTGGGCTCTGGCCGGAGCCCTGTTGATCGGCGGGATCGTCTATCGCAAGCGGTTCCGTAAGGCCGCCCGCGAACCGGTCGCGATCCCTGCGGTCGACGCCTAGTCCTCGACCACTTTCCAGCACAGTGGGATCCGAAGCTTGGAATTCACGTGACTTGAAGTCGCGG
>JADMIO010846005.1_pt1 | contig 24793 bp, 21 predicted proteins | sample 8958161 | NCBI WGS metagenome assembly JADMIO01 (sample SAMN16585339, study PRJNA669376) | soil metagenome | isolation source: Crop rotation soil | place: USA: Cullars Rotation, Alabama | collected 2011
CTTTCCCCGCCGCCGGTGAGGCTGCGACGGCGCGAGTGACCGGCCGCCTCCGGATGGCCGGCGTGGCCGACGCCGCCATCGGGGTCGGCCCGCCCACGGTGAGCGCCGAGCAGGGCGAGGACGGACGACCGGCCGGGTTCACGATGTCGCTCGACGTCGTGGCCGGGGCGTCCGGTTCGCCGGCGTCGCTCGGCGCCACCGTCGACGATGTCCTCGGCTCGGGACCGGATGTGCGTCTCGCCTCGTTCGCGCCCGAGCCGGCCGACCCCGAGACCGAGGCGGCGGCACGCCGCCTGGCCGTGCGGGACGCACTCGTCCGGGCCCGGGTGCTGGCCGGGCTCACGACCCAGCCCCTCGGCGCGATTTCCGCCATCCATGCCGTCGACCACTGCGCCGGTCACCCGGCCGACGCCCGCCCCGACGACGCCACGTGGGTGGTCGTGCGGGTCGAGGTGACGCACACCGTCTGATCGGTCGGGGTTCAGCTGATGGTCAGCGCCGCGCCACCGCCGGTCGTCCGTCCCGCCACATCGGCCGCCTACCGTGGGCCCGTGCCCGTCATCGACCACATCTCCCACCCCGATCGGCTCCTCCCGTTTCGAAGCGCGGTGAACTTCCGCGATCTCGGCGGGTACCCGGCCGAGGACGGGCGTTCGGTGCGTTGGCAGCGCCTGTACCGGGCCGGGGCGCTGCACTGGCTGGCCGGCGCCGAGGACGACCTGGCCGAGCTCCGGCGCCGCGGCCTTCGCACGGTGGTCGATCTCAGGACGGCGGAGGAGCGTGATCGGGGCCGGTTCTCGGCCGACTTGGTCGACGCCGTGTACCACCACCTGCCCGTGCTCCCGGAGATCTGGTCGGCTTCGGAGCGTCCCGAGGTGACCGACGCCGTGGCCTACTTCACGGCCCGGTACCGCGAGATGCTCGAGGTCGGTGCCCCCGCCTTCGCCGCCGGTCTGAGCCTGTTGGCCCACGACGTGAGCTACCCGCTCGTGTTCCACTGCACCGCCGGGAAGGACCGCACCGGCGTGTTCGCCATGCTGGTGCTCGGGCTGCTCGGTGTGGATCGGGCCGTGATCGCGGCCGACTACCACCGCAGCGCGGCCGAGATGGACCGGTTGGTCGACTTGTTGCAGGCGAACGCGGCGGAACGTTCGAACACGATGGCGCCCCGGGTCGCCTCGCCCCTCATGGGCGCGCCGGAGGAGGCGATGCTGGCCGTCCTGGGCGGCGTCGCGACCGACCACGGTTCGGTGTCGGGCTACGTCCGGTCGATCGGGGTGACGACCCGGCAGATGGAGCAGATCCGCGCCGCGTTGCTCGAATAGCTGCGGCGATCGGTCAGCGCCGAACTTCGTACTTGTAGCCGAGTCCGCGGATCGTCTTGATCCGCTCGGGCTTGCCCGGGTCCTGCTCGATCTTCGATCGCAGCCGTTTGATGTGGACGTCGAGGGTCTTCGTGTCGCCGACGTAGTGCGGGCCCCACACCCGGTCGATCAGGACCTCGCGGGTCAGCACCCGGCCGGCGTTCTCGAGCAGCAGCTCGAGCAGCTCGAACTCCTTGAGCGGCAACGAGACGAGCGTGCCCCGCACCACGACTTCGTGGCTGGCCGGGTCGAGGCGCACGTCGCCGACCTCCAGGACCTCCGACTCGGCGGTCTCGTCGACGGGGGGGACACGGCGGAGCACGGCCCGCACGCGGGCCACCAGCTCGCGCAGGCGGAACGGCTTGCTGATGTAGTCGTCGGCGCCGACCTCGAGGCCTACCACCGTGTCGATCTCGCTCGTCTTGGCAGTGACCATGATGATCGGGACGGACGATTTCGTACGGATCTGGCGGCACACGTCGAGGCCGGACAGGCCCGGGAGCATCACGTCGAGGAGCACGACATCGGGCCGCTGGGCATCGAACTCCTGCAGCGCGGAGACGCCGTCGCGGGCGACGGCGATGCGGAAGCCCTCACGGCGGAGGCCGACCACGAGGGCTTCGACATAGGACTCTTCGTCTTCCACGAGCAACACCGTGGGCTGGAGGTCGGTCATGGCTGGTGGGCGGTCCTCGCCTGGTCGGGGGCATCAGCGGTCGCTGGGGTCTGGGCGAGGGCGGGGAGACGCAGCACGAACGTCGACCCTTCGCCCTCGAGCGAATCGACGTGCACGTCGCCGCGGTGGTTCACGGCGATGTGGCGCACGATGGCCAGCCCGAGGCCGGTGCCGCCGGTGTCTCGGGTGCGGGCCTTGTCGACCCGGTAGAAGCGCTCGAAGATGCGCTCGCGATCGCGTTGCGGGATGCCGATGCCGTGGTCGATGACCCGGATCTCGGCGATCCGCCCGCCCCCGACGTCGAGCGCTTCGACGTCGACCCGCACCGACAAGTTCTTGTCGGTGTACTTCACGGCGTTGTCGAGAAGGTTGTGCACGGCGGAGACGAGCTGGGCCCGGTCGCCCATCACCGACAGCCCCACGGGACCGGTGGCGAGCTCGATCTCGACGCACCGGCGCTCGGCGCCGGCCCGGGCCCGCTCGAACGCCTCGGTGACGACCCGCTCGACCAGCACGGGTTCGCGGGGCGTCTCACTGGCCTCGATCCGACTGAGCTCGAGGAGGTCGTCGAGCATCTGCGAGAGCCGGTGGGCGTCGATCTCGAGCCGGGCCGACAGCCGCCGGATCACCTCGGGCGAGTCCTCGGCCCCGATCGCCTCGGCGATGACCGCCAGCGCACCCACCGGGGTGCGGAGCTCGTGGCTGATGTTCGAGACGAAGTCGCGGCGGATCGCATCGATCCGGCGCCGCTCCGACACGTCCTCCAGGATGGCGACGCTGCCGACGATCTCGTCGTCGTTGCGCAGCGGCTTCCCCCGCACGACCACCGAGCGTCGGGCCACGCCGTAGAGGTCGAGCTCCTGGAAGGACTCGTGGCCTTGGAGGGCGCGGACCAGGACGGACTGGACGGCCTGCTCGGCGATCGGGTCGACGGCCTGGCCGCCCGGCACGCGCTCTGCGCCGCGGTTCCGGTAGACGACGGCGCCGGTCCGGTCGGCGACGACGACATCGAGGGGCACCTGGTCGAGGGCCCGGTCGAGGAGCACATTGCGCTGCTCGACGGCGGCGGCGTGCTCGCACATCTCGGTTTGCGCCTCCTCGAGCAGGCTCACCGCGGCGCCGAGCGTGGACGGATGGGGCGCGTCGGGGTCGGACCCCCGCAGCGAGGCGGTCACCGTCCCGACCCGTTGGGTCAGCGCCCGGAGCCGGCTACCTGCCACCACGCCGCCAACTCCCAGCGCCATCAAGACTCCCACCGTGAGGAGCAAGCCGCCGGTCATGACCGGGCCACTGTAGGTCCGCACCGGTGGTTACGAGCCGAGCGGGACGACGGTCGCGGCCCGGACGCGAGGAGGGGGAGGGTCGGAACCCTCCCCCAGCCAAGTTCGCCACTACTTCTTGGTCGTCTTGGTCGACTTCTTCTTCGTGGTCTTGGTCGCCTTCTTGGTCGTCTTCGTGGTCGTGGCCGTCGCCTTCGTGGTGACCGGGGCGGTGGTCGCGACCGCCGACGTCACCGGGGCCGTCGTGGCCGGAGTCGTGGCTGCGGTCGCCTTGGCCGGGATCGTCGGGACGGGGCCGGAGCCAGGATTGATGCGGGCCACGGCCTTGTTTCCGAGGTCGACGAGATTGGTCGGCAGCGGGGCGTAGCCGAGCGGCTCGATCTTGGCCTGGCAGGCGCCGAGGCTGTAGGTCAGGAACGTGCGCAGGACATCGCCCTTGGCCTTGTCCATGACCTCACCGGCGATCAGGTAGGCGGTGGTCGAGATCGGGTAGGCCTTGGCCCCGGGGGCGTTGAAGTTGAGCAGCAGCGTCCCGTCGTCGTTCACCGCCGCCGCGCTCATCGCCTCGGTGACGTTGGCCGGTTCGGGCGAGGACGCCGTGCCGGCCGTGTTCAGCACCTTGGCCACCGAGAGCTTGCGCTCCTTGGCGAAGCTGACCTCGGCGTAGGTGATGCCGAAGTTGCCCTGGTCACTGGCCAGGTAGTTGGTGACGCCGTCGGAGCCCCGCTGGGCGATGCCGTTGCCGGACGGGACCGGGAAGGTGTTCTGCACACCGGCCTTCCAGTTGCCCCGGCCGGCCGACGACAGGTAGTCGGTGAAGACGTTCGACGTGCCCGAGGAGTCGGAGCGGACGACCACACGGATCACCTGATCAGGCAGGGCGACGCCGGGGTTCTCCTTGGCGATGTCGCCGTCGTTCCACTTCACGGTCTGGCCCGAGAAGATCTTCGCCAGTGTGGGGGCCGACAGCGTGAGGTCGGCCACGTTCGGCAGGCGGTAGACGATGGCCACGCCGCCGATGGTGATCGGGATGTAGACGAACTTCTGCTTGATCTGGGAGAGCTCGCCGTTCGAGAAGGGCACGTCGGAGCCGGCGAAGTCGACGGTCCCGTTGATGAAGCCGGTGCGGCCGGCTCCCGAGCCGGTGGGCTGGTACGACAGGTTGATGCCGAACTCGTTCTTCGAGTCGGCCTTGCACTGCTCGACGAAGTTGCTCATGAACGACGAGCCCTGACCGTTCAAGGTGAGGCCCTTGTCGAGGGTGACGGTCTGGGCGAGGGCGGGGACGGCGACGGAGGCGCCGAGGGCGGCGGCGGCCATGACGGCCACGCCGGTCAACATGCGATTTCGGGACACGTGCGATCGATCTCCTTGTGTAACTCGTTTCGCGCTCATCACGGTAGGGAGGGAAGGCGAACGGCTGGGCGGCCGTTGGTTACGGACAGGTGAACGCAATCCAAAGGCTCGCTCGACCGCAGGGAGTGATCGCGATCACGGGTCACGTGACGAGACGGGTCACCAGCTCCAGCCGGATCCCCTCGATGCTGACCCCGAGCCGGGCGAGCTCGAGTGCCGCTCGGGTCTCAGAGGACGGAGCACCGTGGGTCAGCGCCAGCAAGAGGTGCCCGGTGTCGACCTTCTTGTCGCCCAGGTCTTTCGCTTCGCGGCGGGCTTGTTCGAGCGCCGACCTCGCCTCGTGCGAGAAGGTGACCTTCTCCGCATTTCCCGCCGACGGCCGCGGCACCGGAGCGATCTCCAGTGCGTCGCGCGTGACACCGAAGATCCTGAGGACCTCGGCGCCAAGACCCTCGCGTTCGAGCACCAATCCACAGAGGACGTGGTGGCTGTCGATCGCCTCGCCCCGGGCGCACGCGGCGGCGTGCACGATCACGACCCGGGCCGGCTGGGTGAATCGCTCGAGCATCGACGTGAACACCGCTCCCTGACCGCCACTGCACCCTACGGGGGTGGCGCGGACGGGAACGCGGTGGCGGCGCGACGGGTGCTCCCGTCAGCCGAAACGCCCGTTCACGTAATCGTTGGTGCGGGGGTCGACCGGGTTCGAGAAGATGTCCTCGGTCGGGCCGTGCTCGACGATCCGGCCGGGCTTGTTCTCCTCGGCCAGGAAGAAGGCGCAGACGTCGGAGACGCGCTGGGCCTGCTGCATGTTGTGGGTGACGATCACGATCGTGACGTCGTCGGAGATCTCCTCGATGGTCTCCTCGACCCGCCGGGTCGACGTGGGATCGAGGGCCGAGCAGGGCTCGTCCATGAGCAGCACCTCGGGCTTCACGGCCAGCGAGCGGGCGATGCAGAGCCGCTGCTGCTGCCCGCCGGAGAGGGACGCGCCGGACGCGTCGAGGCGGGTCTTCACCTCGTTCCAGAGGCTGGCGCGGGTCAGCGCCCACTCGACGAGGCTGTCGCGGTCTTCCACCTTGGTGCCAGTGAGCTTGAGGCCGGCGAGCACGTTCTCGTAGATCGACATGGCCGGGAACGGGTTGGGCTTCTGGAAGACCATCCCGACGCGCTGGCGCACGACCGCCGGCTTGAGCACGTCGGCGTAGATGTCGACGCCGTCGAGGTAGACCGAGCCGGCCAGGGCTGCGCCCGGGACCAGCTCGTGCATGCGGTTCAGCGTGCGAATGAAGGTCGACTTGCCGCAGCCTGACGGCCCGATGAGCGCAGTCACCTGGTTCTTGGGCATCTCGAGGCTCACGTCTTCGAGAACCTTGCGCTTCCCGAACCAGCAGGCGACGCCGTCCGCAGTCAGGCTGCCACCCACGAGGGCGGACTCTAGGTCCGCTGCGGGCTTCGTCGATGGTTCCAAGGTCATAGCCATCTCGGATCAGTTCCTTTCACGGCGCGGCCGGGACATGACCCGAGCGAGCACGAACAGCGAGAGCACGAGCAGGATCAGCACGAACGCGCCCGTCCAGGCGCGGGCCACGGCGCTGCCTTGCGCGTTGGTGATCTGCTGGTAGACGAACAAGGGGAGGGAGGACTGCGGCTCGGTGAAGGTCTGCTTGACGTTTACCCGGTCGACGCCGAAGGCGGTCATGAGCAATGGCGCCGTCTCGCCTGCGACCCGGGCGACGCCGAGGATGACCGCGGTGACGATCCCGGAGCGGGCGGTCGGGAGCACGATCTGCAGGACCGTCCGCCACTGCGGTGACCCGAGGGCGAGCGAGGCCTCCCGCAGCGAGTCGGGCACGAGCTTCAGCATCTCCTCGGTGGTGCGGGCCACGGTCGGCAGCATCAAGATCCCGAGGGCCAGCGCGGCGGCGAAGCCCGAGAACCCCTGGTGCAGGCGCACGACCCACATCGAGTAGATGAACAGGCCGGCCACGATGGACGGGATCCCGCTCATGGCGTCGACGATGACGCGCAGGAGGCCGACGAACCGTCCGCCGATCTCCTGGAGGTAGACGGCGGCGGCCACCCCGAACGGCACCGCCACGAGTGTGGCCAGACCGACCTGGAGCAAGGTGCCGGAGATGGCGTGGAGCGCCCCGCCGGCGGTGGCCGGGGCGTCGGGCGGGAGGCCTTCGAGCGTCTCGGTGAAGAAGCCCGGTCGCAGGTTGGCGATGCCCTTCGTCGTGACGAAGGAGATGATCAGGATCAGGGGGATGACGGTGCACAGCGCGGCGGATCCGATCACGACGGTGACGACCCGGTCGGCGCCGGCCTTGCGCCCGTGGGCCCGCATGGCGAGCGTGTAATACGCGCCGAGGAACAGCAGATACGACAGGAACACGAAGCCCATCGTCCCGTTGAGCGGCGTGATGGCCCACAGCGCGGCCGTCACGGCGATGGCGATCCCGAGGGCGCGCGCCAACTCGATCGTCTCGCCCCGCCCGAAGTTGCGGACCTTGCGAGGTTGGACGAGGACGGCGGTCATGACTTCTGCGCCCCCTTCGGAGGACGGACGCGGGTGACGGCGGTTCGGGCGGCCAGGTTGACCAGCAGCGTGAGGACGAACAGGACAAGGCCGGCGCCGATGAGCGCGCTCCGCCCGTTGGTGCTGGCCTCGCCGAACCGGACGGCGATCATGCCGGCGACCGACGCACCCCCTGGGTTGAGGAAGTGGCTGGGGACGGTGTAGTCGATGCTCAGGATGAGGGCGACGGCAATGGTCTCGCCCAGTGCCCGGCCGAGGCCGAGCATGGCCGCACCGATCAGCCCGCCCCGGCCGAAGGGGAGCACGACCTCCTTGATCATCCCGGCCCGGGTTCCGCCCAGCGCCAGCGCCGCTTCGCAGTACGGCCGGGGCACCTCGGCCAGCACGGCCCGGCTGACCGAGGTCACGATGGGCACGATCATCAGGGCCAGGACGATGCCCGAGACGAACAGCGACGATCCGAAGATCGGGAACTTCGACTTGAAGATCGGGATGAAACCGAACCAGTCGGAGAGGAAGTTGGCGAGGCCGTTGAGCTTGGGCTCGAGGAAGCGCTTGCCCCAGAGGCCGAAGATGAGGCTCGGGACGGCGGCCAGCAGGTCGACGAGCGACACGAGGAAGCGCTGGGTCCGGCGGGGGACGTACTCGTTGATGAACAGCGCCGTCCCGACGGAGATGGGGACGGCGATCACCAGGGCGATCACGGCCATGACCACCGTGCCGTACACCGCCGAGGCGATGCCGTAGATCGCCGGATCGTCGTCGGGCCGCCACTCGAACCGGGTGAAGAAGTGCCAGCCCGCCTTGCTGATGGCCGGCCATGCCTCGATGAAGAGGAAGACGGCGATCAGGGCCATCACCAGGAGACTGGCCATTGCCATCGCCACCGTCACCGCCCGGAACACGCGGTCGGGCTTCGACCTCGGAGCGGTCAACTGGCGAGGGACCTGGGTGTCCGCCTCCGGGAGAAGGGCCGGCGCGGTGGCGCTCATCCGAGTGGTGCTCCTGGTGCTGATGGTTCCGCTGTCGGCGGACGGCCCGTCACGGTCGGCAGTGTCGTGGGCCGAGTTGTCCCGGGCCTGCCCCGACGGTGAACGGGGGGTGAACGACCGGCGAACTGTGGATGCCCAGGGCCGTCGACCAGCGACGACACGACGGCTCAGGCGCCCGTCCCGACCACCAGCTCGCGCTTGAACGTCTTCTCGAACAGGGCCCGCTTGCGGCGGGCGCCCCACACCTCGAGCTCGGGGTCGGACGCGGCCTTCACCTGCAGCTGCACCTTGCCCCGCACCAGCTGGACGTCGATTGCCTCGACGGTGGTGGCGTCGCCACGGTCGAGGCCGTCGGCGACCCGCAACAGCGCCGCGAGGGCGACGACGCGGCTTCGCTGGTCCTCGACCAGCGCGCCATAGTGCTCGTGGCCCGGCTTCGGTTCCGAGCCGCGGTGGTAGCGGGCGACGGCGGCGAGGGTGGCGATCTCGTCGGGGGCGAAGCCGCGAAGCCCGCCGTGGACGATCAGGTAGGCGGTGTGCTTGTGGTGCGACGACTCGGCCACGTGCTCGCCGATGTCGTGCAGCAGGGCCGCGTACTCGAGCAGCTCCCGGTCGCGCTCGCCGAGGCCATGGACGCCCATGGTCTGGTCGAACAGCGACAGCGCCAGCGTGGCGACATGGCGGGCGTGCCCGTGCCCGCCCCGCCAGTTGCAGCGGCGACCGAGGGCGAGGACCGACGACCGGCGCACGCTGCGGGCATCGTCGGACAGCTCGGCGGGATCGTGGTGGCCGATGGCCTCGAGGATCATCCCCTCCCGCAGGGCCCACTCCCCGGCCGTCACCCGTTCGAAGCCGAACACGTCCATGGCCGTCAGCAGCAGTTGCGATCCGACCGGCATCACGTCCGCCCGCTTGGCGTCCAGGGCTTCGAGCCGGGCCCGCTGGGGCGAGGTGGCTCGCACCAGCGCGTCGTGCACAGATGCCAGCTCCGTCCGAGTGACCTCGGCGTTGTTCACCGACATCGGCATCGTCCCCGTCCGCCGGACGAGGGCCAGCCGCACGAGGTCGGTGAACGTCCCGCTGGTGACGACGAGCAGCGACGGTTCGAGCTCGGCCACCTCCAGCGCCACCGGTCCGAGGGCCTCGACGACCCGCTCGCGGACGGTGCGGAGGTCGGCCCGGCTCGGCGGGTCGCTGCCCGACAGCGCGGCCGCCACCCGGGCCACGCCGAGCTTGAGGCTCGTGGACCACAGGAGGCGGGCGTGGTCGCCGACGGCGACCTCCAGGCTGCCGCCGCCGAGATCGAGACACAGCGCCGGGCCGGGGTCGATCGTGACGCTGGCCTGCACGGCCCGGAAGATCAGCCGGGCCTCGTCCTTGCCGCTGATGACGCGGGCCTTGATGCCCGTCTCGGTCTGGATCCGGTCGATCAGCTCGAAGCCGTTGTCGGCCTCCCGGATGGCGCTCGTCGCGCAGGCGACGTGCTCGACCGCGCCGGCCGCCGTCGCCAGGGCGCGGAGCCGGCGCATGGTCCCGACCGCGGCGTCCATGGCCTCGGGCGGGACCCGCCCGGTCCGGGACACGGGGTCGCCGAGCCGGAGCATCTCCTTCTCCCGGGAAACGATGTGGAACGTCCGGTCGGCCTGGGCCTCGACCACGATCATGTGGAACGAGTTGGAGCCGAGGTCGTAGGCGGCGATGCGCACGGCCCTACGCCGTCGGGGGGACGTAGCGGGCGGAGGCGAAGCGGCCCTTGTCGTCGGCCGGCTCGAGCACCCACACCGATCCCTTGGCCCAGTGGGCCGAGCGTCCGATGCGGACGCCGTCGTGGGCGGCGAGCTCGTCGAGGACGGCCGGCACGATGTCGCCGTGGGTGCACAGCGCCGCGTCCGTGCCGACAAGGGCCCGCACGAGCGCTATGGCCGGCTCGAACGCCTCCTCGGCCAGCGCCTCGTCCTCCTCGATCGGGAGGCCGAGGGCGGCGGCGAGCGGCGCCGCGGTCTGGATGCACCGGCGGAAGGGGCTCGACAGCACGCGCGTGATCGGGCAGTCACCCATCCAATCGACCAGCGCGGCGGCCTGGTGGCGTCCGGAGCGCGTCAAGGGCCGCAGACGATCGTCGCCGTCCCATGTCTGGCGGCTCCCGGCTTGTGCGTGGCGCACGAGGTACAGCGTCATGCGTGCCCCACCTTGTCACGCCGGCCGGTCCCGATCGAACCACGACGCCCGCAGCCGCGGGGCCGCGCCACCCGGCGGCGACCGCCGGTCAGGGCGTCCCGCTGCGCTCGATGGCCCAACGTTGGAACGTGACCTGCGAGTCGACCCGGGGGTCGCCGTCGGCCGGTTCGGCGCGGCTCCAGGTGCCGTGCTGGTCGAGCGTCCACGCCAACGCGTTGTCGTCCAGCTGCACCGCGATGATCCGGTCGATCTCGGCCGCCAGCGCGGGATCGGGGACGGGAACCAGCGCTTCGACGCGGTGGTCGAGGTTGCGCTGCATCATGTCGGCCGACCCGATGAAATGCGCCGGCCGGCCCGGCCCGTCGGCGTTGGCGAACCGGTAGATGCGGGAGTGTTCGAGGAACCGCCCCACGATCGAGCGGACCCGGATGTGCTCCGAGAGCCCCGGCACGCCCGGGCGAAGGCAGCAGATGCCGCGCACGATCAGGTCGATCGACACGCCGGCGGCCGACGCCGCGTACAGGGCGTCGATCACGGCCGGGTCGACCAGGCTGTTCATCTTCATCGTGATCGCGCCCGGACGGCCGTCGGGCCCGCCTTGGTGCTCCCGGGCGATGAGCTCGAGGATGCGCGACCGCATGCCTTCGGGGGCCACGATGATCCGGGCGTACTCGGCCGGGCGGGCGTAGCCGGTGAGGGCGTTGAACAGCTTGGTGAGGTCGGCGCCGAGGATCGGGTCGGCCGAGAACAGCCCGAGGTCCTCGTACAACCGAGCCGTCGAGGAGTTGTAGTTGCCGCTGGCGACGTGGGCGTAGCGCCGCAACTTGTCGCCCTCGTTGCGAACGATCAGCACGACCTTGGTGTGCGTCTTGAGCCCGACCAACCCGTAGACGACGTGGACGCCCGCTTCTTCGAGCTGGCGGGCCCAGGCGATGTTGGCCTGCTCGTCGAAGCGGGCCTTGAGCTCCACCACGACGGCCACCTGCTTGCCCCGCTCGACGGCGTCGATCAGGGCCCGCACGACGGGGCTGTCACCCGACGTCCGGTACAGCGTCAGCTTGATCGTGAGGACGTTGGGGTCCTGGGCGGCCTGGCGCACGAACCGCTCCACCGACGTGGCGAAGCTGTCGTAGGGATGGTGCACGAGGAGATCGCCGGCCCGCAGCACGGCGAACATGTCGGGCTCGCCCTCCGGCGCCGTCAAGCGGGCCTGCGTGCGGGGCCCCCACACCTCGTCCTTGAGGTCGGGACGCTCCACGGCATGGAGGGACCACAGCGCGCTGAGATCGAGCAGGCCGTCGACGACGGTGACGTCGCCCGGCTCGAGCTCGAGCTCCTCGACGAGCAGGGCGCGCACGTCCGCCGGCATCTCTCGCGTGACCTCGAGGCGGACGGCCCGCCCGAACCGCCGCCGGCGCAGCTCCATCTCGACCGCCGCGAGCAGGTCGTCGGCCTCCTCGTCGACCAGCGTCAGGTCGGCGTTGCGGGTGACCCGGAAGACGTGGGCGGCCTCCACCCGCATCCCCGGGAACAGGGAATCGAGCTGCGCGTCGATGAGCTGCTCGAGGGGGAGCAGCCGAGTTGCGGTGGAGCCGACGGCCACGGTCGGCCCGGTTGCGCTGTCGGACCGCCCGACGGGGAGGAACCGGGGCAGCAGGGGCGGGACCTTCACGCGGGCGAAGCGGCGCTCGCCGTTGTCCGGGTTGCGGACGGTGGCAGCGAGGTTGAGCGACAGGTTGGAGATGTACGGGAACGGATGGCTGGGGTCGACGCTCAGCGGCGTGAGCACCGGGAAGATCCGCTCGTCGTACACCTCCTGCATCTCGGCTCGCTCTTCGGCCGACAGGTCCTTCCACCCGACGAGCTCGATGCCGGCCCGGGCCAGCGCCGGCACGAGCTCCTCGGCGAACACGTCGCACTGATGGGAGGCGAGGTCACCGACCACCTCGGCGATGCGGTCGAGTTGCTCGGCCGGACGGCGACCGTCGAGGCCGCGGGCGTCGAGGCCGGCGGCGATCTGGTCCTTCAGGCCGGCCACCCGCACCTGGAAGAACTCGTCGAGGTTCGAGCTGAAGATGGCACAGAACTTGATCCGCTCGAGCAGCGGCACGGTGGGATCCCCGGCCAGCGCCAGCACCCGCCGGTTGAACTCGAGCCAGGACGATTCGCGGTTGAAGTAGCGCGACATCGTCGTGTCGCTGGGCCCTGGGTGGGGCCACGCAGGGCGTGGCCGGGCTGCTGGTCGGCCGCTCATCGCCCGCATGATGCCCCCCGCCCGATCCGGGTCACGGCATCGAGCGTACCGATCGTCGCGGCGGGTGCCGCGCCAAACCGTCGAACCCGGCGCTGGTCGTCCTCGGTGCCCGGGCCTACTCGGGAATTCCGTAGTCCCACTCGAGCAGGATCTGCTCGCGCTCGGCGTCGTGGGTCACGCGATCGCGATTCCGCCGGAACTGCGGGTCGTGGACGGGCAGCAGCACGAGGCGGGCCATCGTGCGCATTCGGAACTCCTCGACCAGGTTGCGGTCGCCGTCGAGGCCCTGGACGTCCCAATGGGGGGCGACCGGACCGAGGTACACGATCCGGATGTGGGCGCGGGGATCGTCGATGGGCGCGGGGAGTGGCTGCGGGACGACAGGCACGTCGGGTTCCTTTGGGCTTCGCGGGAGGGCGGGCTCTTGGCCCGCACCGAGGCGGGCGGCGGCCGATCAGGCCGTGGGCTTCTCGTCCTTGAGCGACGACGCGGACGACCCCGAGACGTCGTCCTTCAGGTCCTTCGCATCCTTGTTCGGGTCCTTCACGGCGTCACGGAACTCCTTCGACGCCTCGCCCAGCGAGCGGGCGAGCTTCGGTAGCCGCGACGCGCCGAACAGCAACATGACGACGACGAGGATGATGATGAGCTCTGGCGCTCCGAGGCCCGACATGACTGCAATGGTACCCCCCGCCGACTGGATCGAATGCGTCGTGAACGTGAGCGAAGGTCGGGCGGGTCCCGTCCTCGACGCCCTGGTGGGGGCGGCCGGGCATCACCTCCTCGATGTCCACGCCGACCCCGATCACGACCGGGCCGTCCTCACGCTGGCCGGGCCGGAGCCCGGCGCGGTCCTCGCCGCCGTCCAGTCGGTGGCCACCGAAGCGGTCGCTCGGATCGACCTGCGCACCCATCGCGGCGTGCATCCCCGGTTCGGGGCGCTCGACGTGGTGCCCTTCGTTCCGATCGGCGGCTGTGCCCCGGCCGCCGCGGTCCTGGCCCGTGAGCGGTTCGGGCGGTGGGCGGCGGCCGCGCTGCGCCTCCCCGGGTTCCGGTACGGCCTCGACCCGGGTCGGGCCGAACGGAGCCTGCCGGCCGTCCGTCGCCAGGCCTTCGCTCCGCTGCGGCCCGATTGGGGACCAACGGCGCCGCACGAGACCGCGGGGGCGGTCGCGGTTGGCGCCCGTTGGCCGCTCGTGGCGTACAACGTCTGGCTCCGCGTTGGCGGGGCGGAGGGTGTCGCCGCAGCCCGGTCCATCGCCGCCGCCGTCAGGTCGCCCGTGGTGCGGGCGCTGGGCTTCGACGTCGGCGGCCGGGCCCAGGTGTCGATGAACCTGGTCGAGCCGGAGACGTTCGGACCGGCGGCGGCTTTCGACCGGGTGGCGGCCGAAGCCCGGGAAGTTGGCCTCGAGGTGGACCGGGCCGAACTGGTCGGCCTGGTGCCGCAGGCCGTGCTCCTGGCCGTCGACTCCGAGCGGTGGGCGGCGCTCGACCTGGCTCCCGATCGGACCATCGAGGCCCGGATCGCCCGGCGCTGGGGATAGCGCGGGCCAGGGGCCGGGTCCGGAACGGCCGAAGCCCGCCGGACGGGCGGGCTTCGACGGGGGAAGATTTCACCGGCGCGCCCAACCGGGGCTGGGTCGACCAGTGCCGGCCGACCGGATGACCGGAGGGTCCGCCGGCCGGGAGGAGGGGAGGCGGTGGCTAGGCGGTGGCGACGGTGCCGCTGCCGGCCCGCCGGGCGAGGGCGCGGCTGCGTCGGACCTTGCGGCGCTCGCGCTCGCTCAGCCCACCCCAGATACCGAACTTCTCGCCGTTGGCCAGCGCGTACTCGAGGCAGTCGGTCCGCACGACGCAGCCGCGGCACACCTCTTTGGCCTCGCGGGTCGACGCTCCCCGCTCGGGGAAGAACAGCTCGGGGTCGACGCCGAGACAGTTGGCCTTGTTCTGCCACGCCCGCACGTTGTCATCGAGTCCCGGCAAGCCCTTCAGGATCATCGCCCGGTCTCCCTCTTGTTTGGCACAGCGCCTCGCATCTCGCATTGCCGGTCGGTCCGCACAGTCATGCGGGCCGCACAGTCGCTCGGGCCGCACAGTCGGTCGGCCCGTACCGTCGTTCGAGCGCCGCCAGGCCTGTCTGGCACCGATGTAATTACAACGGCGTAATTGTCCACCATCACGGGCGCTGTGGCAAGCGGGACTTCAGGAGGTCGACTCGGGGGACGGCCGGGCCGGGCGGCGGGCCGTCCGGTGCTCGGCCGCCGCCGCCGGGCCGAAAGCGCTTCCGCTCGGATTTCGTCGTGCGGCGTGCCCGCCGGTGCGAAATCTCGCGGAAAGCTCGCGGCAACCCGTCGGAAACGCAACAGACGGCGTAGTGTCCTGTCCGCCCGGGCGGAATCGCTTCGCGCACACCATCCACCACTTGGGGGGTACCCACAGCATGAAGAAGAACAAGGTGGCAGCCGTGCTGCTTACCGGCCTCGCCGTGATCGCCACGGCCTGCGGCAACGACGACGATTCGTCCGACACCACGGTGGCGACGGAGACCACCGTGGCGGTGGTCGAGACGACGGCCGCAGCGACGGAGACGACGGCCGCAGCGACGGAGACGACGGCGGCCGCGACGGAGACGACGGCGGCGGGGACCGAGACCACGGCCGCCGGCGCGGCAGCGGGCGGCAAGGTCGGGTTCATCCTGCCCGACTCGAAGTCGTCGGTCCGGTGGGAGACGTTCGACCGTCCGCTCATCGCGTCGGCGTGCACGACGGCCGGCCTCGAGTGCGACATCCAGAACGCCGAGGGCGACAAGGCCAAGATGGCCACGATCGCCGATCAGATGATCACCAACGGCGCGAAGGTTCTCGCCATCGTCAACCTCGACTCGGAATCGGGCGCGGCCATCGAGAAGAAGGCGGCTGACGCCGGCGTCAAGACGATCGACTACGACCGCCTGACGCTGGGGGGCTCGGCGTCCGCCTACGTGTCGTTCGACAACGTGGCCGTCGGCACGGCGCAGGGCGAGGGCATCATCAAGTGCCTCACCGACTCGGGCAAGCCGAAGCCCTGGAGCATCATCGAGCTCCACGGTTCGCCGACCGACAACAACGCCACCCTGTTCAAGCAGGGCTACCAGGAAGCCATCAAGTCGGCCGTCGACGCCGGTGACATCAAGGTCGTGGGCGAAGAGGCCGTGCCGGATTGGGACAACCAGAAGGCCGGCCCGATCTTCGAGCAGCTGCTGACCAAGGCCGGCGGCAAGGTCGACGGTCTCCTCGTGGCCAACGACGGCCTCAGCTTGGCCGCCCAGGCCGTGCTGGCCAAGAACGGTCTGACCGTTCCGGCCACCGGGCAGGACGCCACGCCCGACGGGCTCAAGGCCATCCTCAACGGGTCGCAGTGCATGACCGTCTACAAGCCGGTGGTCAAGGAGGCCGAGGGCGCCGTGGCCGCCGCCGCCGCCCTGATCAAGGGCGAGGCGCCTCAGGCCAACGCCACCATCAACAACGAGGTGGCCGACATCCCCTACGTCCAGGCCCAGGTCACTGCGATCTACAAGGACCAGGTCAAGGACGTCGTGGCTGACGGCTTCGTGAAGAAGGACGAGCTGTGCGCCGGCGACATGGCGGCGAAGTGCACCGAAGCGGGGATCGCCTGAGCTTCGGCTCGTAGGCGCTGATCCGTCCGGCTGACGCACGGATGCGCCCGTCCTCCGGGGCGGGCGCATCGGCGTCGGCTAGAACAATCCATGCAGTCAGGCGCGATCCAGGGGGGATGCAGCGTGGCAGTTGCCGGCGATTCACGGGCTCCGGGCGACACCGCTGATCGGGCGCCGATCCTCGAGCTCACCGGGGTGAACAAGAGCTTCGGTCCGGTCCACGTGCTCCACGACGTCGACTTCCGGGTCCATCCGGGACAGGTCACCGCACTGGTCGGTGACAACGGCGCCGGCAAGACGACGCTGATCAAGTGCATCACCGGCATCTATCCGATGGACACCGGCACGACCGTGTTCGAGGGTCGAACGGTCACGATCGGCGGACCGAAGGACGCGGCCGCGCTCGGCATCGAGGTCGTGTACCAAGACCTGGCGTTGTGCGACAACCTCGACATCGTCCAGAACCTGTTCCTCGGCCGGGAGCGGACCAAGGCCAAGCTCCTCGACGAGCGGACGATGGAGCGCATGGCCCGCGAGACCCTGGCCTCACTCTCGGTGCGGACGGTGAAGAGCGTCCGCCAAGCCGTGTCCAGTCTGTCCGGCGGCCAGCGCCAGACCGTGGCCATCGCCAAGGCCGTGCTGTGGAACTCGAAGGTCGTCATCCTCGACGAGCCGACCGCGGCGTTGGGTGTGGCACAGACCCGCCAGGTGCTCGACCTCGTCCGCCGGCTGGCCGACAGCGGTCTCGGTGTCGTGCTCATCAGCCACAACATGAACGACGTGCTGGAGGTGGCCGACCGGATCTGCGCGCTCTATCTCGGGCGGGTCGCCGCCGAGGTGCTGCGCAAGGACACCACTCACGCCCAGGTGGTCGAGCTGATCACTTCGGGCCGATCAGGGTCGATCGGGCTGCGCGCCGTCGACCAGCCGGCCTGAGGCGCGGACGTGGCCACCGACACCAACACCGGTACGGCCCCGCCGGTCACGACGGCGGCGTCCGACTTTGCCGTCGACACCGAGCAGCGCACGCTGGGTTCGACCTGGCGGAACTACATCGCCCAGGTGCGGTCCGGCAACCTCGGATCGCTGCCGGCCCTCTTGTCGATTGCGGTGCTGTGCGCGGTGTTCGGCACGGCCCGGCGGGACACGTTCTTCTCCGTGCGGAACTTCGCCAACCTGCTGCAGCAGGCGGCGCCGATCACGGTCATCGCCATGGCCGTTACGTTCGTCCTCCTGATCGGCGAGATCGACCTCGCCGCCGGGTTCACGGCCGGCGTCACCGGGGCCATCACCGCCCTCAAGCTCAACGACGGCTGGCCGCTTCCCTTCGCGCTGCTCGTGGCGTTCGCCGTGGCCGCCGCCCTCGGGCTCTTCACCGGATTCCTCGTCGCCCGGGTCGGCATCCCGTCGTTCGTCGTGACGCTGGCCAACTTCCTCTCGTTCCAGGGCATCCTCCTGCTGATCGCCAAGGAAGGCGGGACGATCCGCATCACCAACAAGCAGATCCTCGCCTTCGAGAACAGCAACATGTCGGTGGCGATGTCGTGGACCGTGCTGCTCGTCGCCCTCGCCATCTACGCGGCGAACGAGGTGCGCAAGCAGCGGGCCTCGGCCGGTGGCGTGCCCGTGTCCGTCGTGCTCCTGCGCGTCGGTGGGCTCGGGGCCATCGGAATCGCCTTCGTCGCCATCCTGGCCCGCAACCGAGCCTTCCCCGGCGCCACCAAGAAGCTGATCGGCGTGCCCTACGCCGTGCCGCTCGTGCTGATCATCGTCGTGGTGCTGACGTTCGTCCTGACCCGCACGCCCTACGGCCGCCACCTGTACGCGGTGGGCGGCAACGCCGAAGCGGCTCGGCGGGCGGGCATCAACGTGAAGGCCATCCGGATGTCGGCCTTCGTGCTGGCCGCGCTCCTGGCCGGCGTCGGCGGCCTGTTCCTCGGCTCACAGCTGGCCTCGGTCTCGCCCCAGACCGGGGGGAACGAGACGCTGCTGCTGGCCGTGGGCGCGGCCGTGATCGGCGGCACGAGCCTCTTCGGCGGCAAGGGGCGGATGATCAACGCCGTGCTCGGCGGCATCGTGCTGGCCCTGATCGCCAACGGGCTGCCGCTCATCGGGAAGGCGACGCCGTTCGGGATCAAGGAGATCAACTTCTCCGACTCGGGCGTGAAGTTCATCGTCTCGGGCCTGGTGCTGCTCCTGGCCGCCAGCGTCGACGCGCTGAGCCGCAAGCGCGCCGCCTGAGCGTCGGCTGAGACCGGGCGCCCAGCCGACACTGCTCCATTCGCGAAGGTGATGGTGGCGGATCGACGTTCGGCCGCCCATCTCTCGAGGGAGCCGTACGTCCATGATCAGAAACAGGTTCGCGTCGCTAGTCCTGGCCGGCACGGTCCTCCTGGCCCCGGCCCTCACCGCCTGCGGCAACGACGACGACTCGTCGGACACCACCACAGTCGTGGAGACCACCGTGCCCGCCGCCACCGAGACCACCGTGGCGGCGATGACAGAGTCGATGACGGAGACAACCGCGGCCATGATGACGGAAACGACCGCGGCCATGATGACCGAGTCCACCGAGGCCATGACGGGCAGCTAAGAAAGCGAGCACCGAAGGTGCGAGCTCTTCAAGGGGGGCAAGGGGGCGAAGCCCCCCGCGAGGGGGTGCGGGGGAGCGCAGGTCCCCCGCCCGTCGGTCGAGCGGCTTGGCCGTCTCGACCGACCAACGATGAGCCGCCGTAGGCGTCCGAAGAACTCCGACGAACGGAGCGCAGCGAGTGAGGAGGACGGCGCGCTAGCGCCGCCCCGCGCGAGTTCTCATCTGGCGCTTCTGCTCGATGAAGTCGACCAGCACGTAGTCGCCCAGGGTCTCGGGCGTGGTGAAGAAGGCGCGGCCCTTGTTCATCTGGGTGATCCGCTCCACGAACGCCTTGAGGTAGCCGGTGGCGTCGAGCATGAACGTGTTGATCGTGATGCCCTCACGCGTGCAGCGGGCCACCTCGGTCAGCGTGGCCTCCACCGTCTCCCGCACGGGCGGGTACGAGAAGAACGGATCGCCGTTGGGCAGGATGTGGGCGGTCGGCTCGCCGTCGGTGATCATGATGATCTGCTTGGTCCCCGTCTGGCGGGCCAGCATGCGCCGGCTCAGCAGGAACGCGTGCTGCATGTTGGTGCCGTAGACGAAGTCCCAGCTCACCTCGGGGAGCTGCTCGGGCTTCAGCTCGCGAGCGACCTCCGAGAACCCGACGATGCCGAGGAAGTCGCGTGGGAACTGCGTCGAGATCAGCGAATGCAGGGCCATGGCCACCTTCTTGGCGGCGAGGAAGTTGTCCCGCATCGGCATGGACAGCGAGAGGTCGAGCATGAGCACGGTCGAGCTGCGCACGAGCGTCTCGGTCCGCTCGACCTCGAAGTCGTCCGGGGTCAGCTGCACGGGTACGCCGCCTCCGCCCCGCTGGAGGGCGTTGCGGATCGTCCGCTCGATCGACAGGTTGAACGGATCGCCGTACTCGTACGGCTTGGTCTCGTACGTGCGTTCCTGGCCGATGCCGATCCGCTCGAGCTCGTGGCGGCCCATCTTGTCCCGGGCCAGCTTGGAGAAGAGGTCGGACAGGGCGTTGGCGCCGATGCGGCGCATGCCCTTCGGCGTGAGCTCGAAGCGGCCCTCCTTCTGCTCGATGAGCCCGGCCTTCTCGAGCATCTTCGTGAGCTCGGCCAGCTTCTCGAGCGAACGGGCGCCGTCGTCGCCCAACAGTTGGCGGGCGACGTCGAGGTCGGCCTCGGCCAGCGCCCCCGGCGACGTGGCCGTCCGCATGAGGTTCTCCAGCTGGTCGATGTTGCCCAGCTCGTCCATCAGCGACATGGCCTGCTGCATGCCGGCCGGCTCCTGGCCGCTGAAGTTGTAGCCCCGCTGCCACGGGAGCCCGGGGAACGCCTGGCGCAGGTTCTGGCCCAGCTGGTCGAGCTGCCAGCGCAGGTCCATGTCCTCGAGCAGCTGCTCCGACAGAGCCTGCAGCTGGGCCCGCTGCTCGGGCGTCATCGAGTTCAGCATCTGCTGGGCGGCGGCCATTTGCTGCGCGAGCTGCTCCAGCAGCTCGTCGAGGGTCTGCGGGTTGCCCGGGAAGAAGTCCCCGAACTTGTCCATGAAGTTCTGGAACGCCTGCTCGGTGGGTTGGCCGTTGGCCCGCATCTCGAGCAGGTTGTTGAGCTCGGAGAACATGTCCTTCATCCGGCCCATGTCTTCGGGTGACATGTTGTTGACGCTGTCGCTGAGCTGGTTCAGGTAGTTCTGCATCAGCTGGTCCTTCAGCTTCTGCATCAGCTCTTCGAAGCGCTGCTGGGCCTCAGCCGACGTGAAGTCGTAGTTCGACAGCTCCCGCACCTGGCCGGCGAGATCGGGGGGGAGGAAGTCCAGCTGCATGTTCTTCTCGGCCGCGGTCGACTCGGCCGTCTCCTGGCGGCGGGGGTCGTTGGACTGGCGGGCCTGCTCGACCTGCTCGTCGATGGCGCCCCGCTCCTGCTCCACGAGCTCCCGCAGCTCCTGGGCGATCTCGTCGTAGACCCCACCCAGGTCATAACGCTCGAGGGTGTCCTCGCGGCGCTTGCGCAGCTTCTCGAGGAGCTCTCGCATGCCGGCCACCCGCTCGCCGTTGCGGTCCCGGAACCCCTGCTGCAGCATCTTGCGCAGCGCGGCGTTGAGGTCGCCGTGGTAGAGCAGGTCGTCGTTCAGCTGCGCCATCACGTCGTCGGCGTCCAGCTCGAACCCGACCTGCGTGCCGTCCCACCGCGAATAGCGCAGCCGTCGTGCCATCGGCCCAGGGTACGCCGCTCGGCCGGCGTCGGCCGCGAGCCGGCGCTCGCCGCACCTTCGTCCGATTTTCAGGAGACGAACCGGTAGCGTTGCGACGTGCCGCCCGAAGGACGCCCGCCCGGCGAGACGCGCCCGCCCAGCCTTCCGGAGGTGCTGGGGACGGCCCTGGCCACCGACCCCGACGCCGAGATCGTGCGGGCCGACAAGGTGTCGATGACGCGAAGCGAGCTCGAGCGGGCCTCGTTCGCGCTGGCCCACGCCTGCATGCGGGCCGGGGTGGTGCCCGGCACCTGGGTTCCGGTTCTGCAACGCCAGGGCCCGGCCGCGGTCGTCGGCTACCTCGGCGCCATCCGGTCGGGCGCCGGCGTGGCTCCCATCGACCATCGCATGGCGCCGGCCGAGCTGGCCCGCTTGATCGGTCGGTTCCCGGCCACCACGGTCGTGACGGACGCGGAGTGGGCGCCGTTCGTGACGTCCATCGGCCTCGAGCCCCTTCTGGTCGATGTCGACCAGCTCCTCGGGGAGGACCGGCCGCCCGACCCGCTGCCCGTGCCCGAGCCTGGCCACTTCGCCTCGGCCGCATTCAGCTCCGGGTCGACGGGACGCCCCAAGATCATCGTGCGGCGCCATGGCGGGCGGACCGACCTGTTCGCCCGCCCGAGCGCGCCCGTCCAGGCCGGGGCCGGCGATCGCGTCGTCGTGGTGACGCCGTTCGGTCCGCCGGTGCCGATGCACTCGCTGTTCGGCGCCATCCGCACCGGGGCCGTCTTCTGTCCGTTCGACGCCTCGGCCGCCACCACGGCCGAGCTCGTGGAGTTCCTGCGCCGGCAAGAGATCAGCGCCCTTCGCGTCCCGGTCGGCATCTACCGGGCCATCGTCGAACACCTCGGATCCAATGGGCTCCCGAAGATCAGAGAGGTGGCGCTCGGGTCCGAGCGGATCTTCCCGTCCGACCTCGACGCGTTCCGCCGCGCCTTCGCACCGGACGCCGAGCTCCAGTTCACCTACGGCTTGGGCGAGGCATCGTCGGTCGCCATCGTCCGGTACCGATCCGGCGACCTCGACGCCGAGCAGCCCATCCGGTTCACCACCTTCCCGCCGGCCATCCGCTTGTCGGTGGCCGGCCCCGACGGCGAGCCGACCCCGACCGGCGAGCTCGGCGAGATCGTCGTGCGGGGCGGGCCGGTGGCCGACGGGTACCTGGATGACCCCGCGTTGCAGGCCCGCAAGTTCTTCACCGACCCGGACGGCACGAAAGGCGTGCGGACGGGCGATCTCGGTCGCTTCCATCCCGACGGCTCGCTCGAGCTGGCCGGCCGGGCCGACGACCAGGTGAAGGTGCGAGGCCAGGGCTTGCATCTGTCCGTCGTCGAAGACGCGCTGGTCCGGCTCCCGTCGGTCCGCGACTGCGCGGTGGTGGCCGTGCCCGACGAACGCGACGGCGTGAAGATCGTCGCCTTCGTGCAGGGCACCGACCGCGTGCCGCCCACCGTCGGCGAGCTCCGCCGCGGTCTGGCCGACCACCTTGCTCCCCACATGATCCCGGCCGGCTTCCGTTCGCTGACCGAGCTGCCGCGGATGCCGGGCGGCAAGGTCGACCGCCAGCGCCTCACGTTGGAAGGCGCCACCGCCGTCCCCCGGTCGGCGCCGTTCCGCGACGCCGCCATCTCGACCGAAGCGATCGTGCGCGCCGCCTTCGGGCGCGTCCTCGGCTACGACGATCCGAAGCACGAGATCGGCTGCGACGACGACTTCTTCGAACTGGGCGGCAACTCGCTGGCCGCCATGGAGCTCCTGTCCGTGCTCGAGCAGGAGCTCGGCGTGCGGCTCGAGGTCAAGGTCCTCGTCGGCGATCCGACCGTCGCCGGTCTGGCGGCGGAGATCGAGCGGATGCTTCGCGACGGTGACCGGGCGTCGACCGACGGGTTCCTCCACTTCACGGCCGATCGCGAGGGAGCGCCGTTCATGCTGTACCCGGGCACGGCCGACTCGGTCCTGCACGTCGTGCCGCTCGCCCGCCGGCTCGGGGTGCCGGTCCACGCCCGCCTGGCGGCCGGGGTCGACCGTCCGGGGCCGGCCGAAGGCGTCAAGGTCACCTACCAGTCGATCCTGGCCGAGGAGCTGGCCAACGCCCGGGCCTTCGCCGATGGCCCGCTGGTCCTCGGTGGGCATTCCGGCGGGGGCTATGTGGCCATCGAGGTCGCTCGGCGCCTGCGGGCCGAAGGCCGGACCGTCCCGCTCGTCGTGCTGATCGACAGCATGTTCCCCGGGAGCACTTGGCGGCGGGTCCGGCAACGCCTGGCCACGCACGGGGGCACCGTGCCGATGGCGCAGGCCCGCCTCACCCCGGCCGCGGTGGCCGGCGGTGTGCAGCGCCTCGTCCGACGGAAGGTGCAGGGACTACGGGCGCCGGCGCCGCCGCCATCCGTGCTGGGGCCGGCCGAAGCACCGAGCAACGGCCGCGTGGCCGCCCTGCGCGCCGAACGGAGCCGTCTCTACCTGGAGGCGGTCAACCGGATGCTGTTCCATCAGATTGCGCCGTACGACGGCGACGTCCTGCTGGTCGTCGCCGGCCGGCGGGAGATGACCCGGATGGGGTGGGGCGCCGACCTCGGTTGGGGTGACTGCATCCGTGGCCACCTCTCGGTCGTCACGCTCGAGGCCGACCACACGTCGATGCTCGAAGCGCCCGACGTCGAGCAGCTGGCTGAGGTTGTCCGGACCGAGCTGGTCCGGGTCGGGGCGCTCCCGACCTGAGCGCGGGTGACCGCTTCCCGGGACGGCCGGGGCGGAGCCGCCCACCTAACGTGCCGGCCATGACCGAGTCCGTCCCTTCCGCCGTTTCACCGCTGTTCGACGCAGCCAAGTGGCGTCCCGTGCCGGGGTTCACGTTCTCGGACATCACGTACCACCGCGCGGTCGACCACGGCACCGTGCGGATCGCCTTCGACCGTCCCGAGGTCCGCAACGCCTTCCGGCCCAACACGGTCGACGAGCTCCACCGCGCCCTCGACCATGCCCGGATGACGAGCGACGTCGGCTGCGTGCTCCTCACCGGGAACGGGCCGTCGCCCCGAGACGGGGGATGGGCCTTCTGCTCGGGCGGCGACCAGCGGATCCGGGGCCGCGATGGCTACCGGTACGCGGAGGGCGAGACGGCCGAGACCATCGACGCGGGACGAACGGGACGGCTGCACATCCTCGAAGTGCAGCGGCTCATCCGCTTCATGCCGAAGGTCGTGATCTGCGTGGTGCCCGGATGGGCCGCGGGCGGCGGCCACAGCCTCCACGTCGTGTGCGACCTCACCCTCGCCAGCCGCGAGCACGCCCGGTTCAAGCAAACCGACGCCGATGTCGCCTCGTTCGACGGAGGCTTCGGTTCCGCCTACCTCGCCCGCCAGGTGGGGCAGAAGTTCGCCCGGCAGATCTTCTTCCTGGCCCAGGAGTACTCGGCCGAGGAGGGCGTGGCCATGGGCACGGTGAACGCCGCCGTCCCCCACGCCGAGCTCGAGACGGTGGCGCTCGAATGGGCCCGGCTCGTGAACGCCAAGTCGCCCACATCGCAGCGGATGCTCAAGTTCGCCTTCAACATGATCGACGACGGGTTGATCGGCCAGCAGGTGTTCGCCGGCGAGGCCCTTTCCAGCACAGTGGGATCCGAAGCTTGGAATTCACGTGACTTGAAGTCGCGG
>JADMIO011701136.1_pt1 | contig 24789 bp, 21 predicted proteins | sample 8958161 | NCBI WGS metagenome assembly JADMIO01 (sample SAMN16585339, study PRJNA669376) | soil metagenome | isolation source: Crop rotation soil | place: USA: Cullars Rotation, Alabama | collected 2011
TTTTGGGAGCGTCGATATCGCCGCGCCAGTGGCGCTGCTCAATGCGAATGAAGCCCTTCTCCAGATTCACGTGTTTGAGTTGTAGGCCGGTGACTTCCGAGATGCGCGCTCCGGTCGCGAGGCAGATCTCGCAAATCAGTCGGTGGGGATCCTCGATTCGGGCCAGCATGCGCACGGTCTCTTCTTCACTAAGGATACGTCTTTCATAGACCTCCCATTTTTTAGGTAGCTTGACTCGTACGATCGGATTGGCAAAGGTATCGGGAAGTAGCTCCCACTCCTGAGCCTTGGTGAAGATGCCGCTCATGATGTTCCGCAGGTCGGTCATCATGTACCAGGAGCCAGATTCCCTTTGCAGCCAATCGAGGACATCTTTGGCACGAATATCACAGAGGCGGGTAGCGGCCCACCGGGGAAGGACGTGATTGTGCAAGTGATTGCGATACTTCTCTTTGGTCGAGGCTGCGACCAACGGCTTGCCGCCGACCGTAGCTTCGACGTAATCCCATTCCCAGAGTTCTGCTAACGTACCGAAGAGGGTAGCGCCTGGGTTCCCCGTCGGTACAATGACGGGTCCTTCACGTAAAGGCGTCGCCGCGATTTGCTCGATGAATTGGTCGCGCTCGGCCTCGGCCTCGGTTCGGGTCAGAGCTTCCTCGCCATCTGCGAAACCGATTCGGTGAACGTCGCGCGTCGTCTGAACCAGTCCGTTGGGAAGCAGTTCGTCGCGCCAATAGCGAAAGTACCAGTAGCATCCGGCGCCCTCGCCGCGCCGTTGAACCCTCGGCTGGTGATCCCTCAGTCTCAAGTCGGGTGCCTCCTTTTGGCGGTCCGGAGGATTGCGTTCATCTGCCCAAAAGGCAAGGCAAATGTGCAGCCATTGTGTAATGTAAATGGCTATATATCTATGATTTACGCCTGGTCAGGACGCTAGGTCTAGAGCTTGCTTCGATCGACGAGCTCGTGAGCTTGGGGGAGAGGTCGATTTCTGATCTGCAGCATTCTATTAATATTTCGGATGTAAAAAATATGGGGGTTCGTGTTGAAGATCCGAAAGGAGACAGTACCTCAAAAAACATGGCTGAGCGGCTTTCTCGAAAGGCACTTTACGATCTGGTTTGGTCCGAAGCGATGAAGAATCTCGCCACACGATTCGGAGTATCCGACGTTGCACTCAAGAAAACATGCGCGCGAGCCGGAATCCCAACCCCTGACCGCGGATATTGGGCCAAGAAGGAGGCAGGGAAAGATACGCTTCAGCCGGCTTTCCCACCACGTCCTCCCGGTATGGACGATGAGGTCTGCGTCGGCGGCGGAAGTAATAGGTGGTATGGCTACTCCAGTGCGGACGAACGTCTTCTACCGATTGGTCCACCTCCAGAGTTTGCCGAGCCAATCGAGGCGGTTCAGGCTCGTATTGCCGAAGCGGTCGGCCAGGTCACGGTTCCGCGAACCGTCCGATATTGGCACCCTGCGGTCGAGCGTCTCCTGAAAGAGGACGAAAAACGTTGCGAGAAACAAGCAGCCGCTCCATATCCAATGTCCTGGGACAATCCTCTCTTTGATACGCCGTTTGAACGCCGACGTCTTCGTATCTTGAACAGCCTATTTTTCGCAGTGGGCAGGATGAACGGCAGACCATCGGTTCACAGCCAAGGACGGCAAATTGGGATTTCGTTTTTCCAGCAGCATCTGAATCTTTCGCTCGATAAAGTCAAGCCGTCTCGTCGTGCTAACGCTTCTGGCGCAAAGGGAGGAACTCTTGACGAGAGACTCTGCTTAGCAATCCTCAGAAGTTTCGGCTCGGAAGAAACTCTGACAGGTTGGCAGGACGATGATACGCAGAAACTCGAAGCACGCATGACCGAGATCGCTGTCCAAGTGGTTCTCACCGCCGAGATCCAATATAGGGAGGGCGCACTTCGCTGTCACGAGTGGCGCGTGAAGCGAAAGGCGGAGCTCGAAGAGGAAGAGCGCAGGCGGAAGATAGAAGCCGACCGCGCAGAGAAAGAACGCCAACGGCGCATCGAGGAGGGTCGCGTAAATCGACTGCTTAAGGATGCCGCAGCCTTTCAGCAAGCTGGTGTCATCCGCCAATATGTCGAGGCGATCCGGTCAATACAGAACACAACCTCTGTGGCCGAGGCATTCGAGCTGTGGAGTCGGTGGGCGCTGGCGCAAGCCGATCGGATCGATCCGTCTATCGGCGACAGATTTATGGCGGCAATGCAGGATGAGGAGTCCACAAAAATCAAGACGAGCTAGGTCGTTCGAACCAGACACGCGTTGTTCTGAATATCTAGCCACGGTAGGCAATACAAATATATTTAGACATGTGTGCAAATTCCGATTGACACGTATTTAGACGCCTGTACAATACATGCCGTGCCGCGAACTCAGCATCCGACCGACCGCTACCTACAGGACCTGCGTGCCGCCGAGAAAAAATTGGAAGCTTTGGAGGCTCGGCGCGACAAGTTAGATCTCCGAATTGCCGTGCTCAGAAAGGAAATCATTCACCTGGGCTCACTGACGCACGCGGACAAGGCTCGAGAGATGTTGGCTGACATCGGTCTCTCTGAGATGTGTGAAACCGTCATGAGGTGGGCAGGAACCCCCCTGACGCCCGTCCAAACAAAGCGGCTGCTTGCAGATTTTGGCTACGACATTGAGCGTCACTCGAATCCGTTGGCATCTATTCACACAACTCTAAAGCGGATGGTAAAAGCCGGAAAGCTCAAGGTTGTTCGCTTGAAAGATGACTCGACCGGGTACGCGCGAGTCCCTAAGAGAGGATTCGAGAACCAGAGATGAACAACCCCGCCATCAGCGCTAACTGACGGCGGGGCTAAATCCAAGAGCAAGCGAAACCCGCTCTCAGACGTGAGAATGTGATTGTCGGGCTTCTCTTGCGGAAAGGCAAGAGGTCCGATGACCTCTATTCCTAGTAACAACGCGCCTCCCGCGCGCTTCGGCACTCACGCTGCGACTTTCATTCGGCAGTTCCATCGCAGCGCTTGCGTCGCACTACTCCAAGCCTTCGTTTGTTGTCCGAAAGGCTCTTTCCCGATTGATACGGGAGGCAAAATGAAACCTGTCCTCAAGCACGCAGAATTGAATGGTTCTCTCCGCGTTGAATACCTGCCCCTTTCTAAACTGAAGCCCGCCACGCGCAATCCGAAAAGTCACGAGGTCGAGACCGTACTCGCCTCGATGGGGCGCTTTGGTTTCGTCACGCCCATAATCCTGGACGAGCGGACCGGGCGACTGGTCGCTGGCCATGGGCGACTCGAATCCCTGAAGCGAGCTAAGCTCGCGGGCCATAAGCCGCCGGATCGCATTCGTGCCGTGGCCGATGACTGGCTCGTTCCGGTGGTGCGGGGTGTGGCGTTTGCGGACGACCGCGAAGCCGAGGCCTACCTATTAGCCGACAACCAAACGACCATTCTTGGAGGCTGGAACGACGAGGAGCTGAAGGAGATCATCGCCTCGCTTGGTGAACAAGATGCACTCACCGGAACCGGCTTTGAGGAGATTTTCGCGGAGGGAGAACTAGAACAGGACGATCCGACACCCCTCATTGACCGTGCCGCCGAGCTGCAGAAGAAGTGGAAAACCGCCCGCGGGCAGTTGTGGACGATCGGCAAACACCGGCTTTCATGTGGGGATAGCACGTCGGCAGAGGATGTCCAGAAGCTGATGAACGGGAAGCGAGCCTGCCTGTTCGCCACCGATCCACCGTATCTCGTGCAGTACGACGGGACCAATCACCCGCACAAGTGGCATGCCCCAGCGGAAATAAAACGGCGTAAGAACAAGGACTGGTCCGACAAGTATAGCGATGTCGACAGCCCCGAACAGGGCGAGCGGCTTTACGACTCGTTCGTGCGGACGGCGGTCGAGCACGCGATCACGCCCGAGGCTGCCTGGTATTGCTGGCACGCGAGCAGGAAGCAGAGACTCGTGGAAAACGTCTGGGAAAGACACGGCGCCTTCGTGCATCAGCAGATCATTTGGGTCAAAGACCGGCCCATACTTAATCGCTCCTGGTACATGTGGCAGCACGAGCCCTGCCTCTTTGGGTGGGTAAAGAGCCGCAAGCCAAAGCGAATCGCCCGGGATTACCCGCCGAGCGTCTGGTCGTTTCCAACCCTTAAGCCTGGTGAGCCAAGCGTTCACCCCACTGAGAAGCCCATTGAATTGTTTGCTATTCCCATGCGTCAGCATACGGAACGAAATGACATTTGCTATGAACCATTCTCCGGAAGTGGCACGCAACTGGTTGCAGCGGAGATGCTTGGACGGGTGTGCTTTGCGATGGAACTGTCACCAGCTTTTGTAGCAGTGGCTCTGGAGCGGCTCAAAGAGAAAGGTCTCCGGCCGACACTGGCACGGAAAAGGGGAGGGGCAGAGTGATATTTCGTAGGTTACGAGTAAGGTTGAAAACACCCCATTTACAACAACGAGCCTTCATAGAGTCGAAGGCGAAACGCAAGATCGTCTGCGCAGGACGCCGTTCCGGCAAGACCACCGGTGTCGCTATCCTGGCGGCCCAGGCATTCCTGGCAGGCAAGAAAGTCCTCTACGCCGCGCCCACGATGGAACAAACCTCGCATTTTTGGAGGGAAGTAAAGAAGGCATTGGCTGATTTGATCGCTGATGGGATCGTCACCAAAAATGAAAGCGAGCATGTCATCGAGCGGGTGGGCACTAACCAATCGATCAAAGCCAAGACCGCCTGGAACGCGGATATGCTTCGCGGCGACCATGCTGATCTTTTGATTCTGGATGAGTGGCAACTAATGGATGAGACCGCTTGGGAAGATGTGGGCGCACCGATGCTTCTCGATAACGACGGCGATGCTGTGTTCGTCTACACTCCGCCGTCACTCCGTTCTCAGACGCTGTCGAAAGCGCGTGATCCGAGGCATGCCGCCAAAATGTACAAACAAGCCTTGGAAGAGCAGCAAGCAGCGGCGGCCGCAGGGACGCCATCCCGCTGGGAAGCATTTCATTTCACCAGTCATGATAATCCCCATATCTCCAAGAGGGCGCTCGCCGAGATCAGTCGCGACATGAGCCAGCTCTCGTACCGGCAGGAGATTCTGGCTGAGGACGTGGAGGAGGTGCCGGGTGCTTTGTGGACCATCGTGCAACTCGACAGCATAAGGGTCCACCAGCACCCACGTCTGACCCGTGTGGCGGTGGGAGTCGATCCATCGGGCGGCTCCGGGGAATGCGGAATCATTGTTGCTGGAATTGGCCTTTGTTCTTGCAAGGGAACAACCGAAACACATGGGTTTGTTCTGCAAGATCGAAGTCGAAAGGGAACACCAGACCAATGGGCAAAAGAGGTGATCGCCGCGTATCACACGTCTCACGCTGACCGCATCTTTGCGGAGAAGAACTTCGGCGGTGACATGGTCGAGGCCACCCTGCGCACAGTTGATCCTTCCATCCCTTTCCAGAGCGTCAGCGCCAGCCGTGGGAAGGCCGTTCGCGCCGAACCCATTGCGGCTCTGTATGAGCAGGGCAAAGTGCACCATGTCGGGCGTCTGGACGGCCTCGAGAACGAGATGATTTCCTGGCATCCCGGGAGCAATTGGTCTCCAAACCGTCTCGATGCTCTGGTGTGGGTACTGACGGAACTCATGCTAGGCCAGACGAGCTATGAGCCCGTAATTTTATCGCTTGATCCCCCACCAAGACCAGGCGGCGGCATGCTCGTCCATAACCGCGAGGCTGAAGAGCTCTTTAGTCCCAGCCGAGGCAGGATTTGGCGTATGAGGTGGTAGAGGAGCCTGAATGGGGGAACATCAGCCGAAGAAGAATGACCGTCCATTGCCGCCGATGGAGACGCGCTGGAAGAAGGGAACCAGCGGCAACCCCCGGGGCAGGCCCAAGAAACAGGACTGCCTCACGCACTTATTGCGAGAGGAGATTCAAAAGATCTGTCCGGCTGATCGGGAGAAGCGAACCTGGAAGCAACTCATCGTACGCGCCACTTTGCAACTGGCCATGAAAGGGAATGCCACGGCGCTCAAAGAGGTTTGGGAGCGGCTCGATGGCAAAGTACTGCAAACTGAAAAGCTGCAACTCGATGGAGGAGACGGCAAACAGGTGACCATCGAGGTCGTGTATGCGGATCAGCCTAAGGAGGCGAGTACAGAACCCAACACCAAATGAACCCTGATTTCTAATTGAAATTTACCCCTGTGCGGAAACGGAAAAAGTGACCGCGATTGACGAAAGCAAAAAAGAAAGGAGAGGAGACTCGGCTCCTCTCCTTGTGCCCTGCGGTTTAAAAAAGTTATCCGATGGGGGTGCTGTTAGCGGTCGCCGCTCCATTGGCGTCCGCGCGGATCACACCCGATTGGTCAGTGAAGAACGTCCGCTGGCCCGTTGTTCCCGCGACGACTGGCGCAGCCGTAAGCGAGTAGGAGTCGATGGCGCCGGCTGAGTCAGCCGTGCCCGCCGTATACACGAAGGTGTAGCCGCTCTTGGTGCCGCTCGCCAGCACCGAGTCAATCAGGCCGGACGAGGCCGAAGTCGCCGTCCCGGTGCCGCCGAGAGCAGGCAGCGATCCAGGAAAGCCGATTCCGTACGTCGTCGAGTACTCCACGCACGAAGTGTTGATCGTACGCAGAGATCCAACGGCCGAAGCCTCATTGGCAGCCATCTTCGCCCTCAACAGGTTCGGGATGGCGATAGCGGCGATAATCAAAATAATCGCCACCACGATCAAAAGCTCAATTAACGAGAAACCCTTTTGCTTCCGCATCTGTGATTGTCTCCTCCTGGTCCTTTGTGAGCATTAACGGGCTGACGCGCCTGACAGGACACACCACAAAGCAAGCGCTCCACAAGTTTGCAGAGGTCGTTTTTCGATCAGCGCATTCATCCTAAGTAGGAAAGCGGCGATCAGCAATAGGACCGCAGTACAGCTGTTCTCGAGTACAGTCGTAAATGAGGCAAACTGCTACGGAACCTTATTGGGTCTTGCGGTTTTCTGTCCTAATGTGGCGTCTCACCTAGCGTTGACCTCCACAAGGTCATCTGTCGACGTTCGCTTAATTTCATTGAGGCCTTCCACGACGCGCGTTGGGGAGTCAACGGCGTTACCATCGTGCTCGCCTCGATTTTTGCCATTGTTGCGGCTATGAGAATAGGCTTTACTAGCGTGTATATCGCCGCCACATACCTGTTGGCGATGGTTTCGTACCGCTGGCATTCGCGCTTGTTAAGGCTGAGCTGAAGCGTGCTCATTTGGAATAATTGCGTTCGCTTTAGCTTGACATCCGTAACCGGGCGGCTACAGAGTACTAGCCTGCATGCTGAGGGATAAACGCACGAAAGGCAACGCAGTCTTTCGGGCCATAGCCGATCCGACCCGCAGACAGATTTTAGGGATGTTGCTCGAAGGTCGGCACACTGTCGGGGAGATCGCTGCCAATTTTCATACTAGCCGTCCAGGAATCTCAAGGCATCTTCGTGTACTCCGCACCGCGGGGTTGGTGATAACTCAAAAGGGCGGCGCCGCTCGCATTTTTTGCGAGCTTAACGCCAAACCGCTGCGTGTGGTGGGCTCTTGGGTGTGGGACTGTGCCTCAGTCTGGGGTAATAGAATGTGTACCTCAGATCTCACATCGAGGAGACGTTCAAATCAAAAGGGAAAGAGATCACGAATATAACCTGATCGTTACTATAGCAGCAGGTTACCCACCGCATATTCGGTAAATTCTCCGGCCCTGAGGCCATACTGAATCCAGGGAAGAGGGCAGAATTTGACCCAACTGATAACGGGAACGGCCGAGGAAAATCTATGCATCGCAGTGTCGCCGGCTCCGAATCTCGCCAAGGACCGCAGTACGCCTTCGACTCGGTCGTTCGATGCTGCGAATTTCGTTTTTGCGTTCGCGCTGTGCGGGGCCGTCGCGATCTGGTTCTTGACTATTCGGTCCGCTTTCTGGCTGGATGAAACAATCTCTTATTGGGAAATCAGCGGGGGCTTTCGGCAGATATGGTCGCGCCAAGATGTGTCGTTCCCTGCCTACTTCTACATATTGTGGGCGACCAAGTCTCTTTTTGGATCAAGCGAAGTCGTCCTAAGAATGCCCTCCGTGTTTGCCATGCTGGCGGCAGTCTATGTTGCGTACCGCATTGCGCGGGAGCTCTTCAGCGCGGACGTGGCCGGCATTGTGACCGTAGTTTTTTGTCTCCATCCCATCGTGGCATACGCAGCGGTTGACGCGCGCCCCTATGCTTTTGCGGTTCTTCTGGTCAACTGCGCGATCCTGAGCTTTTTGCGATGGATAAAAACGAATTCCACCCGCTACGGCATCCTGTTTGGGGTTTCGGCGGCGGGCATCTTTTATTTTCATTATCTTTTCGGAGTTGTGCTTCCCGCCTTCCCTCTCGGATTTGTTACGCTGAGAGGCCGGCAATGGAAATTGTACGCGCCAAAGCTATGGGCGGCCGGAGTGCCGTTTGTTGTGATGATGCTCCCGGTAATCGCTCCACTGTTATTTTTGTTTCGGACGAGCCAAACTCAGGTTTATGAATCCGTTCCTCAACTCAGCGATCTGCTTTCGACTGCCGCGCCCGGCCATGTGTTAGCCCTGATCTTTGTGGGCTTAATTTTCACGGCCATAATGTGTCGAAAACTAGAGAACCCAAGCGAGAAATTCCTGCGCACGGGTATGGTTTGCCTATTTTTTGCCGCCGTACCGTTGCTATTTCTTTATGACGTGAGCATGCTCACGAGCGTGCATGTGTTTGTGGCTCGTTACAGGCTGGTTGCTGTTCCGGGAGTAGCGCTTTGCTGGGGATTCCTGGTCAGTTGTGTAGCGTCAAAGAGGATTCGCGTAGGCTTTTGCGCAGCTCTGGCGGTGCTCACGCTCAGCGGATTTTCGTTTGCGACCTTGTCGATGGACAATGCCCACGGATATAGCTGGAAATACGCCTTACAGGTCGCGGACAAGAGCGCGGCCTTCGACAAGGCGCCGTTGCTGATATGCAGCGATTTGACCGAATCGAACTTCCAGCCCATGCCAGCCGACGTTTATGCGGCGACGAGTCCGGCTTTTGCGCCGATCTTCTACTACAAGGTCCAGTCCCCGGTCGTTCCGCTGCCACGCGCACTAAATGAAGATGCCATCGCACAGATAAACAAGTTTCTCGCCACCGCGACCCCCGCGCGACAGCGGTTTTTAGTTCTCGGCTACATGGCGTCCGAGGAGACTCTGAGGTGGATTACAGAAAGGACCAAAGATTGTTACGTCGCTCGCAATTTGGGAAAAACAGATGGAGTCACGGTAATGGAATACTCGCCAAGGTAAAGTGGCCCATCCTGAATAGGACAGCGTAGAACACGTCAACAGGCTGGCACTCGAACAGGCTGGCACTCGAAGCTTCCCCTACGTGGAAATGATCTATACGACGTGCTAACGGCGACGGTCTATTGCACTGCGCTTGGCAAGACTGAGCACTGACAATAAAAATCAGAACGACGCAAATTTTTGCTGGCATAGCCACCGGTAATTCGTACACCAGACCAAAGCAGCACTCAAGAGTGGATTGGTCCCGACAAATCGATTCCCTCATAGCGTTGCGTCCTCTCCACTGCCCCAGCAGCCGGCAGGCATGCCGCTCCGAAAGCCGGTAGTTCTAGCGAGCATGCTTGACCGCGCTACGTCGCCGCTCAGGGCTTAGCAGTTTCCCTCCGCTACGTCCTTCAGAACTTGCTTCTCCAAAGACAGCTCCACCACCAGCCGCTTCAGCTTGCTGTTTTCCTTCTCCAGTTCCTTCGGTCGCTTGGCGCCAGCTTCAGCCCGCCGTATTCCTTGCGCCAGCGGTAGAACGTCTGCACCGTGATCTGAGCATCTCGGCAGGCTTGTGGGGTGGTCTTTCCGTTCGCGATCTCCACTTCAATCTGCCGCAGCAGCGTGACGATCTGCTCCGGCTTGTACCGTTTCAGCGGCATACCAGCGTTCCTTCAGAGTGAATTCTCTCTCACTCCCGCTGGTACAAAAAACCCGGTCACGTCACTTTCGTTCTGTCGAAAACATGATCGGTGGAGTAATGCACCAGCAGCGCGCCGCGCTTATCGGTTCTACCAATCCGCGTTGATTTTTCTACCCGTGGTTCCTAGCGAGGCACAAGTCCAAAAGTACGGGTGTCGGTCACTCCGTTACAGTGACTGCTCCGGAGTTGCTGAGCGGAGTTGCGTCGCTGTTGGTTGCCGTTGCCGTGGTGGTATGAGGGCCCGCGCCCAGGTTCGATGTGTCGAGGTAATAGGAATATCCGACGTTGGGACAGCCGGTGTGCTGGAACTGGCCGAACAGACGTCGGAGCCGATTCGAGCCATTGGTGGCGGTTCCCACGGGGTTGCAGTGCCCAAATTTTTACGCTTCGAGCAGTTTTCAGGCGGCGAGCGGGAACATCACGGGAACCATTCATCCAACTTTGGCGCAGAGCTTCAATGTCTCGACTGATATTTATGTGGCCGAATCGCAAGCGAGTGTCACCAAATAGTTGAAGGTGTTCGATCCCTTTTTTTTCATCTGCTTCCCATGGAGAGAGCGGCGGCATCCGGGCGCGGCGGCATCTGGGTCGCCTCGGAAGCTGGCTGTTGAGTCTGGTTAGGATTGGCTTGAGATTCGTTTTCGAAATTTGCGGGATCAAAGGCCAGCTTGAGAGGGGCGGCCGCACGGTCGTAAGGCACGAGGCTGGCCGTCACGTCGCCTCGATTCACGTACCAAACCTGCCGGTCGGGATAGTGCTCTAGAAGATCGAGATTTTGCAGATAGCCCATATCACGCGCCCAAACGACCTTAGAGTTCTCGATATCCGCCTTATTGTAGACCCACTCCTGAGAGGGTACGTCTCGAGCAGGATAGCCGACGATAACCAGGTGCTTTCCTTCACGCGCCTCCAATTCCGATTGAATCCGTGCACGTTGAAATTGCATGGGTATGGGAAAGAGTTGAGCGTAAACTGCCGAGGGCTGTTGGACTGTGTTGACCAGCTGGAAAGGATTCCACAACTTCTCGGCGATCGGGCTGATCGTCGACAGCGCAAGGATCATCACCACGGCCCGCGCCCCCCACAGCGTGTAAATGGATGGCCAGCCTTCGCGGTGGTTCCTCATGTAACGCAGGCTGTACAGCAGCATGAGAATCATGGCGCCGGCGACCGGGGCGGCGTAGTGAGAATGCGGAGGCCAGACTTGCAACATCAGATCGGCGGCGACCAGAAGCGTTGCAATCAGCACGACGCGGAGTTGGCCGCGCGCCAGCATCAGAACGCAGGGCGCCACGAGGAGCAGAAAGGGCCACAGGAAAAATACATAGTAGATGCCGGCCTTGACTCGCGTGAAGTAGTCAGCCTCAAACTTCCATAGCAGCGAACCTGCCAGTTCGTCCTGGATATAAACGGCGCGCATCTCCATATGCCGGTACTTTGGAATGGGATTGGCCTTCTGAAAGAAGAATGGCCTGGTGATATGGTACGTCTCGAAGTTCACCTGGTAGGGAATGACCAAGGAATGCCCGGTTCCGCGCCAGTTGTAATACAGCATCCATCCCGCGCCGAGTACGAGCAGCGCGATTGCCGGCACGACGACTCTGGCCGTAGCGATCCAATTGACTCTTGCGCTTTTTACCAGAAGGAAAGCCAAGGAGATCATCAAGGGCAGGCTGAACAACAATCCTTCCAGTGGACGGCTGTTCGCAAGAATCAGCAGCCCCGCCGCGAAGATCAGCACGACCGGTGCCTTGAGCTCACGTCGCAGGCGCGGCAAGGCGCCGAGGAGGAGCGCTCCGCCAAGCGCCGCGACAGCTCCGCCCCAGTAGGAGTTCACCCAATAGGAGAAGGTCCCGAACCTCACACAGGCAAAAGCCGCTCCCAGCCAGGCCCAAGGCGCGGGAAGCCAACCCAGCAGCATCCAGTAGATCGCGGCGCACATCAGGGCCACGCTCAGTAAAACGCCGGCCCAGGGTACTCCAGTAAATTTTTGCCCCAGTGCCAGCGCCAGCCCTTGCGCGGGAGGATACATGGATTGATAGGTGGGCAGAACATTGATATCAAACGATTCGAAGTGCACCCACAGAGGACTGGGGGGATTGGTCAGACGTCCGTGTGCAAATGTATCCGCCGCCAGAAGGTAGCTGAACTCGTCGTGTATTTCCGGAACAGGCAAGGGGACCCAGGGAAGCATGGCGAGACGCAACACGATTACGAGGAGCGGGAAGGCCGCCAGCCAGAATCGTGTGTATTGGCTGAGGTCGCGAATGCGGTTCTCGGCCTTTTCCACCAGCGCCGGCCGGAAGCGCACCAACGCAATTGTTACGGCAATTACGATGGCCCAGAACAGCAGTTCCAGAAGGAGCAGCCGCAAACCGGATCTGTCGTCCACAGCGAAGTTTAGCCGCGGGAGCAGACCGAGGATTTCGTCATGTCGCATCGACTGATTCCAGTCCGGTGCAGGATGGCGAGCGGAGACGGACTGTTAGCTTACTTGTAAGAGCCTAGACTCCCCCGCAATGCGTTGGGAAGGGCCAGCGAGTACTCATGTGTTCCAAGTTGTATCGCCAGTTACGCACGAAGGGATATCCTTGTGCGTGAGCGCATGTCGCGAGCAGAAGACGATGCTGATTTGAAGGATACCCGCCACCAACACAGCTGTTGGCCGGGGAGTTTGATTCGTATTCTCGAGAGGAGAGCGCTTCGTTCGTGTAGCCCTTAGTTGCTAGCCTGAAATCCCATAATCAATGAGAGAACGGGCGTAAGCGAAAGCTTGTGATTGGGCAATCCGTTCAAGGCGTCGTGTCCAACATTTAGCGTTCACGCATCGTGGTTGCACGCGCCTTCGTGGAACCGCTAGTGGCCGTAGCGTTGAGCTGTCTGTACGATCCAGTTTCCCCACGTAAAAGAAGTCAATCCGTACTGGTGGTTGTCGAAAGTTATCAGGTATTCCGTACTTCCGACACCGAATACCATCGGATGAGGCTGCGTCTGCGATCCTCCGCTGAAGGTCGCATTGAGGGTGCCCTGAAATTTAAGGTTCTTATCGTAGACGCGCGAAGAGTTCCCCGCGCCCGCTGGGCCGCCGACCGCTATCCAATAGGTACCCGCCGCGTTAATGATCTTAGCGCCCTCCCATCCTTGATGTCCTGTGTCCGCGCCGATCAGCGTCCAGGTTAAAAGGTCGGGCGAGTAGGCTGCCGCCGCATAGAATGGGCTCCCCGTGAAAGTGGTATTCTGCGTTATGACATAGGCGAGGAGCCAACGGGACCGAGACGCGTCGAACACCAGCATCTGATCGTATGAGCCGTACCCGGTGGAAAGACCGGGAAGGTTTAGCTGGACCATACCGCTGACGACGTTCGCTCCGGTCAAGATGTCCGTGGTGGTCTGGGTATATAAGATGTTGATCCCGCCGCCGAAGCCGTTACCCCACGTGGAGAGTAGAAGCTTTCTCCTGCCGTTCGGGTACCAGATGACGTGCGCGGAGAGATCGTTATAGATATGTCCTCCGCGCTTTACCATGATGACCCCTGTTTGGGTCAGCGTGTTCTTGGTCAGGTTGTACTGAAAGACGCCGCAGTAGCCGGTCCCTACGGTATCTCCGCAAGTAGCCGTTAGCGTAACGATGTCGCCATTGATCACGTAGGGGGTCCCGTCCTCTTTCGTCACGAGAGTCATATCTCTGGTACAAGTCGTACCGAAGCTTCCGGCGCTAAAGCCCGTATAGTGCCACGTGGCATTGCCGGCGTTTTCGGATGTAAGAGTAGCGGCCATCCAACCGGAGAGATTTCCGACAACCGAGAAGTCGTACTTGCTCGCCAGGCCCGTCGTAATTAGCGCGGTAAATCCGCTCCCGGTATCTACCCACATCGTCCCCCGGTTCATGACCAAACTAAGTCCTAAGCGAAACGAGGAGGGAAGCGTGTGAGAGGTGGTGGATAAAAGGGCCTTCGAGCCGTTAATTTTGATCGAAAAGAGCACGACTTTGTTGAGCGCGTCGTAAATTGCGAACAAATAGTTGTTGGCGTCCTTAACGATGCCTACCCCTGTGTCATTGAATCCGCTCGCCGTGGACGAAGTCAAGTTGACGTTGTTCACCACCATCAACTGTGGCATTGAAAATGATGACGACGCCTCGGCGAGAATAGACTCTTCCTTACCGCTGACTGCCACAACCGTCGTTCCTCGCGAAATGGTTAGCGAGGAGGCCGTGAATCCCGACTCGGTAAATTGCTTTAGGCTCGAGCTGGAGGTGAACGGGTCCGTAAATTGAATTAAGGCGGACGGGTACACGTTGCGCGGATTATCCAAATAGGCCGCAGTAAACACGTCCTGCAGCGGCGTATTTTCTTTGCCAGGTGTGATATGGAGCGCGTGTGACGACACCATCCGCGGCGCTGGAGGCTTAGCTCGCGATTTTACCCAACCCGGAGCTGGACTGATCGCGCCAATGATTGCTGCCAGGATGACGCCACCGCCTCTAATTAACGACACAGGGATGTTTACATTTCTCACGCAGACTCGCCTCCCACAGCCTTGGCGAACTTTATGAAACGTGGCACTTCTTCATCCGTTCACGATCATCGGTGAGCGTCGCATCAGCTCTAAGTACGTCGCTTGCCATTCCCGCCCGGATTCACTTCAATCCAAAGTTCTCGGCAAGGGAACATAAACATCGCAATTGGTAAGACTGGGGCCGGGACAAAAAATCGCGCGCCCCTTGGATGAAGCGTTCCCGCTTTGTTCGGCGGAGAGTGCGAAAGTTGGGTCAATTTCAGCCTCTCCCCGATGACACATTTGAGCGTGTTTGCTAATACAATCTAGATCAGGATTGTAATCAGTGTGCGGGATTCGAAATGTTAGTGCGCGCAATCTGTCAATTCTAACTAAGCGACATCTCTAGGAATGTGCCACTAGTAGTGTTGTTTGCGAAACCTAACCTGGCGATCTGATATTGGGTCGCAATCCCGAGGCCACCTTTGCCTGATACCTTAAGCTCCCCTAAATCGAGACTCTGACCGTGAGTTTGAGGCCAGCAGCGCACGAGCTGGTATTTCCAAATCTGAAACGGTAACCACTTGAAGACGCCAGATCGGCGTTTCCCTTCATATCGCTCCTTAGCTGCGACACACTGATCGAGTAACAACCATTAACCATTCCTATCGCTAACGTGAGCCACAGTTGATGCTGCGGAATTTTACAGCCCTTGATGTTGTTGGCACTGTCCAAGCCGCACTCCTGCTCAGCCTTTTCCTATTCATTCCCGGCTATGTAACTGGCTGGATTTCAAATGCTTTTGAATTCCGGGCGAGGCGGCTGGCAACGCAGATACTAGTGAGTTCACCTTTAGCTGTAGCTATTGTTCCAATTTTTACCTACTTTGCCGGCCGCTATCCGAAGCTACTCTGGGTGCTCTTTGCATCCAGTTGGCTCGCGTTCGTTGTATTGGCGATGCGTATCGCAAGGAAGTGGCGACGTCGCGAAGTAACCCTTCCAAAAACAGCGTGGATCGGAATTGCGTTCATCGCCATATGGGCAGTGACCGCAATCGCTACCCTCGTAGATCTGCAGTTCGGAAACATGCTTTACTTCAGTTCGACTGCGTATGACTACTCGACACGAACTGCATTTACGGCAGCCGCGGCCAGAGTAATTCCTCCCTATAATCCGTTTTTCGCTTCTGATCCGCCCATCGCGTTGCGATACCACTACTTCTGGATGCTGATTTGCAGCTTGCCTGCGAGATTGGGGCATATGGAGCCTCAACAGGCAATGTACGGCGGAACGATATGGGCCGGTATTGTACTGATGTCGCTGATTGTGATCTCGCTCAAGTTCTTTATCAGGGTTCGCGAACGGATTGAACGCAAGGCGATGATTGCTTGCGCGCTGCTGCTGGTCACTGGACTCGACATTCTGCCGACTCTGTACATTTACCTCCAATCACGCCAGGTGAGCCCAGACATGGAGTGGTGGACGGACCAGCAAATCACTTCCTGGATCGATTCACTGCTCTGGGTGCCCCATCACGTGATGAGCCTAGTCGCATGTATGGTCGGCTTGCTCATACTGCGACAACCGGCAGCAACAAAATCCCGGCGTACTGTCGCCATTGTGATCGCTGGATTGGCATTCGCGAGCGCCGCGGGTTTATCCATTTTGGTAGCGTTCACATTTGCACTATTTGGAGGTCTATGGCTGATTGTAGCCGCACACCGAAGGTGGTGGGACGACGTTAAAGGGTTACTTGCCGCTGGAGGGGTTGCGTTCGTGACAGCATTTCCGTACTTGTACAGCCTTACGGGTCCGGCATTAGATGGTTCGGCCCGGGGCGGTCGTTTTTTTGCATTATCAGTGCGGAGTTTTTCATTCGGCACGCATCTGCTGTACTCAAAGTTGCACCTATTTCCGGAGACGATGCTCCAGTTTGACCTCATCTTATTGATACTCCTGCCCGTGAGCTATTTTCTGGAACTTGGATTCTTCTTCATGGTGGGCGTCCAGCGAGGTACTCAAATCCGGCGGAGTGTGATCCCGCTAAGCCGCGATGAAGAAAACGCTTGGCTGCTAGTTGCAACCAGCTTTCTGATTGGGAGTTTTGTCCGGTCGACGACGATTGCGTCCAATGACCTGGGTTGGCGTTGTTTCCTTCCCGCGCAACTGATCTTGCTGCTTTGGGCGGCTGTACTGATCGATGAATGGTGGAGCAAAGGGCGCTTCGGCACAGGAAAGAAGTTACTGGCGCCCATGTTTGCCGCTGTGCTTCTGATCATCGGTGTACTGGGGACGACCTATCAAGTCGCAATGCTTCGTCTGTATCCGATTCTGCAGGATGAAGGAAAAGTACGATTCGACACGCTCGTTTGGCTTGAGCGTGACCACGAAATTGGCCAGCGCACCTACGCATTGCGTTCGGCCTATAGCACGCTTCGTGCAATGCTGCCGGCTAATGCCATCGTTCAGTACAATCCAAATGCGGCTGACTTTATTCCCCATGAGCTTTACTCAGGACGCAGCGCCGCGATGGGCTTGCCGCACTGTGGCGCCAACTTCGGTGGCGATACCTCGCGATGCGAAGGTCGCGTGCAATTCGTCGCACCCTTGTTCGACAAACCTTCACAGAACGCCAGCGCCGGTCTCGATACCGTTTGCCGCCAGTATGCAATCGACGTAATCGTGGTCGATGATAGCGACCCGGTATGGAAGCAGCGCGACAGTTGGGCATGGAATCGGAAACCGCTTCTGGCCAACGACCATGTGCGCGCGTTTGCGTGCGGGGATGCGGGACAACAGGCGCACTTCGCGTCTACTTTTGCGAGCGGGAATTAACCTGGTTACCTGGCTTATCGAGAAATGAAATGAGCGGAAGCTTTGGAGACCTTGCGTGAAAGTAGTCATTCTATGCGGCGGCCTGGGAACGCGGCTGCGGGAAGAAACCGAGTTTCGTCCAAAACCCATGGTGGAGATCGGCGGGCGCCCCATTTTGTGGCACATCATGAAGATTTACGCGCACTGCGGTTTCCGTGATTTCGTTCTTTGCCTCGGGTACCGCGGGAACATGATCAAGGAATATTTTCTGAATTACGAGGCGATGAATAACGACTTCACGATCTGCCTGGGGCGGGAGTCGAATATCCATTACAACGGGAACCACTCGGAACAGGGGTTTCAAGTGACGCTGGCCGAAACCGGCCTGAACACCATGACGGGGGGCCGCCTGCGACGCGTCCGCAAATACATTGACGAAGAGACATTTCTACTGAGCTATGGAGATGGACTGGCAGATATCGACGTCAAAAAGCTGCTGGCATTTCACAAGGAGCACGGCAAAATCGCGACAGTCACAACGGTTACACCAATCTCGCGCTTCGGCATTGTGGAACTGAGCGACAGCAGACAGGTATTGAAATTTCGCGAAAAGCCCCGCACGGACACATTCGCGAGCGCGGGATTTTTCGTGTTTCAGAGCAAGGTTTTCGATTATCTGAGCGGCGACGAATGCATTCTGGAAAGCGAACCGCTGCAACGGCTCGCGGCCGAACGCCAGCTCATGGCTTATCAGCACGATGGATTCTTTCATATGATGGACACCTATCGCGAGTACGAACAGTTAAATCATCTGTGGAGTTTGGGCAATGCTCCGTGGAGAATCTGGCGCCCATCTGATGGTTCCGTGGCCGAACGGCGAGGCGTTTCCCGGGCAGAGAAGTCGCGATGAACACACTACTCGCGCCCAATCGCGTTGTCCAAGATGACGTGCGGGCTGTCGCGGAAGAACTCCAAGGCACGCTTGCTCCGCTCGCGGGAAGCACCATACTGATCACGGGAGGAAGCGGATTTCTCTGCAGCTACTTTCTGGAAATAATCGCCTGGCTGAATGACATCGCCTGGCAGTCTCCCTGCCGTGTGATCACCGCGGATAACCTGCGGAGCGGCGTCGCGGAGCGCGTTGCGCATCTGGCAGGCCGGCCCGATTTTCGCTTTATTACTCATGACGTGTCCCAACCTTTCAGCATCGATGAACGTGTCGAGTGGATCATTCACGGCGCAGGAATAGCGTCGCCTCCGTTCTATCGGAAATATCCCCTCGAAACGATCGACGTGAACGTCATGGGAACGCGGCATATTTTGGAATTGGCAAAACGCCAGAACACCCGAAGCGTTCTTTATCTCAGCTCGAGCGAGATCTATGGCGACCCCGACCCTCGGAATATCCCGACCGCCGAAGATTACCGAGGCTACGTTTCCTGCACCGGGCCGCGCGCGTGCTATGACGAGTCCAAGCGCATGGCCGAAACTCTTTGTGGAGTTTATCGAAACCTGCACAACGTTTGCGTGAAGGTAGTAAGACCGTTCAATGTGTACGGCCCCGGCCAGCGGCTTGACGATGGCAGGGTCGTGCCCGACCTGATCTCGGCTGCGCTGCAGCGCAGGCCACTCGTTTTACATAGCGACGGACGTGCCACTCGCTCGTTCTGCTATATCCGCGACGCCATCCGCGCAATGTTCCTGATTTTGGTATCGGATGCGGACGGCGAAACGTTCAACGTAGGTAACGACGAAAAGGAAATTAGCGTTGCGGAATTGGCTTTTGAGGTCGCTCGAGCTGCCGGTCCGCCGACGCTTAGGGTTGTTTATCGAGAGAGCGACGATATCCAGTACCTCACCGACAATCCACAACGCCGATGCCCCGACCTGACGAAATTGCGAGAGCAATTTTCATGGAGGCCTACCGTCAACCTCACGGAAGGTTTGTGCAGAACGCTGGATTCATACAGGGAGTCTCAATGCGCATCGCGATAGTCGGCACAGGTTATGTCGGGCTGGTGACTGGCGCATGCTTGGCTCATCTCGGCCATGATGTAACTTGTGTTGATAAGGCTCCCGAGCGCGTTGCCGCCGTAAATCGTGCAGAAGCCCCATTTCATGAGCCTGGGTTGGCAGAAATGCTATCCGAATGTCTGGTGGCCGGACGACTCCGGGCGTCGAATGACGGTATAGGCGTCGTTGCCAACAGCGATGTGATCTTTCTCGCCGTGGGAACTCCCTGCCGGGACAACCAGATTGATCTGTCTTATCTGACGGCCGCAGCGGAAAACGTTGGCAAAGGCTTGCGTCGCGGCAAACGTCAGACCGTTATTGTAAAGAGCACAGTAGTTCCTGGCACCACCGACACGCTGATCCGCGGAATTCTGGAGCAGACTTCGGGCTTGCGGGTTGGATCGTTTGGGCTGTGCGCGAATCCCGAGTTCCTCCGCGAGGGTTCTGCTGTTTCGGATTTCATGTGCGCCGATCGCATCGTGGTCGGCCAATGGGACGAGCAGAGCGGATCCGCGCTAGCGAACCTCTATGGATCATTCGAGTGCCCTAAATTATTCACCACGTTACGAAACGCGGAAATGATCAAGTACGCGTCCAATGCATTCCTGGCGACGCTTGTCTCCTTCAGCAATGAATTTGCAGCGATTTGCGAGGCCACTCCGGGCACGGACGTGGAGGAAGTTTTAAACGCGGTTCATCTCGATCGCCGCCTTTCTTATCGGGGCGATAGCGCCAGGCGGTTGGGAATCCTGACGTATCTGCGCGCGGGTTGCGGCTATGGCGGAAGCTGTCTGCCCAAGGACGTATCGGCTCTACGTTATTACGCACGCCAACAGAAGGTCACGCCTCACCTCTTGGACGCGGTCGCCGCAGTCAACGCGGCGCGCCCGCAGCAATTGATCGCGCTTGCCGAAAAGGCGATCGGTTGCCTGCGTGGTGCGACAGTGGCAGTCCTAGGATTGGTTTTCAAGCCTGACACGGATGACTTGCGTGACTCTCAGTCCCTGATTGTTGCGAAGCTGCTCCAGCAAAACGGTGCCACGGTTCGTGCTTACGATCCAATGATTTCCGCTATGGACGACCCGGCAGGAGCGAGAATTTGCGCCACCGCAGTGGAGGCGTTGACGGACGCCGATGCCGCCATCATTGCCACCGCATGGCCCGAGTTTGCTGCTTGGAACTGGGCGAAACTCTGCTCCATGATGCGCCGTCAGGTTGTGGTTGATGGGCGCAATGTCTTGACGAATACAAAATTTCCAGAAGGGGTGACCTACATTCCGATCGGCAAACATTTTGAACTGGGGCACCTCAAAGAAGGAGCCATCGTTGGCAGGTAAGACTCAGCAGGAGTTGCGTGCTTCCATCCTGGAGATGGTCCGCGAATATCATTCTGTCGCACACCAGGAAAAACAGTTTGTTCCAGGCAAAAGCCGCGTAAATTATTCGGGGCGCGTGTATGACCACGAGGAGATGACCAACCTTGCTGATGCCGCCCTCGATTTCTGGTTGACTCTTGGTCCGTACGGCGAACGGCTCGAAGCCAGAATGCAGGCGTTTTTCGCGTCGCGTGATTTTGTCCTTGTAAATTCCGGCTCTTCGGCAAATTTGCTAATGGTATCGGCAATCTGCTCGCCTGAGCTGGATCAACTGCTTGGTGACGCCGACAAACCTCGTTTGCACCCTGGCGACGAAATCATCACGCCAGCCGTAACGTTCCCTACAACGTTAACGCCTATCGTGCAGAACCGGATGGTTCCGGTGTTCGTAGATTGCGAGATCGGAACCTACAACATAGACCCGCAGCTCATTGAAGGAGCGATCGGTCCTCACACGCGAGCAATCGTGCTTCCGCACACGCTGGGAATCCCAGCAGTAATGGATTCGGTGATGGATATTGCCAGCAGGCACAGGCTCTGGGTGCTGGAGGACAGCTGCGATGCTCTCGGCGCAACCTTCGACGGCAAGCTCGTGGGAACCTTCGGCGATATGGCGTCACTCAGTTTCTATCCTGCTCACCAGATGACCACAGGCGAGGGCGGCGGAATCGTGATCAATCACCCTCGGCTGAAGAAAACCGTGCGCTCTTTGCGCGATTGGGGACGCGATTGCTGGTGCGATCCAGGTAAATCCGACACGTGCGGAAAGCGCTTCCGCTGGGAACTTGGTGAATTGCCCGCCGGTTACGATCACAAATACATCTATTCCAATCTTGGATATAACTTGAAGCCCACAGACTTGCAGGCCGCCATCGGTCTGGCCCAAGTAAGCAAGATTTCGAGCTTCGTCGAAGCAAGACGCCGGAATTTTCGCCGGCTCCGCGAAGGACTTCGTTCACTAGAGGATTACCTGATCCTTCCCACCATCGATCAACGCGCGAATCCGTCGCCTTTTGGATTTCCGATTACTGTTCGAGAAGGGATCGATCGGCGGATGGTGGTCCAAAAGTTGGAGGCTGCGAACATCGAAACCCGCCTCGTATTTGGCGGCAATATTTTGCGCCAACCGGGCTTCACAAGCATTGAACACCGGGTGCACGGAACGCTGGAACGGTCCGATACGATCATGAGAAGCACATTTTTCGTGGGCGTTTACCCGGGGTTGACTGGGGAAATGATTGACTACGTGATCGAAGTGATGACGACCATTTTCCAGGCTTCCAGTGTGCGTAGAGAACCGGTCGGCGCTATCCGATAAATCCATGTCTCATCCACTTGCCGCCGATCTGGATCACGTTCTCGAAAATACTCGTGATCTCTGGAATGAAGTGCGTGGCCAGCGCATTTTTCTCACCGGAGCAACCGGATTTTTTGGATGCTGGTTTCTGGAGACGTTTGCTTGGGCCAATCAACGACTGGCCTTGGGTGCAAAGATCTCAATCCTAACCAGGAATCCGCATCGGCTCGAAGATCGAGTTCCTCATTTGCTCAGCGAGTGCGACGTTGTGACAGGCGATGTGCGCACATTTGCATTTCCCGAAGGCCATTTTTCTCATGTGATTCATGGCGCTACCGAATCGAGCGCTATTCTGTGCGCTAACGAGCCTGAAGTGATGTTTGACACGATTGTGTCAGGAACCCGGCACTGCCTCGAATTCGCCGCGAAGGCAGGCGCGCAAAAGTTTCTGCTCACAAGTTCCGGCACTGTATATGGCAAGCAGCCGGCGGACATTCTTCATGTTCCAGAAGATTTTACGGGCGGCCCGGACACGCTGGACCCCACTTCCGTCTATCCAGAGGGGAAGCGTGCTGCCGAATTCTTATGCGCGATGGTAGCCCGAAACAAGCGGCTCGAAGTGAAGGTGGCCCGCGGTTTCGCATTCGTCGGACCTTATATGAAGTTCGACGCACATTTCGCGATCGGCAATTTCATTGATGAGCACATGAGAGGCGGCCCCATCGTTGTCTCCGGAGACGGGAGTCCGCTTCGCTCATATATGTACGCCAGTGACCTCATGATCTGGCTCTGGACGATTCTGTTTAAGGGGCCATCCTGCCGCGCCTACAACGTCGGTTCAGAAGAAGCGATCAGTATTGCCGAAGTTGCTCAGGAAGTGGCGCGCGCGGGATTTCGCTACAGCACGGTGCAGATCATGCGGACACCGACAGCGGGCCTGCCGCCGGCACGATATGTTCCCAGCACTGCGCGAGCGCAGACGGAACTCGGGCTGCGCTGTCTAGTGTCTGTTCGTGAAGCCATCGAGCGAACGCTACAGTGGGGCCGCCTGGCTCTGCCTAGGGAGCTGCAAGTCCAATGAAGAATGTTTCCGCAAGGCCGCTATTTATTTTCGAGATGGCGAACAACCACATGGGGTCCGTGGAGCACGGATTGCGCATTGTGGACGAAATGCGGCAAGCATGCAGGGAATTTCCTTTTTCGTTCGCAGTAAAGCTCCAGTACCGCGATCTGGATACGTTTATTCATCCGGATTATCGGAAACGGAACGACCTTAAGTTTATAAAGCGCTTCTCCGAAACGCGCCTCTCCTGGGATGAGTACAAGCGAATCAAGAAAGGAATCGACGCCGCTGGCTTTGTCTCGATCTGCACTCCCTGCGACGAGGTTTCGGTAGGGCGCATTGAAGAGCATGGATTCGACTTCATCAAAATCCCGAGCTGTTACCTGACAGATTGGCCCCTGTTGGAGCGCATCGCAAAATCAGACAAGCCTGTGATCGCCTCAACCGCGGGTGTGGCGCTGGAGGATATCGACCGCGTGATGAGTTTCTTCCACCATCGCGAGAAGCCGCTCTCCATCATGCATTGTGTCGGCGAGTATCCTACCCGGGATGAAAACCTTCAGCTCGGCCAGATCCGCCTGTTGAAAAAACGCTACTCCGATCTCGAGGTTGGGTATTCGACGCACGAGTCACCGGACAACTTCGAGGCTGTAAAGATCGCCATCGGCTTGGGCGCCACGATCTTTGAGAAGCATGTTGGGGTGCCAACGGAAAGCGTAAAACTCAATGCTTATTCAGCAAATCCGGAGCAAGTTCGCCGCTGGTTGCGGTCGGCTGCCGACGCCTACCGCATGTATGGCAACGACGCAGAACGTTACACGTTTACTGATCTTGAGATCCAAACCTTGCGCGACTTGCAGCGTGGCGCGTTTGCAAAACGCCGTTTAAACAAAGGCGATCGGCTGGTAGGCGCGAGCGTGTTCTATGCAATCCCCAATATCCAGTCTCAAGTGATTGCCAATGACATGTCGAAATATACCGACTTCGTAGTTACCGAGGCTGTGGCGGAGGGTTCACCCGTGCTGCTCTGCGGGTTGCAGAAATCCGACCGCTTGAGCGATGTGCTTCAGATTGTCGGGGAAGTGAAAAAGATATTAAAGCGGAGCAAGGTGGTTGTGCCGGGGCAATGCGAGCTGGAGATTTCTCATCACTATGGAATCGACCAGTTCGACAAATTTGGGCTGACCATGATCACGGTCGTGAATCGCGAGTATTGCAAGAAAATAATGGTCATGCTCCCGGGACAAACGCACCCTGAGCAGCACCATAAAGAAAAGGACGAGACCTTTCACATTCTGTACGGGAAAATTTCGCTGAGTTTGGACGGCGTCGCATCTGATCGCAAGTCCAATGACGTGGTGGTAATTCCGCGAGGAGTAAAACATCAGTTCACGACGCGCACGGGCGCAGTGATTGAGGAGGTTTCCTCCAACCATAATCGCGACGACTGCTTTTACACCGATCCCACCATCAATGCGAACAAGAACCGCAAAACATTCGTGACCTACTGGATGAACCTTTCCAGCACAGTGGGATCCGAAGCTTGGAATTCACGTGACTTGAAGTCGCGGCCGCACTGACCCTATAGTGAGTCGTATTAATTTAAATCATACCAACATGGTCAAATAAAACGAAAGGCTCAGTCGAAAGACTGGGCCTTTCGTTTTAATCTGATCGGCACGTAAGAGGTTCCAACTTTCACCATA
>JADMIO011298062.1_pt1 | contig 24786 bp, 17 predicted proteins | sample 8958161 | NCBI WGS metagenome assembly JADMIO01 (sample SAMN16585339, study PRJNA669376) | soil metagenome | isolation source: Crop rotation soil | place: USA: Cullars Rotation, Alabama | collected 2011
CGGCACGTCGGCGCGGGTCGTGGCCACCGCCAGCAGCGTGTCCGTGGCGCCGCCGAGCCGGCCGGCCGCCCAGATCAGGCTGCGCAGCGGGGCGGCCAGGCGATCGGTCCGCCGTCCCGACGGTTCGCCCCGGCGTGTCTCTTCCTGGCGGCCCTGGTCCCACTCGCCCCACCAGCGGCGCAGCGCCGCCGCGACCGCCGGCCCGGATCCCTTCGCCCCGGCACCGGCACGCCCGAGCAGGTGCGCCGCCACGCCGGCGGGCACTGCGTCAGGGCCGGCGACCACCACCTGCGCCTCGGCCACCGGCAGCGGCTGGCGGGTGAGCAGGATCCTCTTCAGGCGCACGGCCGCGTCGGCGTCGAGCTTGGGCAGGACCTCCAGCAGGCGGCGGGCGTCGCCGTGCTCTTGCAGCCGGCGGAACAGTTCGTCCCACGTGGCGGCCTGAGGGTTCTGCACCGCCGCGTAATCCGGCTCCGGCGACTCCGCACCCCACAGCCGGCGGGCGCTGGCCAACGCGGCCTGGAACAGACTCCAGTCGTCGGTCTCGGCCAACAACCGCAGCAACAGGTCGCGCGTGGCCGGGTCGTCGTTGTAGCCCAGCAACTCGACCGCGGTCTCCCGGAAGTCAGACGTCGCCTCGGCGACGTGTTTGCGGATCAGCTGCCAACCCTCCGGGTGGTCGAACCAGCGCAGCCCGCGGAGGGCGCCCTCGGCGACGCCGTGCCCCGAGCGAGCCAGGTCGAGGAGGAGTTGCAAGATCCCCTCCGCCTTCGCCGACCGGCCCATGTGCCCGATCGCCTCGGCGGCGGCCTCGCGCAGGGCGTGCTCGGGGTCGTTGACGATCTTCAGCAGCAAGTCGAGGGCGCGCGGGTCGCCCAACTCGCCCAGGGCCTCGACCGCCCGTTGCCGGTGTGACCGGTCGCTCTGGAGATCAACCGCCGCCAGCAGCGTGCTCAGCCCTTCAGCGCGGCCGGCGCGGGCCAGGCCCTCGGCCGCCAGGAACTGCGTCACCGGGTCGCGGTGCTTGAGCGCCTTGACTAGCGGGTCGGCCGGCCCCTGGCGCTTGCGCAGCCGCCAGCCGACCGCCTCCACGGCCGCGTGGCGGAGGTCGTTGTCGGCGTGAACGGTCAGCACGGCCAGGGCCGGGTCCACTTCCGGGCCGCGCGCCCAGCGGGCGCCGGACAGGAACGCCGCCAACTCGCGGTGGGCTTTCAGCTCGACGGCGCGCCGGAGGACGCGGGCCAGGATCGCGGGGTGGCGCGGGAACTGCTTCTCCTCCCAGCGGCGGTCGGGGTTCTCGTCCTCGGCGTCCTCGATGTCCTGGTCGAAGCCGCTGACGACGTGGGCCGCCCGCAGCCCTCCGCCCATGCGCTCCTTGCCGGCCAGGGCGAGGAAGCGGTCGGCGGTCTCCGGTCGGCGGAAGCTCGCGGCCGCGTCCAGCAGCTCGTCCGCCAACGCGGTGCCGTCCGGATCGTCCTCGACGCGGTCGAGGAAGGCATCGGCTGCCCGCGGGTCGTCCAGGTTCCGGAAGGCCTGCACCAGGTGGCGCTGCGCCCCCGGCTCCTTGGCGGCACGCAGCAGGCGGCCCAGGGCATCGAAGGCGGCGGCGTCTCTCTTGACGGCGAGCGCCACGGCGGCGGACGTGACGAGCTTGCGGTGGCGCGACTGCAGCGCCTGGCGGAGCAGGTCGCGGGCCGCCGGGTCCTTGTCGTACTCGCCGGCAAGCCAGCCGACCGCTTGACGCCACAGCGGCTCGTGGGCGGCGTTCAACGCCACGCCGGCCACCGACACCAACCCGCGGCGGGCCGCCAGCAGCTTGGCCGCCTCGACGGCGAGGTCATCGGTCCGGGTCCGGAGGGCTTCTTCGAGGACGGCCTGTCCTTCCGCGGACCGGCCGCCGCCCGCCAGCGCCTCCAGGCCCTTCACGCCGACGTCGGTGTGACCGGCCCCCAGGGCGGCAGCGCCGAGGGCGTCGGCGTCCATCCCGAGGGTGGCGAGTTGGTCGAACGCTTGCAGCCGCACGGCCTGGTTGGGGTCGGCCAGCGCCTGCACCAGGACCGGGCGGACGGCGCCCTGGCGCTGGGCGGACGCGGCCAGTTCCTGGAGGCGGCGCAGGGCCGTCTGCCGGACGCGGACCACCTGCGACTCCGGGCCGCGCTGGCCTTCCTCCGCGCCGCCCTGCTCGCGGACGAGACCGACGTAGGCGCCGAAGGCCAGCTCCTGCAGCTGGGTCGGGCTGTACGCGGGTCTGATGATCGTCCGCTCCTTCGCCGCCTCGCGCAGGGCCTGCAGTTCCTTCGCGAAGCGCTCGGCGTGGACCTTCCAATGCTGCTCCCACGCCGCCGGCTCCTCCTCCGCCAGGTGGCGCAGCAGGTGGGCCGTCCGCGCCCGCGCCGGCGCCGAGCCGTACGCCAGCAACTCCGCAACGGCCTCGACCGTCTCGGCGGAGATCTTCCAGGCGGGCTTGTCGCCGCGGTGGTTGAAGCGCTTCACTACGAAGTCGCGGAACGCGGTGCGGTCGGCCCACTGCTCCAGAGCGCGGGCCGCGGTCAGCCGGATCTGCGGCGGCCGCGCCGACAGACAGGTGAGACAGCGCGCCGGTGCCCCGCCGGGCGCCTCCAACTCCAGCAGGAGGAACAGGAGCAACGCCCGCGTCCGCAGCGCTTCGTCCGCGTCGTCGAGGTAAACGGCGTGTCGATCCTCGCCGGCGGCCCCCAGGGTGAAGGCGGCGACCAGCCGCTCCTCCTTGGAGAGTACCGCCGCGGCGGGGTCCGAGAAGACGAGCGACGCCACCGCGGCGTCGCCGGCGTACGCCAGGCCGAGGGCGGCGTGGTACTTCACCTGCGGGTCGGTGTGCTGCAGGGCCTGACGCAGCGGTTCCAGGTGATGCGGCAGGGCTACCCAGGCCAGCGCCCGGGCCGTCAGCTTGCGCACCGAGGCGTGGCCGCTCTGCAGCAAAGGCAAGAGCGGCGCCAACGCCGCCGGGTCGCCCAGCTCCGCCAGCCCTTCCAGCGCCGCCTCCACCAGGGCAAGCCAGTCGGCCCGCCGCTCGCGCTCCGCCGGCTCCGGGGCCGTGGCCAGGGCCAGGAGCGGCGCCAGCGCCGCCGCGTCCCCGTGCCGGGCCAGCGCCCGCGCCGCCCGGACACGCACGTCGGCGTGCGGGCTGGCCAGCGCCTCGGCGAGTGGCCCGCGGGCGTCCGCGCCGACCAGCGTCCCCAGCGCCGGCTGGCGCACGTCCTTGTCGGCGTCGCCCAGCGCCCGCACGAGGAGGGCTTGAGCGGCCGCGGTGTGCTTCTTGACGAGGGCATCCACCGCCCGGCGGCGGACGTCGGCGTACTGAGCACGCAGCGCGGCCTCCAGCGGCGGCAGTTCCTTGTTCTTGCGCACCGCGACCGCGAACGCCTCCTCGCGCAAGCTCGGGTCGGGGTCGTTGCAGAACTCCAGCAGCAGCTCCCAGGCCCACGGCTCCTGGACCTGGGCCGTCACCTCGGTCAGCACTTCGCGGCGGACGTCGGCGTGGACACTCTGCAAGAGGAAGCGCAGCGTACGCACCCCGCCGCCGGCTACCTGGAGATTGAGTGCCGCCTTGAACGCCTCGGTACGGACCCCGGCAAAGCTGTCGTTGAGGGCGCGGGCGAGCAGCTCCAGGGCGCGGCCGGCCGTACCCGGTGCCTCGCGCAGCGTGCGCAGGAGCACGTCGAGGCCGCGGCGGCGCACGTCCTCCGAGCCCGCGTTCAGGCCGGCCTCCGCGCTCTGGAGCGGGTCGCCGGCCTGTAGCCGGGCCAGCGCCGAGAAGGCGGCGTCGCGGACCGCCGCGTCGGGGTCGAACAGTAGCGAGCGCAGCCGATCGGCGGCACGCGGATCCTCAAGGGCGGCCAGCGCCCGGCAGACCTCGGCGCGGGCCCCCGCGTCGGCATCCCGGCTGAGTTGCAGGAGCAGCCCGAAGGCCCGCGGGTCGCCGAGCACGGCGAGACTGCGGGCGCCGCGCAGGCAGGTGTCGAGCGCCCGACTGGCGGTCGCCTGCATCAGCGGCACCAGGTCGTCTTCGGTCAGCCCGGAGGCGCGGGTCATTCGTGTTCCTCCTCCTGTTGCTGCTGCGCAGGCAGGCTGCCCCGGAGCGCCTGGATCTGGGCCATGATCCGGCCGAACAGCCCCGACACGTCGCCGGACCCTTCCGTAAGTTGCTGTCGCAGGTGTGCGACGAAGTCCTCGGGCAGGCCCCACACGCCGGCCAGCCGCTCCACCCGCTCCAGGAGGTTGGCCGGGACGCCCTGCCCGGCGGAGGCGGGGGGACGACTGGCGGTGCCAGTCGGTTTCTTCGCGGCCGGCTTTTCCTCCAGCGCCGGGAGCGTGCCCGACTCCAGGTCCGTCAACTGCCGCTGCAAGTCCGGGTCGCGCTGCCGCAGGGCTTCCAGCAGCTTCTCGCGGGTGTACAGCGACAGCAGGAACGCGACGCGGCGGACCTCGGGGTCGGCGTCCTCGCCGCGCCAGCGCAGCGCCGCCTGCACGCGCGGGTCGTGCAGCAGCTTGCGCTGGAACAGCCGGACCAGCGCCAGCCGCCGCAGGTCGGCGTGCGGCCCGTTCAGGGCCTTGAGACTCGCCTCCGGCGAGTCGGGGCCGTACACCCCCTCCAGGCTGCCCAGGGCCGCCCGCCGCACCTCCGTGGGCTGCGCCTTGAGCGCCTCCACGAGCCGGGCCAGGGCCTGGTCGTTCTTCGGCGCCAGCTCGGCCAGCGCCTGCACCGCCCGCTGGCCGACGTCGGCCTTTTCGGCCTCCAGCGCCAGCACCAGCGGCCGCAAGTCGTCCGGGCCGGCGTGGCGGCGCAGGCCGTCAAAGGCCGCGGCGCGCACCGCCTCCTCGCGGTGGCCCAGCGCCTTCTCCAGCGCTTTGGCCGCGCGCGCGTGCGGTGACTCGCCAAGCAGTTGGCAGGCCAGCAGACGCAGGCCGTGGTCGGCGTCTCCCTTCATCTGCTCGGCGATGCGACGGACCGCCAGGGCGTCGGCAAAGCCGGCCAGCGTCCGCAGCGCCGCCTCGCGCCGCCGGGAGTCGGCCTGCTCGAACTCGTGCATCGCCCAGGCATCCGCCCCATGGACACACGCCGCCGGCTCGCCGAACTTGCCCTCCTCGTCGAGTTGGAAGAAACGCAGCGTGTTGTCCTGGCAGGCGACCACCACCTGCGGCTTGCCGTGGACCGGGACCACTGCCAGGGCCACCACCTTGGCGACGCCGTCCTTGAGCGTGACCGGCCGGGCACCCTTGGCGCGCGGCCAGCTCTTGACCGTGCTGTCCGTGCTGCCGGTGAGGAAGCGGTCGAGTGGCCCGGCGACCATGGCGGTGATCGGCTGTTCGTGGTTGGCGCCGCGGCCGCGGTCCTCCGCCTCCAGCTTGCCGCGGGCGTGCGTCGAGAGCAGCTTCTGGTCGGCCCCCGTCGAGAGGAAGCGCAGCTCATCCGCCTCGAACAGCAGGGCGGTGACGGCGGCTTCGTGCAGCGGCTGGGAGTCGCTGAGCCGGAAGGTCGCCGGGTCGGTCTCGCACTCGAAGACGGCGACCGTGCCCTTCGCGGTGCCGGCGGCGAGCCACTGCCCGGTCGGGTCGGCGGCGAGGCAGGTCACGTCCTCGGACAGGTCGAGGGTTTGCAGCGGCTTGCCGTCCTTGCGGGCGACGATGCTCACCTGTGCTCCGGCGGCCACCGCCAGTCGGTGGCCGGCCAGTGGCGCCAGGGCTACAGGCTGCGCGGCGAACTGGGGGCCGCGCGCCACCGGGGTGCCGCCCTTCGACGGCAGGTGGTAAACGTGCTTGTCCGTGGCGGCGATCCAGAGGCCGTCCGCGGCGGCGAGCAGGGCCTGGCCGCCGGCCGGCAGTGCCGTCTCGGTGAGCGTGAGCTTCTCGGGCTGGAGGCCGTAGACGGCGGCGGGGCGGCCTTCGGGGTGGACGGCGACGAAGGCCAGCGTACCCCCCGCCGCGGCCACCGCTTTGACGTCGCCCCGATAGAGGAGGTACTTGTCGGTGCTCATGAGGCCGCCATCCTCAAGGCGAAGGTGGGAAGCAGACCAAGATAACGTCGGCTCGGTTCATGACCTCTGCGGTGCTTCGCCATACTCCTCCCCGTTCGTCACTCCTCCACGCACCTTCTTCTCTACCTCGTCAGCCCCGCGAGGATTTGTCGGATTGCCCCGAAGTGATAGGCCGTGTGAGCGGCCGTGGAGAGGGCGGCGGCCGCGCCCAGGTCGTCCCAAGTCGTGCGGGTGGCGACGACCTTTCGCCACTTGTCGGCTTGGTGGCGCAGACCGTCGCGAAGCGTTCGCCACTGATCGTCGGTAACGGTGGTGCGCTGCCAACTAGCGTTCCAGTCGGCGCCGGCAAAGGGATTCGCCTCGCCCGCCGCCCAGCGGTTCAGGATGGCGAGGCCGAAATGAACATGATCGACGTGCGCGGCGATCGTCGTTTTTCCGGGCATGGGCCGCCCCGACGCCGCGCCCGCGTCGAGAGTGTCGAGCTGGCGAAGCAGGCCGGGATCACCCGGGTTGAGTAGATACGCCTCCCGGCCCGGCGGGCCGTCGAAAATCTCCGTCAGCATGTTGGACAACGCGCGTTGAAAGACGGAGTCCGTGGTCGTCATCGATTCTCCCCTGGAGAAAGCGTCTACAAGTTCGTTCGTCTCACAAGTCCCGGCCCCCCGGAGCCGTCGCGGCTAACGACCCAGGTCAGCCGCCGGGGCCGCCTGCAAGAACTCAATGCCGCGCGGGACGAGAACGGCGGCCCGGGTCTGCTGCAGCGATTGGATACTCATGAAGGCTCTCGCTTGCGATGATGGAGATGGCACCCAGCCGCCTCCCATCGCCACACACCGGAGGCCTTCACCATGCGTACCTTTACGCCACCTGCCGACACCCGATTCTACGCCGGCGTCGATCTCCACGCCAGGGCCGCCTTCCTGGTCATCCTCGACCACGGCGGCCGCACCGTCTTCGCCAAAAACCTGCCCGCCCAGCCCAAACCCTTCCTCCGCGCTGTCGCCCCCTTCCGCGACGGCCTCCTCGTCGCCTGCGAGTGCATGCACTGCTGGTACTGGCTCGCCGACACCTGCCGCGACGAGAAGATCAACTTCGTCCTCGGTCACGCCTGGGCCATGAAAGCCGTCCACGGCTGCAAGTCCAAGTGCGACCGCAAGGACGCCGAGGCCATCGCCCGGCTCCTCAAGGGCGGCAACTTCCCGCCCGCCTACGCCTACCCCAAAGAACGCCGCGGCCTGCGCGACCTGCTCCGCGCCCGCCTCCGCCTGGTCCGCCAGCGCGCCGAGCTGTACGGCCACGTCCACACCGCCCGCCGACAGGCCAACCTGCCGCCCGTGTCCAACGACGTCAAGTACCAGAGCAAGCGCGGCGGCTGCACCGCCGACATCACTGACCCCTTCGTCCGCCGGCGCGTCGAGACGCACCTGACCCTGCTTGAGCCGCTCGACACCGCCATCCGCCGCCTGGAGAAGGAGATCGCCGACGCGGCCGCCGACTCCTTCCCCACCGAGCTGGCCGTGCTGCAATCGACCCCCGGCGTCGGCAAGGTGCTGTCGCTGACCATCCTGCTGGAGATCGACACCATCGGCCGCTTCGACACCCGTCAGCAGTTCTGCTCCTACGCCCGCCTCTGCGGTGCCGTGCAGACCTCCGACAGCAAGCGGACCGGCGCCGGCAACCGCAAGGCCGGCAACGCCTGGCTGAAGTGGGCCTTCTCCGAGGCCGCCGTCCTGGCCGCCCAGAAGGACGAACGCATCGGCGCCCTGCTGGCCCGGCTGGCGTCGAAGCTCGGCAAGGCCAAGGCCCTGTCGGCGCTGGCCCACAAGCTGGGCCGCGCCTTCTACCACATGCTGCACACCAAGGAGGTGTTCGACGTCCATCGTTTCGTGAGGCACTGAGCCACGGGGCGGCCGGCGAGCCGAAGCCTAACGGGAGCCAACGGGGCCAGCCCTCAACGATGACACCCCCTTGTCAGTGGACCACGAGTCCGCCGCGGGTGTCCTGGGCCGAAGCCCCGGCATCCAGCCGCTGGGATGGGACGCCGGCCGCGCCCGCCATCATCCGCCCGCCGTGGCGTGCCGGGCCGCGCCGCGGCGGTGGGTCGGGGGACAGACGAGATCAGCCGGAGCCGTCTCAGTTAGTACGGGCTTGATGCCGAAGCATCATCCCAGGTCCACCCGACCCCCGCCGCGGCGCCCCGGAGAAGGCGGAAACGCCTGACGACCCGCCCCGCCCGTGAGCCTAGCCTAACGGGACACCTCCGCTTGCGGAAGTGAGCCAGCCGCTTTTTGAATGGCCACGGAGCCGGGAACGAATGAGTATCGGGACCGGCCAGGGCACCGTCCCTGGCACCGCCGCCCTGCTCCGCGGAGCGGGGCCGCCAGAGTCCGCATGAGTGTTGGGTGCGGCTCGTCTCGTGGCCTGGGGGCCCAGAGCCGCGTCTGCCGCTGATAGGCAAGCCGGGTCGCGGGGAACCGCCTTCGCCACGGTCGCTGTCACCCAGGAGCCACGACGCAAAAAAGCGTCACCGTTCCAGGGAAGGGGAATTATTGTCTCTTGACTTCGAGAGCCTTATGAGGGTTCGGCCTGTTTACTGAACAGTTCCTCGAGAAGGTGCTTTGCCCGCTCGAAACCTTCCTCGGTGAAGACCACCGATTTCGCCTTGCCGCGCGGATCGGTGATGTACCCCTGTTCGTGCGAGCGGTTCATGGCTTCCCAGTCAAAGCCCTTCCACGCTCTCGCCCCGTCGTGCAGTCCAAGGTAGAGAAGCGCAAGCACGGCATCGTCGATCGTGTTCGTGTCGAGTTCCATAGTTCACCCGGTCCCAGGTTGCCCCTTCACGGATTGACGATGACCTCGCCGACAGGGCCACGGAATAGGATCTCCAAGCGGTTGAGCACATCCCGCCCCAGGATTCGCTCCCGGCCCGCGAAGTCTGCTTGAAGCTGGCTGGGATACTCCTGGCCATCCAGCCAGACCCAGGCCGGGAAGCCGATCGTCGCCGCTCCGGAACCTCCGATCCCGCCCATCAGGCCGGAGACGCCCGCGGCCGGATCGAGGTGCAGTTGCTGGCAGTCGGACCACGGCAAGACGCTCACGTCTGCGCCGGTGTCAGGGATGACCCGATCCAGCACCAAGCCCGCAGAGCCGCTCGCCGAGCGAAACTCGGCGCTGAGCAGCGGCAACGCCTGGCCGGGGTAGGTAGGGTCGTAGGCGAAGGTGGCACGGCGGATGCGATACGGCTCGTCTTCTCGCCCGACGCAGATCACGAACGGATGTCGCTCCACCACCCCGGGCGTGTGGAGTACCTCGAGCGAGGTCTTGCAGGCGGCGATGACGGCACCGTCGGCGAAGGCGATCCACTGGCCTTGGTATTGACCGAGGAGTTGGTCGCGGACCGCCCAGTACGCGGCCTCGTTCTTGCGCCAGTCGGGGTGGACTTGTCGAGCGATTTCGGCAGGCAGTGCGTCCGCCAGACTTTTCATTGATCACCTCGGGTGCATCGCTGGGCCGTGGTCATTCTACCGCTGTCCGGTCCGCGTCCTTTCACCTTCAAGCGAATTCGGCCCTCGTCGGACTTCACCGTGCCCGTAATCATGGGGTCTCCCGCCATCCCCGACCGCCGATGCGATGGACCGAGCGGTAACCCACCCGCACCATCCAAATCTGCGCCTCGGGAATGCGTTTGCGCAGCTTGTTGCCTGCCCTCAGCTCATCGGCGTCAATTGCGAGCTCTCCGCTCTCGATGTCGATCGCGGCAAACTTACCCTCGTCGTCCGCTTTGAGGTGGGGGCGGACTTCTTTCTCGTAGACGGCATCTCCACGGCGGGTGAATTCTTCTCTACCATAGCGCCTCTTGGTGCCGGCCATGTGTTTCCTCCAGGACTGCCCTTGGTGCCACTCAGACTGCCTGGCTAACATCGTAGTCGTCTCGGTTCAGGCTCGCCAACCTGAACGCCAAAGCTCAGCGGCCGCGGTCCGCTCCAGCGCCCCGGTCAGGCCGCGGCCGTCAGTCGCTTCCCATCACCGCCTTGATCGCGTTCTGGACGTGCTCGTCCTTCTCGGACCGGAGAGCCTTTTCCAGATCGGGCCGCAGTCGCGCCGCGATATCCGGAAACTGGCCCAGGGCCACCGCGACCGACAAGCGAACCACAAAGTCGCCGCGGTACCGCAGGTACGGATAAAGCAGGTCGAACCGTTTCGCGATCTCCGACTTGACGGCTTGCACCAGCGCCCGCTCGCCGCGCAGCGCTTCCTCATACGTCCTACCTTCCTTGCGCAGTTCGGCGTCGATTTGGCTGCGTTCTTCCGCACTCGTCGCGTTGGTTTCGAGATAAGGACAGCAGCCCGCCATTGCCGTCAACAGGCCCACGACGTACTCCTTGTCCTGGACTTCCTCACCCTCCAGCAGTTCGAAGAGGAAGGGGACGACCACCGGCGAAGCACGGTAGACGGTCCCCTGGTGGAAGACGGCACTCCCGATCTCTTCGATGGCCCACTCTCGAATCTCCGCCACGGGCGACAAGAACGAGCGCAACAGTTCGGGCATATCGGCGGTCGAGCGGTAGCACCCGTCGAGGGATCCCCAGTCGATGGAGTCCAATGTTTCAAACAACGCCGAGAACCTCCGGGCGGGTAGCGGGAAGGCATTACTGCCTTCCCGCCCCCTGAGAACCGTACGTGAAACTTGCGCTTCATACGGCTCAAGCCCTTAACAACGTCCCTCACAGGACGCGGCTTGATCCGTCAGGTTCGCTTTCGCGCGTGGATCTGCCGGTGGCAGTTGGCATGCAACAACTCCAGGTTGTCGAACGTCTCCAGGCCACCGAAACAGCGCCATCTCCGATGGTGGATGTGCCGCGGTTGCTCCTCCACCCGCAACTCTTGCCGGCACACCACGCACTTGCCTCCTTGCCCCTTCCATAGGTATGCGATCCGGCCACGCCCCGCAAGAGTATGACCCAGCTTCCAGGTCCTCCGCTCTTCCAGGTACGCTTCCCACGACGGATCGTACGGATTGGCCCCACTCCGAATCTTCACCCAGCGCAAGGCCCGGACCCCGGCTGCTTTCATCAACCGGATCGGCCAGGTCTTGCCCTTGCTGTCCCAGAGCAAGCCGCTGAAGACCCAGGCATCATCCTCGGTACGCTGGAAGTATTTCTTCTTGATCCACTTCCAGCTCTTGGTGCGATGACGCCTGCGGCACCAACGTCTGAGTTTCCCGTAGATGCGGTTGTCCACGGCCGCGAAGGTGCGGCGACTTACGGCGAAACGATGGTACATGGTCCAGCCCTTGGTCTGCTGGTTCAGACGCCGGATCATGTCCCCCACCGTTCGGCCTCCCGAGTCGTCGATCGTTGCCTGAATCCGGGACAGAAACGTCTTGACGCTGCGCTTCGACGGCTTGATCAGGATCTTGCCGTTGCGGTGACGTCGGAGTGTCTGCCCTAGGAAGTCGAAGCCGTCCTCAACATGCGTGATTCTGGTCTTCTCGTGGGAGAGTTCGAGACCCCGCTCTTTCAAGAAGTGTTCCACGAGAGGTTGGACTTCATACCGCAGCAGAACCTGCGACGTGCCCGTGATGATGAAGTCATCCGCATAGCGCACCAGGTGGACCCGATTCCGTTGCCGCTGCGACCGTGTGGCGCCGAAGCGCCGGGCCAGCAGGGTTTGCAGTCCATCCAGGGCTCGATTCGCCAGTACGGGAGAGATAATGCCTCCCTGAGGTGTACCTTCCGTGGTGGCGAACAGGACGTGCTTCTCCAGGTAACCGGCTTTCAGCCACTTGCCAAGCACCTCCCGATCCATGGAGATGTGATCCAGCAACCAGCCGTGATTGATGCGATCAAAGCAGGCGTGTATGTCGCCTTCGAGGATCCAGTTTGGACCCTGAGAGCCAGGACCGTTGGGGCCGCGAAGGATCTTGTGACATTCGTCCAGGGCATCCGCACAGCAGCGTTCCAACCGAAAGCCATAAGAATGACCGTCGGCCAGACACTCGGCGATGGGATCGAGTCCCAGCAGATAGAGAGCTTGCTGGGCACGGTCGATCATGGTGGGAATGCCGAGCGGTCGCCGTTTGCCATTACTCTTGGGAATGGTCACCCTGCGGAGCGGTTGTGGTTGGTAGCCGTGCCGGCGCAGGGGGTTGAAAGCCGAGGATTTGGACTCCGGCGTGTTCCAGAGAATGCCATCCACGCCCGGAGTTCGCGCACCCGAGTTACTGACCACTCGTAGGATGGCCAGAGCCCGGCCAGAAAACGAGTGGGTGAGCAAATAGACCAGTGCCTTGACCTTATGCCATTTGCCCTCCGCAACTGCCTTCACGATGCGCGCCTGGAGCCGACGAGCCGTGCGCCAGACCTTCTTCCAGGTGATGGAATGCCAGTCGGGTGCCGTGTCGGGAGCCGCACCAGCAGGTGTTGCCACCTGTGCCATCTCTGCGTCGCCCCCTGAGGTCGGTTGGCCAAGGCTCTCTCGTGAGCAAGGACCCCCGGGAAGTCAGCCCGCTTGCGCGGCAAGGGATGTTGTCCGTGGGGGACGCACCTTGTATCCGCTCGATTACGGAGCGGCCTTCGCTTGCTCCCGGATCCCACTCCCGCTGTCCCGTGGGCCGCTCTTGCGAGGGGCTGTCCCCTCCTCGGTGGCGTGCGAGGCCGGGAGGACAACGGGGTTGCCACGTTGCGCCGATGTACCGGGGTGGGTAAGGTCGCGTCTCTGCGCCGGTGGCTCGCCATCTGCGCCAGGGGAGTTCGGGGCCCCTGGACCTGGCCACGTGCCGTTTTGGCCCAAGCGTTTCAGCAGCTTGCGCTTGTTCTTTGTGACGACGCCTAGGACGCTTCACCTGGGTTGACCTGTTGCCACCCGATCCTGGTTCCCGACCGCCTTGCTGCTGGCAGTCGCAGTTACAGCTCGCGCCTGGGCTGCCCTCCCCGCGGGGAGGAGGCTACGTTGTGCTGGGAGCTTCGTACCCCGCCGTTACCAGCGAGGCACGTCCCAGGAGGATACCGCTGGCAGAACAGCGGGTACGGTCAATCGGTCCTCCGAACGCCGTACAGCTACATCGGCGACCTCGTGTCGCACCCGAACGCGAAAGCTCAGCGGCCGCGGCCCGGCAAGACCTTCGACCCGCGCGAAAGCCTCGCAGGGCCGCGGTCCGGTAGAGTCGAGAAGTGGCGCGGTAGTTTAGGGGGCGCCTATCCGGCCGGCCCTTTCGTCTGCCGGGGCTTCACTAACGCCACCGTGCTCCGTTTCCACTCCCCGCTCATCGAACCGGACGGGCGGATTTCCCGCATCCGGCTCTCGGACAAGGCTTCACACGTTCGCCCACGAGGTCTGCCAAGCCTGCCGGCGCTGTGCCAGGTCGATCAGCCCCAGCGTGGTGTGCAGGTACGGGTCCGGGTAGCGTGTCGCCCAGGCCCCCCGCACACCCGCCTTGCGGCTCAGCCACTGACGAAGCCTCCGGCGCGTGTGGGTCATCACCGCTCGGTAGGCGGCACTGACGGGCCCCAGGCAGAAGTAGTTCGCCCAGCCGGCCAACAGGCCGTTCAGGTGTGCTACCAAGTCCGCCGCGGACCGCCAGGCCCCGCTCCGGTGCGTTGCCACGCTCACCGCCTGACAAAGCCGATGCACCTTCTTCGCGGCAGGCCGCGTCCCAAGGTACGCCCGCCCCGTCCGCGGCGAGTAGCAGCGCCCGAGCGTGTAGCCCAGGAAGTCGAACGTCTCGTCCGGAACACGGCAACACCGTGTCTTCGTCTCGTTCACCGTCAGCTTCAGCTTCGCCATCATGGCCCGCATCGCCTGCAGCGCCTCACCGGCGCTGTGGCGGCAGCAGATCACGAAGTCATCCGCATAGTTGACGATGTGGGCGTCGAGCCGCCGTTCGTGTCCCAGCACCTTCCATCCCAGGAGGAAGCGGCGCATGTACAGATTGGCGAGCAGCGGGGACAGCGGCGCCCCCTGGGGGGTCCCCCGTCCCTCGTCCTGGTTGCGGGTCGTCCGACGGCGCCGCCCCCGATCGTCGGTCTCTTCTACGGGCATCTCCAGCCACCGCGCGATCAGCCCCAGTAGGTAGCGATCGCTCAGCCGCCGGCTAACGCACCGCAGCAGTTCCGCGTGGGGGATGCTGTCGAAGTAGCCGTTCAGGTCTGCATCGACCACCTCGGTGTGCCCGCGGGTCAGGAGGCCATGAACCTCCCGCACCGCGTCCAGGGCGCTGCGCCCCGGGCGGTAGGCATACTGTTCGGGCTGCAGGTCGGCCTCGAAGATCGGTTCGAGGACCAGCACCGCAGCCATCTGCACGACACGATCCTTGATCGTTGGGATACCCAACGGTCGTTGCTTGCCGTCGGCCTTGGGGATCCACACCCGCCGCACGGCTTGCGGACGATACGCCTTCCGGTGCAGTTCTTCCGCCAGTTCACCCAGCCACCGCCCGACGCCGTACCCCTCGATGTCGGCGAACGTCTGGCCGTCCACCCCCGCGGCGCCGCCGTTGGCCCGGCAGCGCTCGTAGGCGTGGGCCAGCACGTCCGGCCGATACAGCTTGTCGTACAGGGCGTAGAAACGGTAACCCGGTGCCCTCTTCGCTTTGGTGTGCAACGCCTCCTGTAACTTCCGAACCGTTTGCGGAGGTAGTAGGCTCATCGCCAATCTCCCGGCTCTCGCTACGTCGTGCGTTGACCTTGAACTAAGGCCCCTTCCCTCCGCCGGCGTTACCCGGCTTCAACGGTACTACGGGCCTCTCCGCCACCCCCGGCAGCCTGGCCTGTCCCTCACGGGCGTCCAGTTGGGGTCACGCCCCACCGCCGGGGGTTTCCCGTGTTGCGCCTGCCTCCTCCGCCACCCATGCCGTCGCCACTACCCCGGCGGGATCGCGGTGGGATGATCGCTCGTGCTGAGTACCCCCAGCAGACCACCGCGATGGCAGCCTTCCCCAGCTGCAGGATGGGTCGGCTCCCGCATTACAAGTTTCGAGGCCTGCTCGGCGTTCACTCACGTTACGGCCTGCGTAGCACGCGGGTCGCCTGAAAGCGACCTTTCCATCCGAGGCTTCGACCGTGTTGTTACCTCCGCGGCCGCTCGGATTGCTTCCGGCTGGAGCGACCCAGTTGCCGGGTGGGGCTTGCACCCACTGAAGACAGACACCTTTCACGGCGCACCTGCAGCGCTTTTGTTAGGTGCCGCCTTGAGCCGCCTTGTCCAACTCGTGTGCCTTGCGGAACGCACGGTACTCCGCCTGGAGCCAGCGGCGGAACGACTGCCAACCTGATCCCGGCGCTCCACCGATATGGAGCTTGACCGGCTCCCACAACGACCAAAACTGCCGGACCGTCGGTGACCCGCTCCCCGGCCCGCCGGACAGGGTGGTACACCGATACTCGTAGACGGTAAACACCTCGCCTGACTCGGAGACGAAGGTCCAGCCCCCAGAACTGCGGATGCCGTCTCCGCCGTCGTGCTTGCCGAATCGCTTGACCATGAACGCCGGCGGCAGCGTCGTCTCGCCTCGGAGCGAGATCATGGCTGTGCCAGTGGTGCGCGCCATGTGGTCAAGCCGGAACATTCGCGAGCCTCTCCGGCGGCCTAACTTCTGATTAACCCCGCGCCCGGCGCAACACGAAAGGCAGCGGCGCAACACGAAATCCGCCCGGCGCAACACGAACAGCCCTCCGCGCAGCCTAAGCCCATAATGCAACCCCACACACTCGCGGGGGATTCGGCCAGGGCCTCCAGGACCCCGGCATCGAGCGCCACCGCCGCCCGCCACGCTGCCGCAGAAGCCTGCGGCTCGGTCGGATGCCACCGCAGCCGATCCGGGCCAGCCAGCCGGCAGTATCGCGCGCCGACCCGGAAACGCAAGGAGAAACCCACCCGACCCGGACACGGGGGCGCGGTTCAAGAACTGTCGCGGAAAATGGTGGCTCTCCGTGTGTTCGGACCGCCAGGCGGCACCTCCGGGGCTGGAAAAAAGGGAGTACCGCGGCCGCAGCATTGCCTGCCCGGAGTACCTCTGCCCAGCCATGGGACCGAACCTGGCCGGGCGGCACATGTCGGGCGGGGCCGCAGTGTAGGATGCGTAGCTGCCCCGGTCAAGACGCGGGGCGCGGCCAAGGCGTGTCCGCTTTTTCCCCACCGGACACGCCCGGATTGGCCGCAAGCCGATGCCGGCTCCCGGGATAGGCCCAACCCCGGCGTGTTCGCCCCCCCAATTTTCCCGGACAAATGCGGACACGGCCCGCGCGGGTTCCGTCACTTTTTTGACCGATGACCCGCCGGACAGCCAGACGCGGCCCCGACGACCGGCTTCCCGGCGGGTCGTCGGCAGATCGATTGCCTCCTTCGATGCCGCCTCCAAGGCGCGGGCGCCGAGACCGTCACGAGCGGCACAGCGGGTGCTTCAGCGAAACCCACTGGCCATTGGCAGACGAGCTGGCCACGCACTGCGTGATGAAGTTCATGCCGTCCACGCCGTCGGCGACGTTGGGGTACAGGCTCTTCGTGCCGTCCACCTTCTGGCTCGCGGCCCGCGCCGCCATGTCGGCGTAGGCGGCGGTGTAGACGTTCGCGAACGCCTCCAGGAACGCCTCGGGGTGGCCGCTGGGCAGCCGGCACGACGCCTTGGCGTTCGGTGTCATCCACGGGGCGTTGGGGTCGCGCGTGTACAGCCGGTGCGGCTGGCCGTTGACCCGGTACAGCAGCTTGTTCGGCTCCTCCTGGTGCCACTCCACGGCCCCCTTGGTGCCGTCCACCTCGATCCACAGGTCGTTCTCCCGGCCGTGCGAGATCTGCGAGGCGGTCACCGTGCCCAGCGCCCCGTTCTGGTAGCGGACCACGGCCGTGCCGTAGTCGTCGAGCGCCCGGCCCTCCTCGAACACCTTGAGCGTGCAGGCGATCTGGTCGGGCAACAGGCCGGTGATGAAGCGGCCGAGGTTGTAGGCGTGCGTGCCGATGTCGCCGAAGCAGCCGGCCGCCCCCGAGCGCTTCGGGTCGGTCCGCCAGCTCGCCTGCTTCTGATTCTCGCGCTCCAGCCGCCGCCGCAGCCAGCCCTGGATGTAGAACGCCCGCACCGCGTTGATCTCGCCCAGCTCCCCCGACAGCACCATGTCGCGGGCCTGGCGCACCAGCGGGTAGCCGGTGTAGTTGTGCGTCACCGCGAACACGACGCCGGTCCGCTGCACGACCTTGGCCAGGTCCTCCGCCTGGGCCAGGTCGAAGGTCATCGGCTTGTCGCACATGACGTTGAAGCCGGCCTCGGCGAACGCCTTGGCGATCTCGTAGTGCGTGTGGTTGGGCGTCGCGATCGAGACGAAGTCGATGCGCTGGTCGGCGGGCAGCTTGGCCTCGTTCCGCACCATGTCCTGGTAGGAGGCGTAGGCCCGCTCCGGCTTGATGTCGTAGTCGGGGGCGGACGCCTTGGCCTTGGCGGGGTCGCTGGACAGGGCGCCGGCGACGAGCGCGGCGCGGTTGTCGAGGATGGCGGCGGTGCAGTGGACGCGGCCGATGAAGGCCCCCTGGCCGCCCCCGACCAGGCCCATGCGCAGCTTGCGGTTGAGGGGTTCGTTCACGGACATGCGGTCTTCTCCTTTCGGCAGGCTCCGGCTGCGGTTGGTGTACGGAGTCGCCGCAAGGTAACGCACGCGCCCGCAAAAGGGAAGAGGCTGCGAGGGATTTGCGGCCCCGGCGCGACGTGCCGGCCGGACGGGACGCGCCCGTCGCGCGGCCCACGCGGGAGGCGCCATGCTTGAGTCCGCTCCGCCGAGAAAACCGCCGTGAGACGGGCGGAAAGGCTGGTGTCCGGGGGGCCGTCCGGGCAAGCTTGGGGGGAATCCCTGCGGAGCGCAGCTGCGGTCCGTAGGCGTGACCGTTCTCGCACGGGAGGGCCTGACATGCAAAACGACGCCAAACTGGGCCTGCTCGTCGGCGTGGGGCTCGTCATCTTCGTGGCGGTGGTGTTTTTCCGCAAGGAGCCGGGCCCGGCGGGCGCGCTCAACGCCTTGCCCGCGTCGCTGGGCACGGCGCCGGCCGCGGCGCCGCGCGACCTGTACCGCCCGGTGAAAGCGAACCCGACGGCGTCCGTACCCGCCGCGGCCGAGCCGGCCGACGAGGAGAAGCACACCGTCCGCGAGGGCGAGACGTTGTTCAGCCTGGCCGAGCACTATTACGGTAGCAAGGACCGGTTCATCGACCTGTTCCAGCGGAACCGGGACACGATCGCGTCGCCGGACGAGTTGACGCCCGGCACGGTGCTCGTCGTGCCCGCGGTGCGGGTGAAAGAGGCGAAGGAGCCGGCGGACGAGACGCCATGAGTCGCGTTCGCATGGTTGGGTTCGTAGTGCCGCGATTTATCGGGGCGGGACGCTCCCAAGCCCCGATAAATCGCGGCACTACGAACCCAACGCCACAATCCGATCCCGTTATCCGCGCGCCACGAACGGACCCGCGAGCGTGTAAACCGCTAGAGCCAACCCCGCGATAAACAGCATGGCCGCCAGGGCCGTGGAGACCCAGTACGCGCCGCCGTGCTCCGTCTCCTCGTCGTCGTGCGCAGCGGGCCGGCGGGGCGTGGGGCCTGGGTCCGGCTGGAGCGTGTAGACGTCGCGGATCGGCGCCGGCGGGGCCACGGTCTTGGGCCGCGCGAACGGCGACGCCACTTGGCGGGCGCCTCGCTCGGGGGTCGGCGGGGGCGGCGGCACGCCGCGGGGTTTCGGGACCTGCATCGTCGGCGGCACCGCGACCTCGTCCGCGGCCGGCTCGACCGCTTTCAGCACGGGGTACGGCGAAGGCGCGGCCGCGGGCTTCGGCCGGGGCGGCTCGGGCGCGTTCGTCTTGGCCTTCCTGGCCGGCGGCGGCTTGGCGTCCGGGGTCGGTCGCGGCACGTCCGCGGTGTCCTGCACCTTGTAGAGCTTCAGCGCCTCCGGCGCGTTCACCTCGTCCATGTCCACCGACCAGTCGGCCCCCTGCCCCAGGAGCGTCGCTCCTTCCGGCGGGTCCTCGGGCTCGCCGCCGTCCTTCCGCAGCGAATCCCGCAGCTGCAGCGCGGCCTCGTAGGGGTGGCTGCGCCGCAGCGCCACGACGTAGCTGACGATGTCGGGTGCCTGCATCGCCTCGGCGAGCGAGCCGTACGGCTTGAACAGATGGTGCGGGTTGCGCTGGAGCAGCCGTTGCCGCAGCCGTTCGGCCTCGTCGGCGCGGCCGGCGGTCAGGGCGGCGTCGGCGGCGAGCACGAGGAAGCGGTCGTGCATCTGCGGCTGGCCCTGGCGGTCGCTGAGCGTGGCCAGTTCCTGGTAAAGGCGGACGGTCTCGTCGGCGCTCGGCACTGCAGGCGCTCCCCGGCGGCCCCGGAAAGCCTCTACAATACCACCCGACCGGCGCGTTGGCGAGCCGTCCGGAGGAGTTTTCCATGCCGTCCGCGAGCCCCGCCCCCCTGGCCGGCGTCCGCGTCCTGGACGCCTCGCGCGTCCTGGCCGGCCCGTTCTGCGGCCAGGTCCTGGGTGACCTCGGGGCGGACGTCATCAAGGTCGAGCGGCCGGGCGGCGGCGACGAGACCCGCGCCTGGGGGCCGCCCTTCGCCGGCGACCTCAGCGCCTACTTCCTGTCCTGCAACCGCAACAAGCGCTCGATCACCCTCGACCTGGCGCAGGAGGAAGGGCGGCGGGTCTTTCACGAGCTGGTGCGCCGGTCGGACATCCTGTTGGAGAACTTCCGTTCCGCCAGCGCCGCCCGGCTCGGCCTCGACCCCGAGAAACTCCTCGCCCTCAACCCGCGGCTGATCGTCTGCTCGATCTCCGGCTTCGGCCGCACCGGGCCGCTCGCGGACCTGCCGGGGTACGACTTCGCCGTGCAGGCGCTGAGCGGGCTGATGAGCATCACCGGCCCGGTGGACGGCCCGCCCTGCAAGGTCGGGGTCGCCGTCACCGACGTGCTGACCGGGCTGTACGCCGCCGTCGCCGCGCTGGCCTGCCTGCGCGGCCGGGAGCAGTCCGGCCACGGCTACGCCATCGACCTGGCCCTGCTGGACTGCGCCGTCGCCGCCCAGGTGAATCTCGCCCAGGCGTTCCTGACGAGCGGCACCGTCCCGCCGCGGCAAGGCAATGCCCATCTGCAGATCGTGCCCTACCAGCTGTTCCCGACCGCCGACGGCTGGCTCGTGCTGGCGGTGGGCAACGACGGCCAGTGGCAGCGCTTCTGCCGGGCCGCCGGCCGGGACGAATTGGCGGCGGACCCGCGCTTTCAGAGCAACACGGCCCGCGTGGAAAACCGGGCCGTGCTCGTGCCACTCGTGGAGAGTCTCTTGCGCTCGCGGACGACTGCGGAGTGGCAGACCCTCCTGACCGACGCCGAGGTCCCGCACGCCCCGGTCTGGGACTACCAGACGCTGTTCGCCTCGCCGCAGGCCACCGCGCGCAACCTGCGCGTCACCGTCCGCGACCCGGCCGGCCAGCCGGTGGACTTATTGGGAACGCCGTTTCACATCGAAGGGAGCCGGCTGCCCAACCCGACGGCCCCGCCGCGCTTGGGGGAGCACACTCAAGAGGTGCTGCACGAGTTGTTGGGCTTCGATGACCAGCAGCTGGAAGCCCTGCGCCGGCAGAGCGTGATCTGACAGGGAACCGACCGGCTCACCACTGGGACAGGAGTTCGAGCGTGAGCTGGCCGAGCGTTTCTTCGCTGAGCGGAACGACCTCGCCGCACGCGGGGCAACGCACGCCGCCTTCGGTCTCAAGGGTGGCGTACACGGCGTCCTCGAACGTTTGCCCGTCGCCGAGCGCCTGCCAGGGGCCTTGATCGGCCAAACGGCCGAGCGCCCGTCCGGGGGGCGAGTTCGCCGGCAGCTCGAATTGTTCCAGGCAATGAGGGCACAGGAGCTTCCAGAGCATGACGCACCTCCTCATCCTTGGTCCGGGGTCGCCCCTCCTTCTTGCAACCGCAATACCAATCAACTGTGAAAAACCGGCGGGGCGATACGTTTTAGGTTGGAACGTACTTGCGGGCAACGGCTTTGATCTTCGCGCGGTCGGACGGCGCGTCGGCCGACGATGGTCGAAGAGGGAGCGGCGATGTGCAGAATTACACACCGCCTTTGCAAAGTAGTAGGGTGGGCACCGCCCACCGGGACCGACCTCTTGTGGTGGGCGGTGCCCACCCTACACCCGGTCCCGCAGACGCAAGGGAACTGCGAAAGCGAACCGGCCGCGGGGCACTCAAGGTGTCCCGCGGCCGGTTCGGAGACAGATGCGAATTCGACTCAAGGCTTGGCCTCCGGCGGCGGGGTCTGGATGCTCGCCAGGTAGCCCGACAACGCCCGGTACAGCGCCAGGTAAGCCCCCTGGTCGCCGTTCACCGACGGGGCGAACTGTAGCCCCTGCTCCTTCATGTAGTTGACCAGGTCGGGGACGGTCTTGCCCCGCGCGGCGTACTTGCGGTTGAAGTAATTGACGGCGTCGGGCCGCTGCAGCGTCCGCAGGGCGGCGTCGAGGTCGCTCAGGAAGCGTCGGGCCTCGATGTACTGCGACGGCGCCAGCTCGCCGACGTTGCGGGCCAGCGCCTGCTGCAGCCGGCCCACGTCGTCCGTCATGGCCCGCACCGTGCCGGCGTCCACGCGGTTGCCGAACTCGGCCTCCTTGACCACCTCCGCGGCCAGGTTATTGATGCGCTCGCGCTCCGCCCGGAATTCCGGGCCGGTCAGGGCCAACGGCCACAGGAGCCGGCCGCTGTTCTTCAGCGGACCGACGTTGCCGGCGCTGCCCGACGGCGTCACGTTGATGTGCTTGAGCATGTCCTCGTCGAGCGGCTCGGGCCGGCTGCGCTGCGTGGTCAGGACGCCCTGCGCCAGCCGCTTCTGGAGGTCGGCCAGGAGCGTGTTCAGGCTGGTGCCGGACCAGACCTCGGTCAGGGGCGGCTGCGTCAGCGCCCGCCGCAGTTCCTGGGCCTGGCTGCGCTCGCGGTCGTCCTGCAGGGTCGGCATGTTCTGCCGTTCCCACAGGTACTGCTCCAGCGCCTTCCGCCGGTTGGTGATCCGCTCGGCCTTGATCTGCTCGCGCACCAGGACGGCCTGCTGCTGGCTGATGGCGAACTTCCCCTGCGACTCGATCACGCTGGCCGTGCCGCGCAAATAGCCCCCGTACGGGTCGTAATAGTAACCGTAGCCGTAGCCCATTAAGGGGTCGTAGCCGTAGCCCGGCAGGCCGGAGTACAGGCTCCCCGTCGGGGCGGCGGAGTTGAGGATGTTCTGGGCGTACGGGTTGAAACCGAGCATGTACGGCGGCACCGAGCTGAAGGCTTGGCCCATCGCCCGGATGTTGTTCAACTGCTGCTGGAGGGGCACGCCCCCCGGCGGCGTCGGAGCCACCGCCTGGCCGAGCCCGGGCTGTCCGCCACGCCACGCCAGGGCCAGAGCGGCCAGGGCCAGAACACTGAACCGCGCGATCGACCGGAACATTGCACGCCCTCCGCCAGGATCGGGTTGACGCAGACCGCGGGCTGCCACACCCAGACCGGCCAGGGAGCCGCGGGCGTTCCCGCCCAGTCTGGTGGATATCTTATGCACGCGGAATGCCGGAAAACAGTTCGGCCTCACCGGGCATCCCCCGCTTGCCCGGCAGGGAGCTTGCTTCCCATCGCTACCGACGGCATACAACCTGCATCATCGTAGAGCACGCTCAAGGGGGGGAGCAAGCGAATGTCCGTCGGAACGGGGGAAGTTTCCGGCGGATCAAGTTCCGAAAATGACGCCCCGCCGGCCGGGGAACCGGGGTACCGGCCTCCGGACCACGCCTGCCGACCGCCTGCAACGGGGAGGCGGACGGAAAAACCCAAGTTCTTTTGTACCGAGTCTTTTCGGGCCGCCCCCGCGTACCTAGAATGGGACAATACCAGGGAAGGCCTTGCCTTGCGCCTTGGAGGATGGGCGGCGGTCGAGCTCCTCCCGTCGGCGACCGCGCTTTGGTTGGCCCGAACCCCGAACGCCGACAGCGTTTGCCCTGTCAAGTATAATGAGATAGGGCCGGCACAGCCTTTTCTGGAAAGACAGGATCGATCCGCAGCAGGAGGCGGTCTCCCAGCGAGGCCGCCGGTCCCCGAGACCTTTGCCGTTTTCAGACGGCCCCCGATCACCGCCCGGCAGAGAAGAGCCAGGAATTCGCGATGAGACCGACTACCATGGGAGATTTCGACGTGCGGCACGGACATGCCGGTCTGGATGCGGCGGCGGACCGCCTCGACGAGGCCCCGTTCGCGGACACGAACGCTGAGGACGCCCACCCGGACGCGGCGGAGGAGCACGCGGCGGACGATACGCATCTGGGCGAAGACCTGGCCCCCGCCGACGTCAGCAGCGGCCCGGACGACGCTCTGGGCCTGTACCTCCGCCAGATGGGAGCGATCCCGCTGCTCAGCCGCAAGCAGGAGCTGGAACTGGCGCAGCGCCTGGAGACCGCGCGCAGGCGCTTCCGCCACGCCGCGCTGTGCAGCTGGCACGTTCTCGCCGAGGTCGTGGCCACCTTCGAGTGCGTCCTGGCCGGCCAGCTGGCGCTCGACCCGACCATCGACGTGGTCACCAGCCTGGAGCTGAGCCGCGAGCAGATCCTGGCCCGCATGCCGTACAACGTGCGCACGCTGCGGCACCTGCTCGACCAGGCCGCCGCGGAGTTCAAGCTGCTGCTGCGGGCCAGCACGCCTAGCGCCCAGGCCCGGCTGCGGCGGGGCCTCCGCCGCCGGTTGCGCAAGGCCGTGCGGCTCGCCGAGGAACTGTCGCCACGGATCGAATCGCTCGAGCGCTGGGCCGACGGACTGGGGCAGGAGTCCGAGCGCCTCGACGAGCTGGCGCGCCTGGCGACGCGCGGCGGCCGGTCGGTGGCCGACCGGGAGCGGCGGACGCGCTGCACCAAGGAGCTGCGCGACCGCATGCTCGCGGTGCTGGCCACGCCCGACGACCTGGAGGGGCTGGTCCGCGTCCTGCGCCGCCGCCACGTCCGCTACCAGAAGGCCCGCCGCGAGCTCGCCGAGGGCAACCTGCGGTTGGTCGTGTCGATCGCCAAGCGCTACCGCAACCGCGGCCTGGCGTTCGCCGACCTGATCCAGGAGGGCAACCGCGGCCTGATGCGGGCCGTGGACAAGTACGAGCACCGCCTCGGTTTCAAGTTCGGCACCTACGCGACGTGGTGGATCCGCCAGGGCATCACCCGCGCCCTGGCCGATCACGCCCGCACGGTCCGCGTCCCCTGCCACCAGGTCGGCATGCTGGCGGCCTTGGAGCGGGTCCGCGGCGAATTGACCGCCAAGCACGGCAAGGAGCCGTCGCTGGAGGAGATCGCGGCGGTGGTCGGCGTGACGCCCGACGAGGCCCGGTCGCTGCGGATCGTCGGCAAGCACCCCGTCAGCCTGCACGAGCCGCTCGGCGGCGACGGCGAGCGGGCCCTGGAGGACTTCCTCAGCGACGCCGCCTCGGCCCACCCGGGGCTGACGGTGGACCAGCACCTGCTCAAGGAGCGGATCGCCGAGGTGCTGCGGTCGCTGACGCCGCGCGAGCGCGAGGTCATCGAGCTGCGCTTCGGCCTGCGCGACGGCCAGCCGCGCACCCTGGACGAGGTGGCGCGGGTGTACGGCATCACCCGCGAACGCATCCGCCAGATCGAGGCCCGCGGCCTGCTCAAGCTGCGGCAGCCGGTGCGCAGCCAGCGCCTCGCCGAGTTCGCCGAGGCGGAATAAACGACAAACCGCTCGCGGCTTCGCGCACCCGCGAAATCGCAAGCGGTTCGGAAAACACGCGGGG
>JADMIO011227259.1_pt1 | contig 24784 bp, 19 predicted proteins | sample 8958161 | NCBI WGS metagenome assembly JADMIO01 (sample SAMN16585339, study PRJNA669376) | soil metagenome | isolation source: Crop rotation soil | place: USA: Cullars Rotation, Alabama | collected 2011
CCGGTGGCACCTGCGCTGCCTGTAGGGCCTGTGGCGCCGCCGCCACTGCCTGTAGGGCCGGTAGCACCTGTAGGTCCTGTAGGACCGCCGCCTGCACCTGTAGCACCTGTGGCACCTGTAGCACCTGCGCCTGTAGGGCCTGTAGGACCGGTAGCACCCGTACTGCCGGTAGCGCCATCGGTACCATTAGTACCGTTGGTACCATTTGTACCATTAGTCCCTGCCTGGCCTGTAGGGCCTGTGGGGCCGGTAGCGCCTGCGGGCGAGTTAGCTGCATAGAGTGCGTATGGCACTGAGAGCAGCTCTGATGTGCCCATGGTAGTAAAGGTGCCTGTGTTGCCCACGTCTACCTTTACCTCGAGCCACTTGGAGCCTGAGCCCCAGTTGACACCGCTGAGCGATGCATTGGCACCGATAGCAGTATTGACCAGGCCAAATGCATTTGTACTAAGGGCAGCTGATGTTTCTGTGTACACTGCTGTACCGGTAGCCGATCCATCATGTATGATGAACTGGAGTTTGACAGCCGTGTTGGCTGCTACGGGATTGCCCGTGCCTGAATTTCTGACCACTGTCTGATAGTTGATCTGCTGTGGCGGGGTCTGCGCCATGAGCGCGGTAGTGAGCAGGAGTGCCAGTACCGTGAGGATGTGTTGAATCTTATTCATATTGTATAAAGGGTTTTTAAATTATTAATTGATGACCTGAAATTTCTTAGTAAAGACCTTGACCTGGCCCGATGCGGTAGTGAACCTGGCAGTGAGCATGTACTGGCCCGATGCATAGGCCGAGCAGTCGAGGCTATGGACAGACTTGCCTGAGCTATATGCCTCGGAGAAAGTGTAGCCTATATCCCTGCCGGTGACATCATGCATGGAAACCTCTACACTGCCGCGATCAGTAAACTCGTAGCCAAACCACAGGTGGTCTGTAGCAGGCACCGGATAGATGCCAAATGAACCCGAGCCGTCATTCTCTGCCTCGAGGATGCCGATGAGCTCGTCCTGCGGCTGCTGGAAGCCCTGTGTGAGTGTGATGCCACCGCCTGTGACTGTCTGTATCGCCGCCATCTCTCCTACAGTAGTAGAGAAGGTGTAGCTGCCTGCGGTGGTGTAGCTGCCGGATGTGGCCAGTACCGATGGCGATAGTACCTGGGCCTGCGCGGCAAGTGTGAATGCTGATAAAGTAAAAAGTAAGAGTAAATGTTTCATGGTGATTGTTTTAATGATGCAAGTTTTAATAATAACAGGGCTATGCAGAAAGAGGCTGATGGGTATATGGGGTGTGGAAAAATAGTAACAAGCTATATGGGCGGATCACAGCTCAGCATATGACAGCTGCGTGCTGCACTATATATAATATAAGGAGTAATGCGGATGGTCTCAGTAGTAGTGCTCAGTGTCATACAGGTTTGGTTTTTAGAGGTTTTCAAATCCACGCCTGTGATAAATCAAATGATATGCCAACCACTTTTGGGGTATTTGCCCGGTGACTGTGCAAATAAAATATTGAAAAGAGATCATAGAAAGCGCTGATGAAATTGCGCCTGACTCATAGTCGCGGGACGCGAGCGAGGGATACGGTTGCTGTTGCGCTTTACTAAGACGCAATATCTTGCGTCTCTACGATATGATATGATAATACAAAGCAGCCTCTGCGTTTTTGCGATGGAGCTATCATGCATCTCCCAACAAATGCAAAAATGTATGAGATTTAGTTCATACTCACATCTTTAGGTAGACTTAGGCATGGCTATTGACATATAGCTGATCTATATTTGATCACATTAACTTTAAGACAAATGCCTCTAAGACATGGCCTGGCCATAGTATCTATACTCGTGCTCTCGCTCTCTGCTATGGGGCAGGAAGCCGCACCGCCACGTAATGTACCCAATAAGAATCCGATCGAGAGACTGGATGACGGTACCGGACTGCCGGCCCATGTATCCAAGCTCAAACTGAGACCCAATGCCACCTGCAGGATCAAGCTCAATGACCGCGATGTAGGCATAGTCAAAAAGGGAGAGATATACTCTACCGTACTCGCCTCCGGGCTGATCAAAATAGATGCTTCGTGCATAGAGTTCAACGCGGCTCCATTCTCGGGTTCATTTCGCGTGCTGGATACTGCGCTGCAGACATTCTACGACCTGACATTTGTCCAGATCAAGGATACAAAGGCAAAGGATACCACTACGCATCACAAGGGCATGGTGCCTGAGGTAGTGATCGCTACTCCCGACCGCGTACACAAGACTGTGGACTATGCACCGGAGTACCAGGGTGGGGAGAAGGCCATGGTGAGGTTTATAGAAAACAATATCGTCTATCCCAAAACAGAGAAGGACAGTAAGGTGGAAGGCACAGTGCTCATACGCTTCACCATCAGTACCGAGGGCACAGTGACAGGGCTGAAGATACTCAAGAGCGTAAGCCTGAGCCTGGACAAAGAAGCACTGAGAGTAGCCAAGATGCTCAACTTCATCCCTGCGATACAGTTCGGGCAAAAGGTGCCTGTGCAGTATGACCTGCCGGTGGTGTTTAAACTCTGATAGAGTAGATAACAGCCTTTCACCACATAGAACACAATAGAACACATAAGACACTTCACTCAAAGAGAAAAGCCCTGCACCATTACGGTACAGGGCTTTTAGTTTAGATGGGTTGAATGAGTTTCTTATTTCACCACTGCAAAGCGGATGGTCTCGTGGACCGCGCCGTGCCTGATGGTGAGGTAGTAGATGCCCTGAGTTTGTACACTCATGTCTATGGTCATCTGGTCTGTGGTGATCGTGCGCTGCTGTACACTGCGGCCCAGTGCGTCTGTGATATCATACCTGTCTCCTACCCTGCCGCTGCTCTCCAGTGTGAGGAGTCCTTTGGTAGGATTGGGATAGAGCCTGATGGCTGCATTGCCGTTGATGTCGCTGATGCCTACATTGACTACTGATGTAGCTGCGGACATAGCCGAGCAGCCGTTTGGCGCTGTGACCTCTACTGTATAGGAACCATTGGCGGTGGCAGTGTATGTGGCATTGGTCTCTCCTGTCTGTAGTATGCCATCCTTATACCACTGATAGGTATAGCCCGTGCCTGATCCCGCCGTGAGTGTAAATCCATTTCTGATGATCGCAGCCGCAGGGAGTGGCTTGACCACTACGGTGACCGGAGCAGATACAGCGCTACAGTTATTATTGTCCACCACTGCTACTGCATAGGTGCCTGCTGTAGTGACGCGGATAGACTGCGTAAGGCCGCCACTGCTCCAGGAGTAGTTGAGCCCCGATACGGTAGCTGAGAGTGTCAGTGTATCTCCCTGGCAGATGCTGTCCGGCCCTGCAGGTGTGACAGCCGCCACCGGCGCGGTGAGATGCGCGATGGTCGTAGCAGCAGATACAGCGCTGTCGCCACCGTTATATACAGTGACAGTATATGAACCCGCAGCAGCCACCCTGATAGAGCTGGTCGTAGCGCCGGTAGACCATCTGTAGGTATTGCCTGAGGCTGTGGTGGCGGAGAGTGTCTGTGAGTCCCCCGGGCAGATACTCACCGCACCGGCAGGGCTGATAGCAGCCACTATACATGGAGTATACGCGATGTATGGATTGGTCCTGCCATTGACAGTATCGAGAGCGGTGCAGGCAGCGTGAGGGCACCTGACGCGCACATAGTAGCGGAGCCCGGCGTAGCTTTCTGCATCGGAGTTAGGAGGCAGGTTGCCGAGGCTGGTCTCTGCCTCAAAAAGTATCTTGAGTTTATACTGGCCCGACTGGCCTGTGCATACGCCATGCACATAGATGATACCATCCTCGCCGCCGGCAAATTTGTTGCTCGGCTTATTGGATACCCAGCAGAGGCCTGCGGGCAGATTGCCTATAGAGTCTATCTTCAGCGAGTCTACAGTGACTGATGTAGGCCCCAGTGCGAAGGTAGAGAAGTTGTGAAAGTAGATCGTGTCATCTACCTGCTGGCCAAATACCATACAGGGCAGGTTCTCAGGATATGGTGTGAGGCCGGCTGTAGTACCGACGCGTGTCGGTATATTGACCGAGGCCTGTGCACAGTGCTGCGCCCTCAGAGTGGAGATAGCGAGCAGGATCACTAAAACCGGGAGTAAGATCTTTTTCATGCTTGTACTTTTTGGGTTTTGGATAAAGATAAAGCATTTTATCATTTTCAAAGACAGGTCCTGTATCAAAAACTGCCGTTTGATGAAAAGTGGGCAGGCAGAAACACTGATCTCTTTGTCAGGTATTGCTAAAATACTTTTGTGATATTTGCACCGCAAAACAAAATCATAACAGATAGCAATATGAGGTCGTCAGTCATTATTCTCTTTCTTTCTTTATGGATGGTATGGGGTACATCCTGCCGTGAGCGCGCGCATGGGCCGAAGCACATGACCCAGGTCGACTCTGCCAGGAGAGTAGCCGCTATAGCGCAGATAGCACGGCTGGCTGAACTGGGCAAAATACATGAGGACTTTGAGGGCCCGGTCGATCCGGGCCAGGGAAACGGTGAAGTAAGCAAAGGAGGTAAATTTCAAACCAACATCCAGAATGATTCCATCGCTACTGTGACGAGGAGCTTTGAGAAGTTCAGCGCTAAAATAAAGAAGGCGCAGGAGGACTCCTCCACCGCGTATGGTGTACTCATGAGCAGGTTTAAGGTGCTGGACTCCCAGCATAAATACCTCGCTGCTACCTACTCTTCTGACGGTCACCTGCTCACATTCCACTCAGAGATCACGAGGGATGATAAGCATGAGCTGGACTATGACATGTACTTCGATCATGGCAGGCTCAGGTATATACGTGAGCGCCGCACCTATACGCATGAGGATGAGGAAGAGCAAAGCCTGCTCACCGATGACTCATACTATATGTCAGGAGCTGATGCCCTGTACTACTACCGCGATGAGGGCACTGCACTGACACAGCACGACCATATGGAGCTGATGCATATGTCCCGGTATAATCTCAAGGGAGATATCAAAGGGCATACAGCGCGGATATTTGACCTATTCAAAAAAGACTATGAGGTGCTGCTCAGCCAGTCGCTGGAGGCGATGATCTACACACCTAAAGTACGCATCCAGATGCCGGAGGTACAGCCGGACAAAGGAGTCCCGACAAAAGGCAGGTAAGTTTTAATGGTCTGAGTTTTCCTCCTTCTGCAGGCGGCAGGCGGCGCCGTCATTCAGCGAGTAGATGTTTATCTTATTGTCCTGTATGCGGTATGTATAGGAGTGAGATTCTGCTCTCTTTTTGGTATCGTAAAACTCAATGTAATCCAGTGTATCTTTCTGCGCCAGCACATCGACATTGATATCAAAAGAATCATAGACAGGAGAACCTGTGAGCCGCCCCAGATGATCGGGATCAAAGACAATATGCGAGGAGCCAAATATCATAGCAGAGTCGCGTGTCGTGTACTCTCCATGGAAAAGTACATTGGTAGTATGGTACCTGAGCAGATGGTCTCCGGGGCGCCCTTTGTATACCGGGTCGCTGTACACATACTTCAGGCTATCGGAGCCCGCAGTATAGAGCGTCACAAAAGAACTATCTATACGCGCCTTCACGATCAGATCGAGCGGTGAGGATTCATTGTCAGTAGTCCTCGCCTGGCCTGCGGGATAGCAGCCTGTCGAGTCGGGTTTGGCCAGCGCTATCCAGAGGCTATTGTCCTCATGGCCTTTGATCAGTGCATTCAGGTAGAGGGTATCGTTGCTGATGGTATTTGAGTCCGCTACGAAACTCAGCACAGCATCGATATAGGCAGAGGAGCGTATCGGGGAGTGTGTCGCCTTGAGGCTCCGGAGGTAGTCATAGCATATCCATGAGCCCTGGAGTTTTTTCAGCAGCGGAGAGAGCGCTGTATTGACGTGTTTCTGTGCCGATGATACCTGCGTATGCTGCCTGCATGACGGCAATAGCAGGCACGCAAAACATAACAAAAAGCAAACGCTTGTCTTCAATGTTTTTATCATCAGGAGCGGGTTGAGAGAAAAATATATATTACATACCTTTCTTATGTAAAGATTAAAAGAAACACTGTAATTCCAAACAGGGAGGAATACCAATGTGGAGAACGCAATATGGGATTGTGGAAAAGGCATTGTTTTCAGTCGGGTTTATTATATGATGCCAAAGCCGGGACAATGGTTGCCTGATATATGTATCTCTCACATACGATAAGAAAAAAAATTACCTTTAGTCAAAACTAAGCCATGCGTAATTATATCTCTGAGGTGATCGGCACATTTGCCATTGTTTTTTTCGGCTGTGGTGTAGTAGTGGTCAATCAGGAGACCCATGGGGTCGTGACCCATGTAGGCGTCTGCATGGTCTGGGGGCTCGTGGTCATGTCTATGATCTATGCACTCGGCACTGTATCAGGTGCACACTTCAACCCCGCCGTGTCCATAGGCTTTGCTATCGCAAAGAAATTTCCCTGGGCGCAGGTAGCGCCCTATATAGTAAGCCAGTGTATAGGTGCTATAGCAGCCAGTGCAGCACTGAAGCTTTTGTTTCCCGCCAATGAAATGCTCGGCGGCACCATGCCTGCGGGCAGCGATATACAGTCATTTGTGCTGGAGTTCATCCTCACCTTTATGCTGATGATGGTCATCATGCGCGTGGCATTTGGATCAAAAGAACAAGGGCTTTTCGCAGGGCTGGCTATCAGCTCTGTGGTATTGCTGGAGGCGATGTTTGCCGGCCCTGTCAGCGGCGCCTCTATGAATCCCGCCCGCTCCCTCGGCCCTGCACTGGTATCTATGCACCTGTCTAAAATATATATCTATCTCCTCGCTCCTACCCTCGGCAGTATTGCGGCAGTCTACTTTGATATGTACCTCGGGCCTGCGGCCAAGGTGGATGGAGGAGAGGAATGAGAATGCGATGCGTTACAAACGCATCGTTAAAATGTCACGCGATGCAATCGCGCGCCAGTGGAGGAATAAAAAAAGCCTGCCATTTAATTGAATAAACGGCAGGCCTTCAGTTTTGCAGTATCTTATTTCTTGCCCGTAGTCAGTATCACAGACTTCAGCAGTTCGATATCGTTTTTCAGTTGCAGCACGTCTGAGGCATCAGCCTTGCCCGAGCGCAGTTCATTGAGCATGCTTTCGAGCTTTTCGTTCTTAGCCTTTAGTGCTTCGTTTTCCGCTGCCAGCTTCTCTATCCCAGCCTGCTGCTCCTTCACTGCATTGATCAGCAGGAATGTGTATGCCTGTGTATTGACCTGGCGCAGGTCCGGTATATCTTTGTATGCAGTCTTTGACACCATATATGGCGCTATCTCCTCGAGCTCCTGCGCTACGATACCGATCTGAGCATCCGGAGAGGTGAATGGTGCATTGTCCTTATAGTGAAACCTGATCGGGCGTATCTTGCTGATCACATTCATACCGTCTGTGAACTCCGCATCTATCGTCTTGACACGCTTGTCAGAAAACAATCCCCATGAGCCGGAGAGGTTATTAGTAGAACCATTCACAGACAACATAGCTGTAGGTGCACTCGTACCTATACCTACGGAAATGGTAGTAGAGGCGCCGTTGACACCGCTGATAGATCCGAGCACTATGGTATTGCTCTGTGTAGCGTATGCATTGGCACCGATAGCCGTCGTATTGGTCAGTCCTGTGGCAGATACGTCTGCCAGATAGCCGAGGGCTGTGTTGTAGCTGCCTGTCGCATTATTGAAGTGCGCCTGATAGCCTACGGATGTATTGTTGCTGCCGGTGGTATTGGCCTGCAGGGCACTCAGGCCCAGAGCGGTATTGCGATTACCACTTGAATTTTGCAGCATAGAACCCCAGCCCACAGCCGAGTTGCTTGCGCCAACATCATTCTGTAGCAATGCAGAGTATCCAACGCCTGTATTTTGATCTGCCGCATTCTGAAACAATACCGAATTACCTACTGCTACGTTTCCGCTATTGGTACTATTGCCTTGTAGTGCACCGCTGCCCACAGCTGTATTGTTGCTGCCTGTAGCGTTGTTTTGCAAGGCCTTATTACCGATACCGGTATTGGCAGCACCGGTGATATTCTGCTGGATACTCTGGTAGCCCACAGCAGTGTTGTTGCCGCCGGTAGTGCTGGTAGTGAGCGCCCTGACACCGATGGCAGTATTATTAGATCCTGTACTGATGGTCAGCGCAGATAGTCCCCACGAGGTATTGTTGAGTGAAGAATTCAAAAGCCCTGCGCGCAGATTATTGCGCTTGAAAACTACATCTACGTCATCAGTGGTGCCCATAAAGTTGGTGGCAGAAGCCAAACCTGCGTTGCCAGTAGTGCTCCATCCGCTGCTGGGCAGTGTACTGGCGCTTACCCATGAGCCATTGCCTGCGGCATCACTCTGGAGGATGTATAAATTTGTTGCGCCGTTTGTCATCTGGAAGGTGGTCGTCTTGGTTTTACCTACGACCTCCAGAGGGTTAGTTGGTGCATTTGTGCCAATACCCACATTGACTGAGGCTGTGGCGCTATTGACACCATTGATAGATCCGATCACGACCGTATTGCTCAGGGTAGCTTGTGCATTTGCACCTATCGCAGTGGCATTGGTCAGTGCCGCAGTAGATACGTCTGCTTTATATCCATATGCACTGTTATATGACCCGGTCGTATTGGTGCGCAACGCATCCACACCCGTAGCTGTATTATTAGCACCCGTAGTATTCAAATATAAAGCTGTTGCCCCATGAGCTGTATTTGAATACCCTATAGTATTTGAGTATAAAGCATCGTATCCATTAGCTGTATTCTGATTTGCACTGGTATTGGAATACAGCGCTTGATAACCACTCGCATTGTTACTGCTGCCGGTAGTATTTGAATACAAAGCGCCCGAACCATTTGCAGTGTTGAAATTTGCAGTAGTATTTGAGATAAGAGCATTATAACCTGTAGCGGTATTGTCCTGACCGGTAGTATTCGCCCGCATAGCCTGAAAGCCATTTGACGTATTATTAGCCCCCGAAATATTGGTGTACAGTGACTGGAAACCCATGGCGGCATTACCCGTTCCTACTGTATTCCCATACAGCGCAGACACACCGATAGCTGTATTCTGAGTGCCTGAGGTATTGGAATACATCGCCTGATATCCATTTGCTACGTTATTGTTACCTGTAGTGTTTGAATATAGTGTCTGGTAGCCGTAGGCCGCATTAGCATATCCTGTTGTATTTTTAAACATGACAGAGTCACCTGATGCCACATTTGAATACCCGGTAGTGTTAGTGTATAGCGCGTGACTGCCGTCTGCCACGTTGTAGCTGCCTGAAGTATTGGAGTACATAGCCTGGCTGCCGGTCGCAGTATTGCGGAGGCCGGTAGTATTGGCATTCATAGCAGCCGATCCGAGGGCAGTATTATTGCTGCCCGATGTGTTGGTGTTGAGGGCTGCACTTCCTACAGCGGTATTGGCATTTCCAGTAGTAGTGGCATTCATCGCGGCTCCGCCGACAGCCGTATTGCCTATACCTGAGGTATTGGCTGCGAGGGCACTGAAGCCGATCGCTGTATTGCTAAAGCCTGTCACTGCAGGATTGAGCGCCGATACCCCCCATGAAGTATTAGCTGTAGCATTATTCAGCAAACCTGCGCGTACATTATTGCGTTTGAACACCACATCCACATCTGACGTCGTACCCATAAAGTTGGTGGCTGCACTAAGGCCTGTGTTACCTGTGATGCTCCATGCATTGCCGCTGCCGAGTGTAGCAGGGTCGACCCATGTGCCGTTGCCTGCTGCATCGCTCTGGAGTATGTATGTATTGGTCGCGCCGTTTGTCATCTGGAAGGTGGTAGTCCTCGTCTTGCCTGCTACATCGAGATTGGTTGTTGGGGCCATTGTGTTTACGCCTACATATCCTGTATTGCCCTGCACGACCATCGCATCCATCGTATTATTCACACCAAAGTTGGTCGCCGTGGCCGAGCCCGATTTAAAGACTGCGATCCTCACATCAGCAAAACCACCATCGGTATAGATACCCGAGTAGCCGCTATTGACACCGCCTACTACACCGAGGTATAGCTGCCCGCCGCTAAGGCGTGCATTGCCCGTCACATCGAGCACCGCCACCGGAAATGTATTGCCTATGCCGACAGAAGTACCGTTGTCATATACCATACTGCATGTCGCTGCAGAGCCGTTAGATTTGATCAGAAGGTTGGCTGTGCCGCATCCCACCGGACCTGCTGCGCCGGTAGGTCCGGCGGCTCCTGTAGCACCATTAGCACCTGTCGGGCCTGCTGCTCCCGCTGCACCATTAGCACCTGTAGGGCCGGCTACTCCAGTAGCGCCGTTAGCACCTGCTGCGCCGGTCGGGCCGGCTGCACCTGCAGCGCCATTAGCACCCGTAGGGCCTGCTACTCCTGTAGCGCCGTTAGCGCCGGCTGCACCGGTGGGGCCAGCTACACCTGGAGCACCATTAGCACCCGTAGGGCCGGCTACACCTGTAGCGCCGTTGGCTCCGGCTGCACCGGTAGGGCCAGCTACACCTGGAGCACCATTAGCTCCTGTCGGGCCGGCTACACCTGTAGCGCCGTTGGCTCCTGCTGCGCCCGTAGGTCCTGCTGCACCCGGCGTTCCATTAGCTCCTGTAGGTCCTGCTACTCCTGTAGTACCGTTAGCACCTGTCGGTCCGGTAGGCCCTGTAGTACCTGCGCCGGTAGGGCCGGCTGTACCTATACCGGTAGGGCCAGTAGGCCCTGTGGCACCGCCGCCTGCACCTGTACCACCTGCTGCACCTGTAGGACCTGTCGGCCCTGTTATTCCTACGCCTGTCGGGCCTGCTACTCCTGTAGCGCCGTCAGCACCTGCTGCACCGGTAGGGCCGGCTGTACCCGCAGCACCTGCTGCGCCTGTAGGGCCCGCTACGCCGGTAGCTCCTGTGGGGCCTGCTGCTCCTGCCGGACCTGCACTGCCTGCCGGGCCTGTCACACCGTCTATACCTGATGGGCCGGTAGGGCCGGTAGCACCACCGCCTGCACCTGTACTACCTGCTATGCCTGTAGGGCCTGTTGGTCCTGTCACACCTGTGATGCCTGCACCTGTGGGTCCTGTGAGCCCGTCCACTCCTGATGGACCCGTAGGTCCGGTAGGGCCTGCCACACCTGTAGCGCCGGGAGTACCGGCACCTGTAGGTCCTGTGATGCCTACTCCTGTAGGGCCTGTCGCACCGTCTATACCTGATGGGCCTGTGGGTCCTGTAGCACCACCGCCTGATCCGGCGGTACCCGTAGGCCCTGTAGCACCGGTAGCCCCTGTGATGCCATCTGCACCTGTGGCTCCTGTCACGCCGACTCCTGTAGGCCCGTTACTGCCTGTAGGTCCTGTCACTCCGTCTATACCTGATGGCCCTGTCGGTCCTGTAGCACCGCCACCCACACCTGATACACCTGTCGGGCCTGTCGGGCCGGTGGGCCCTGTAGCACCACCACCTGCGCCTGTCGCGCCTGTAGCACCAGTGCTACCTACGCCTGCAGGTCCTGTAGCGCCGTCATTGCCTGAAGGGCCTGTCGGACCGGTGGCTCCTGTAGTACCTGCTCCTGTGGGGCCGGTTGGACCATTGCTGCCTGCAGGGCCTGCGGCTCCTGCGCTGCCTGCCGGGCCTGTAGCTCCTGTCACTCCATTAGTACCTGCACCTGTAGGGCCGGTATTGCCGCGCGGGCCTGTGGGGCCCGTAGTGCCATTGACCACGCTGCCTGCATAGAGGGCGTATGGTACACTCATGAGCTGGGTCGTACCCATATCTACATAGTTAGTGCCTCCTGCTACATCTATTTCTACCTGGAGGTATTTGGCGCCGTTGCCCCAGTTGACATTGGCGAGATTGCCGCTGACGCTGCCTATCACGAGCGTGATGAGGCCAAACTGATTAGTAGTAGTCGATTGCGCTTCCTGAAATACATTGCTGCCTGCAGCAGTGATATCATGTATGGTAAACCGAACCGAAACATGTGTATTGCCTACTATCTGTCCCGATGCATCGCGGACTATAGCCTGGTAGTTGACACCCTGTGGTGACTGCGCAAAAACAAAAAGGTTCAAAAGCACACATACGGACAGAAAGAAGAATTTCCTCATTGATAAAATTTTAAGAGCTATGAATATAGTCTATTATTCATCAGGCAGTATATGAATCCGGCCTTAGAGGCAATGATTTTTTCCAATAATATGATCTGCCTGCGCAGATACATTGCGTACCGGGCTGCTATCCTTGCAGTCCACCCGCCCTTCTCCGTTTATGATCAGCCTTCGTCAGCAGTTCCGGAGAAGGGAGCGGGTGACTATGGCCATGGATACATCCTATATATCACAACACAGGGTACCGCCGCACTCCATAGATATGGAGCGGAGCGTACTGGGTGCGCTGCTCATAGAGCCGCAGGCTATGACAGAGGTGGGTGCACTCCTGGGTGAGGACGACTTTTACAACGAGGCACACCGCATCATCTACGCTGCTATACGCGACCTGTACCAGGAATTTAGCCCGATAGATATGATGACCGTATGGGACCGTATCATGCGGGGCAATCCTAACATATCTCATACAGCAGAAGCAGTGAAGGCCCTCGGCGGCATAGCCTATATAGCGCAACTGATGAACGATGTATCGAGCGCCGCACACATACATACACACGCACACATAGTCAAAGAGAAAGCAGTGCTGCGCTCCCTCATCAGGCTCTCGCAGACTACGCTTGATGTATGCTATGCAGAGGGGGCGGACTTCATCGATGCGCTGGGTGCCACGATGTCGGGCATAGACCGCATCAATGGCACCATAGCCCGCCTCGCCGAGCGCAACTACAGCCAGATAGTGTACGATACCGTCGAGTCGCTGCGCCTCGCTGCATCATCTGAGCACTACACCGGTGTGCGCACTTACCTGCGCGACTTTGATAGTCATACACTCGGGCTGCAGCCTACGGACCTCATCATACTCGCAGCGCGCCCCGCTATGGGCAAGACCGCCTTTGCCATACAGGCTGCAAAGCGGCAGGCGGAGAATGACAAGCGCGTAGGTATCTTCTCGCTGGAAATGTCAGCGACACAGGTAGTCGAGCGCATCTTTGCCAATGAGCTGAGAATAGACATCAATGCGCTGAAACGCGGCTCGCTGCAGCAATCACAGTGGCGTGAACTCGATGCCCGCACCAAGCATGTAGCAGGGCTGCCCATCTACCTCTGCGACAGCGCCTGCCTGACCATCTCCGAGATCGCATCGATAGCCAAGAAGTGGAAACTCAAACACGGCATCGACATACTCTATATCGACTACCTGCAGCTCATCACTGTAGATACTGCGGCCATGCGCCACATGAATCGTGAGCAGCAAGTCGCCATGATCAGCCGCAGGCTAAAGCAGCTCGCCAAAGAACTCGATATACCTATCGTCGCACTATCACAACTCAGCCGAGCCGTAGAGAGCCGCGCAAGCAAAAGGCCCATGCTCTCCGACCTGCGCGAGAGCGGTGCGATAGAGCAGGATGCAGATATGGTGCTCTTCCTCCATCGCCCGTCATACTATGGCGAGACTACAGATGAAAGCGGTGAGGACATCAAAAACAGGTGCGAGATACTGGTGTCAAAATTTCGCAATGGAGAGATCGGTATAGTGGATACCAACTTCTATCCCGAGCATTTTTATTTCACAAACAAAGTATAATACAAGTATCACAGAGAACACAGAGGATAGGAAGAATACATGGAGCACACAGAGAAAACGCTCACAGCAATCACATCAGAAATCATAAATGAAATATATGGAAGAACACATCACAACCACAGAGAATAAGCCGCCATACTATGTCTATCCGGGACTGAGCAAGCTGAACATACCGCCGCTGCGTATACAGTGCTCGCCCGAGGAGCGGCTCACTTCATTATGATGATCGTGAAGGAAGAATTTTCAAAGCGATTTGAATTTGATATGAATAGATGGTACTCCACTACGCGCGAGATGCCCTATGCACTGGCGCGGATGACCTACTACTATTATGCCCGCATGCAGTGCCCTACACTCACGCTTAAAGAGATATCAAGGTCCTTCTCAGATCTGAAGCAACATCATACTACCCTGCTCCACGCATGCACTGCCGTGCAGAATATGATAGATACCAAAGACGCACTCTATTACGACATTATAATGGCGATACATAACCGACTACAATGAAGAAGAAAGCAGAAAAAATGAAAATCGAGTTTCACCTCAGAAAAAGTAACTTTTCACCTCATAGCCCGGTGTGCTATCAGGCATTTGGCTATTTTAATGGTAGTTCTTTAAAACAAAACCTTCAGTATGCTACTTACTACCACCCGGATCCCATTGGCCACAGAAGATAAGGCATGGGGTAAATAGACCACAAATGCTGCTGATATGTTGGTACGGGTTTTGAACGGAGTAAACGGGAAGTACGATTTCTTCATTTCATTAAAACTCACCATCATGAATACCACCATCGTAAAAGGAGCTGTGAAAGTAGGTACCGGAAAAGTGATCAAAAAATATGCAAGCCTGACCGGAAATAAGAAACTGTATGTGGAAGGACTGGCAGAAGAACTCCTCGGACGCTCGCAGCGCCAGCTAGGAAGGCTGAAGGACAGCTCCGATGACCTGGCCACCGCGATCAGCAGAAAAATAAGCCATGCAAAAAGCTCTGCTAAAACCACTGCAAAAATGCTGATGAAGAAAGCAAAGAAAGCTAATGCATCTGCGATGGATGTGGCTGAGGCACTGCTCAGTAAGGCAAAAAAGATGAATATCTCCTATGCCACTATAGCCTCCGTGGTAGCTATCCTGCTGCCTTTTTTCCTTTGATCAGAGGAAGTTAACACCCCGTTTAAAACCAGTATGCTATAAACTGCGTTTATAACTTATGTTTGTATAGTTTTATACGAAGTAAATGCACCTGGCACTATGGATGAAACCGTTGACGTCTCACAACTCGGCCCACACTTTACAGATAGCCCTCTATTTATAGTTGCAGTTGTTGCAGCTATCATCATTATCGGGATCGTAGTGCGGCTGCTCTTTAGCGGATCGCATAAGGAATATGAATACAAAGATGATGACTGATCCTGTTTGTCACAGGTATTAGGAACTTCCATTTTCACTTGCAGCTTATTCTTCTATCTTCCCCGCTCCAAAGAGGTCTTTGGGATAATCAAGCGATCCGATCATGATAGACAGTACCCAGGCGCGTTTCAAAACGCTCAGCATACACTACGCTGGCAATAAAAATAACCAGGAGCAGCTCATCCTCTCTACCGAGCCGACAGTGCTCCATGATGAGAACCTGCGCTTTGACCTGCTGGATTATTTCCTCAAGCACTTCAAAAAGCCCGAATACTATCGCTTCGTACACTCCGAAAGCGTAGACCTCAATACGATCTACCACCTGTGCAGCCGTATATTCAGCGCAGCAGGCGATACACATGAGCTGTCACAGTCCATAGCCCGCTATCTATATGATAAATCCATCCACCCGCAGATACGCGGCGGTGAGGTATATGTAGCCCACTTCCAGAGTTGCATACTCGACGGTGACCTGGTAGATGCGATAGGTATTTTCAAAACTGAATCGAAGAACAACTTCTTCAAGGTCTATAATGACGATGGCATCTTCTCGGTAGCAGAGGACCAGGGCGTGAGCGATGAGAAACTCGACAAGGGCTGCCTGATATTTAATACCAATAAAGCGGATGGCTTCCGCATAGCAATAGTGGACAATGTCAATAAAGCAGAGGAGGCGCGCTACTGGCGGGAGGACTTCCTCGGTCTGGCTGCGGCGAATGACGACTACCACAAGACGCATAACTTCCTTACGTTGACGAAGAACTTCATCAAAGAGCAACTGCCAGAGGAGATACCTATCGAGCGCACTGCCCAGATAGAGATGCTCAATAAATCAGTGGAGTTTTTCAAAAAGCATGAGCAGTTCGACTTTCAGGAATTCACTACTGAGGTGATGCAGGAGCCTAAGGTGGCGGAGGCTTTTAAGAACTATAAAAGCACCTACGAGCAGGATACACAGACGCGTGTGCATGACCAGTTTGACATATCAGACACGGCAGTGAAGCGCCAGTCAAAAATATTCAAGAGCATCCTCAAGCTCGATAAGAACTTCCACGTGTATATCCACGGCGACAGGGAGTATATAGAGAAGGGATTTGATGAAGAGAGGGGGATGAATTTTTATAAGATCTTTTATAGGCAGGAAAGCTAATACAACCTCACCCATCTGCCTTCGGCATCTTCCCTCTCCGAAGGAGAGGGAAGAACCTATTGTGGAGGTTTTACCATTGTTGGTCGCTGACCATTCCAACATATGATGAAGTTGTTATTGCTTCTGCGTCGCCGCCTCCAAACCTCCTGAAAGAGGCTTTAATACATTGCAGGTTACTCTATAAATCCGTGCTTATCCGTTTTGTATTCCCATGACATCCGTGTTATCTGTGTGCCATTGTATTTGTATTATCTGATCAGTGTCAGGCTTCCTCTCACATGCGCCACCTTGCCGGTAGGCCATAGGGCATCGATCTGGTAGATGTATACACCTGTAGATTGTGGTGTGCCTTTGTATGAGCCATCCCAGCCCTGCAGGGCATCATCACCGTCATACACCATCTCGCCCCAGCGGTCAAAGATCTGTATACGTGTCAGCTTCAGCTTATAGTCAGGATATACCTGGAAGAGGTCATTAATGCCATCACCGTTTGGTGAGAAGGCATTGGGCACGTAGATAACCTCGGCGCATTCCTTGCCGCGAGCGGTAAGTAGGTAGTTGGTCGAGGCGCAGAGGTTAGAGATAGTAAAGAGGTAGACACCGGAGTCCATGATCGCCCTCGTCAGTCCATACTGTGGCGCGCCTTCCCAGATGAAGTGCGCGTTGTTATCATTTACGGTGAGGTTGACATTCAGCGGAGCGTCTATACAGACTGCGGTGTCGGTCACCCAGCCGCTAGTGATGTATGGCGAGTCGGTAAATGCTACTAAGTCAGTCGCCACGCGAATACAGCCCTCTGCATCTGTGGCTGAGATAGTGTATGAACCTGCCTGAGATACTGCGAGCGAACGTGCTGTAGTACCATCAGCCCATACATACGATACATATGATGGTACTGCTGTGATCGCACCTCCTGTCTTAGCGCAGAAAGTATCTGCTACATTCAGCACGGGCAGCACATCATTGCTGCCCCTGATGAAAACAGAATCGATGTATACGATGCTATCGCATCCAGATACACCTTGTACATTTGTCAGCACTACAGCAGGCGCAGTATAGACCTGTCCTCTCACCATTGCGCGGAAACAGCTATCGACTTTGCTGTATATTTTCTGCGGGCCGCTGGTCAGTGAGTCGATGGTCACGGTCATAGTAGAATTATTGCCGCAGGCATCTGATATCTGCACCGTATATGTACCAAAGTGCTGCACGCTGAATGAAGTACCTGACTGCGCCGCCGCTGTCTGCGGGCCGCTGATGATCGCATAACTATATGGCTTCACTCCTGTCGCTGTGTCGGGGGTCGCATTGATCGTGAGTGAGCCGCTGCAGTCACTGCCCGTGACAGATGCCAGCGCCGGTGCTATGTAGGCAGGTATCACGATCGTATCCACCACATGATTGCAAAACGGTACATCTGCCATGCTATAGCCTGTAGCCAGATCGTAGAACTGCGCCGATACAATGTACGTTCCTGCGGCCAGGTTAGTAGCAGTGCCATAGAGGGTATTCAGGTTATTGGAGCTGGTAGAGAGGACTGCACCCGTCGCAGCATCAGTGATCGTACAGGTGGCATGAAAGCGCGAAAAGAATGTGTCCAGCCCTGCATAGCGCGCGCGGATACTGCTCGTATTATTGCAGCCTATCTTATAGCTGACCTGGTGCTCATAGTTCATCAGTGTCGGAGTCAGCACACCAAATGAATCAGTCACACTATTGCCGCAGCTATCAGATATCCTGTATACATAGTGCCCCTCGGCGAGGTCTGAGAAGGTGAGCGTATCTGCCGCACGGGTGTGAAATACTTTAGGATAGCTATAGTGCTGTGTGTACTCAAAGCCCGGTGTAGTGCTCGATGCACCTGATGGGCCGCGCAGTATCTCCAGCGTGACCCCGCTGGTGAAACCGCTATAGAGCAGGCTTTGCTGGGCGGTATGGTCAAGGCAGGACCCTATCGCCGCCAGCGTGTAGTGGCGCAGCGAAGGATAAAACTGTGGCCACACAAATCGCGCACTGACGGTATCACCGCAGGCGTCGATACTCAGGAAGGTATAAGATGCATTGGCCGTCAGGTCCGATATCTGTACGGCATTGTCTGACATGTTAGTAGGATCATATGCATTCTGTCCCGATGCAGCGGTGGCATGCGTAGTGTTATTCACTACTGTCCAGGTATTGGGCCTGCTCTGACTGTAGGGGACGTAAGTAGCATATGCCGGGTGGCAGGGACCGATCATCACCTGATCATAGTTCCATGTACTGCTATTCAGTGTATCGTGGACGGGATTCCTCAGTATAGATGTGATCGTATCCTGGCAGCCGTCTACCATCATGGCATATATGGTATCACCGCGTGTATGCCTCACCGTACTGGTCATATCTACCTTCGCAGCATCTGCCCAGAAGCTCGATGAGCCATGGGTGACTACCGTATTGTATACCGGTGTCGGCTGTGTGAAGCTCTTTGGCGCGCCATGCTGTGTGAGTATCAGCGTAAGGGGAAAGACCAGTGTATCGCCATAGAAGTCATGCCATGCACGCATATCCACTACCATCGAGTCACAGCCCTTCAGATATTGCGTAGCACCTCCGTTTATTATGTTTGACTGAAAAGTATGCTGGAAAGAAAAGTTGTTCGTCACGATATTGCCGCAGGCATCGGAGCAGGTGATCGTGTAGCTGCCGGGATCCGTCACTATAAAAGTATCACTCGATTGGTAGGGCGTATTGACACCGTTGCCGCTCAGCTGCCAGGAGAAGGGCGCGAGGCCCGTACCCGGCGTGAGATGATTGATGATATAGAAGCGGTGCGTCATTTTGCAGATCGGGTACTCTACTGAGGTAGTATAGGTCATCGGAGTGTAGCTGCCGCCGCTTACGGTAGCGGTAGTTGTGGTCGTCGCGCCGCTGCCGTCAGTCACCTCAACTGTGTATGTACCCGCAGGCAGTGAGTAGAATGACTTATTGCTTTGCGCTCCGCGCGTCACGGGGCCGGAGATGATCGTATAGCTCAGTGTACCGCTGCCGTGTGCCCAGACTGTGAGCTTGCCCGTACCGGTACACACCGTAGACATCTGCTGTACGGAGTCTATCACGGGCGCAGCTATGACGGATGCGGAGAGCATCAGCATCAAACTGAGTATTAAAAAGTGTAACCGCTTTATCATCTGAAAAAAATGGGGTCGTGAAAGTACGCTAAACATCTGCTAAATCCCAATGGCGGCGCAGTATTGTGACATTTTCCTGACACAAAAAATCCTAACCGCATACCTCTTAGACGTTTCATCTCGGATATCCTCTATTTCGCCGATTTATCAGGGCTCAGCCCCCAAACCCCCTAAAGGGGGCTTTAATACAAATTGGTGCTGTAGCGCGTGAGTGATGTTATATATTTTTAACGGGCAAAACGGCAATATATCCATAGCACCGGCGTACCTTTAACATAAACCCAACCACTATGAAAGGTAAATGGATCATCCTCGCAGCGATAGGCGCAGCCTTTTCATTCAGTTTTGCCCTGCAAACCACACCTGTGCAGCAGGCCTCAAGGCCCATGTCAAAAAAGGAAGAGCTCGAAAGAGAAGGTTTTCGTTTCCCAAAACAGACACAGCCTACTCAGCGTGATATGCAGCTACTCAGGGGAGCTACTGTACAAAACATGCCATATATGCTGAGCGCTACATCTATGGCTGTACCCCTACACAAACCGTCCAACCATTATGACCGCGCCATTACCACATTAGTCAATGAGCGCATTGGTTCATTCTCCCGCACTCCGATGCTCAACTATGAATTTGTGGCTTTGCTCGGTGTGCATGGCGACTTCACCACCGTGGTCTACCGCACTGCCAACTCCTACAGCGATGACCTCTATCCTATGTACTACCACATCGCTACCATAGACGCAAGTGGTAAACTCATATCCACTGCCTCCATCGCATCGCTCAATAGCCCGCTGATCGTCAGGACTGCTACTGTCAACTGCGAGGGACTGATCACTATCACTGCCCTCAAACAAACATGGGAAAAAGACCCGCTCACAGCAGGATACAAAGACAATAAAATAGTGAGTAGTGAAGTAACAAGTGTAACCAGTCGGAAGATCGACGCGGATGGCCAGATCGACTTTGATCTAAAGAAAGATAAACCAACTAAGCTAACCGAGAAAGTAAACCTGTAGTAAGTTTACATCAGTTCCTCTTTGAAAGAAAAGCCTGCCTTCTTCATCTCCGCCCAGAATGCAGGATAGGATTTTGCCACCACATCGGCATCCTCGATCGTCACCGGGCCGAGCAGTGCGAGCGGTGCAAATGCCATTGCCATACGGTGGTCTTTGTAGGTATTGATACGCTGGTGCGACATTTTAAACTCTCCCTCAAAACCAAAGACACCTTTCTCCTTCTCCACGAGTTGTATGCCGAACTTGGCGAGTTCATTTTGCAACGCAGCGATGCGGTCAGTCTCCTTGATGCGCAGGCTGTCCATGCCTGTGAAAGTCGCTTTGATATTTTTAGCAGCACAGATCACGATGATGGTCTGCGCCAGGTCGGGCTGATTGGTAAAGTCAAATACAGCCTCCTCTTTAGCATCGGAGTGCGAGAGCATGACACCTGTGTGGGTGGCCATGGTTTCGACGCCGAGCTGTGCTGCCCAGTCTGCCATGCGCTTATCGCCCTGTGCGGCACCGAGCGTGAGGCCGCGCAGGCTGATATCTGCCCCTGAGGCCAGCGCTGCCATAGCATACCAGTAGCTGGCGGCAGACCAGTCCATAGACGAGATCATATTCACCGGCGCAAAGCGCTGATGTGAGATGCGTATGCTCTCGCTGCCCTCTATATAGGAGATCCCTGACTTAAGCAGCACATCGAGTGTGAGGTGTATATATGGCTGCGACACGAGCGCAGTAGTGAAGTGTATGGTCAGCCCCTTAGGCATGATAGGTGCGATCATGAGCAGCGCTGTCACATACTGGCTGCTGACATTACCTGCTATATGTACATCTCGCCTGGTGTCTGCTATGTCTACAGGTATGATCTCCAGCGGCGGGTAGCCCTCCACACCCTTATACTCTACCTTGAATCCGATCTCGCGCAGTGCATCTACGAGTATGCCTATCGGGCGCTCATGCATCCTGTCAGAACCGGATATGATCTTATATTGGCCCGTGGCGCAGAAGTAGGCAGTGAGGAAACGCATAGCCGTACCGGCATCTCCGATATTGATATTGATCTGTTTGGAGGCGAGGCCCTCGATCATCAGTTTGGTATCGACTGAGTCGGAGAGGTTCTCCGCTTTGAGCTCACCTTTTGATAATGCTTGTAATATGAGCAGGCGGTTGCTCTCACTCTTCGATGAGGGCAGTTTAAATTCTCCGTGCACTTTGCGCTTGGGATGGCTGATGGTCAGATTTCTGGTTGGCATGCTGTTTTTCTATATACCATTATTGTACCAAATGCATGCTTCGCTGATCATTTTCTCATCGACTGCTACATCAGCCTGATAGCTACCGATATCATTTAGCAGGACAAATTTGCGTTGCTGCCCGCTATTCTTTTTATCCTGCGCCGTGAGATCAATGATCGCATTGATAGCTGCCTCCGGCAAGAGCTTCAATTCAAAAAGCGACCGCAAAACAGTCAGCACCTCGCTCAGTTTCTCCTCATCGAGCAGTCCGACCCTATTGGATACAATAGCTTCTACTGCCATGCCTATAGCTATCGTCTCGCCATGTAGTAAAGGTGCATCACCAGTCATATAAAAACTCTCCACCGCGTGCCCTATCGTATGCCCAAAGTTCAGCGCCTTGCGTACATTCTTCTCATGCGGATCTGCATCGACAAATTCCGATTTGATACGCACCGCTTTTTCTATCAGCTTCCTGTCAGGCACGATAGCTACGGCATTCTTTGCCACTTCGTGGAAAGTTGCTGCATCTGCTATCAGGTAGTGCTTGATGACCTCCGCCATACCTGACCTGATCTGTCGTGCATCGAGTGTTTTCAGAAACTCAGGGCAGATCAATACTTCTTTCGCTTCGCTGAAAAGGCCGATGTGATTTTTATATCCGTGAAAGTCTATGCCTGTCTTCCCTCCTACCGATGCATCGACCATCGCGAGCAGTGTAGTGGGGATATGTATGAAGTCGATCCCCCGCTTATAGCACGATGCTGCAAAGCCGCCCATATCACATATCACGCCGCCGCCGAGATCGATCAGCAGCGCCTTGCGGTCAGTATGATGAGCAGTGAGGTGCGACCAGATAGTAGTGCAGGTTTCGAGGGTCTTATGCTGTTCGCCGCTTTTGATGCCTATGATGTATGGTTTGTCGATCGCATCTGTGATCAGTGGCAGGCAGAGTGTTTCTGTATTCTCATCGCAGAGTATGAAGACCGCGCTGTATGGCTGCACGATCTCTGCCACTCTTTTATTGAGCGTTGATATTTGATCGAAAAATGTGACGTTTGACATGCTTATCGTCTATAGTTTTTAGCCTCGCTTTTTGCCCCTCTAAATCTCCCCTGAAGGGGAGACTTTAATACACTATCCGTCGCCGGCTGTTAAGTCCCCTTCAGGGGATTTAGGGGCTGTATTCTGTATTTCAATTTCGTCCTGCCTCTTTGCCCCTCTAAATCTCCCCTAAAGGAGAGACTTTAATACACTATCCGTCGCCGGCTGTTAAGTCCCCTTCAGGGGATTTAGGGGCTGTATTCTGTATTTCAATTTCGTCCTGCCTCTTTGCCCCTCTAAATCTCCCCTGAAGGGGAGACTTTAATACACTATCCGTCTGAATTTTTATTAATAAAATGGCTTAGCCTTTCTGTGACCAAAGATGAATTATTTATTACATCGTTATCCGAAAATCTTATTACTGATATTCCAAACTCTTTCATATCACTATCCCGAAAAGAATCATATTCCCTTTGTTCATGTCTTAGGTGATAGCCACCATCTATCTCTATTACCATTCTTAGTTTATGACTATAGAAGTCTGCGATGAACTTACTAATAGGATGTTGTCTTCTGAATCGATATTCGACATAAGCTTCACTTTTGAGAATATCCCACATTATTGATTCGCTCTCTGTTGGATTCTTTCTTAGGTCTTCTGCAAATTGAAAGATCTTGACAGTTGCTCCATAATGCATTGCTGTACCTATTTCTTTCATAATTCCCTCTTTGATTCGGCTATTAAAGTCCCCTTCAGGGGGTTTAGATTGTATTTATATCCAATTTTGCCCTGCCCTCTTTGCCTCTCTAAATCTCCCCTGAAGGGGAGACTTTAATACAACTCGGTCTACCGGCTGTTAAAGTCCCCTTCAGGGGATTTAGGGGCTGTATTCTGTATTACTTAATAAAAACAGTTTTGATATTGACAAACTCCCTCAATCCAAACTCTGACAGCTCACGTCCGAATCCACTTCTCTTTACGCCACCAAATGGCAGCTTGGTGTCCGACTTTACGATGTCATTGATAAAGACATTTCCCGATTGAAATTCAGGAACCAGTTTCTCTGCTGCGTCGCTGTCTTTTGTCCATATAGATGCGCCGAGTCCGTATTGTGACTTGTTAGCGAGTTGGATCGCTTCCCCCACAGAGTTGGCTTTCACCAGTGACCAGACCGGGCCGAATATCTCTTCGTCAAATGCCTTCATTCCGGGCTGTACATTTTCTAAAACTACAGGCGGCACGAAGTGTGTATTGGTTGTTTTGACCGCATCGTGATAATGTGCCTTTGCGCCTTGCGCCACTGTATCGCTGACTTGTTTGCGCACCTTGTCTGCAAGGTCAAGCCTCGCCAATGGCCCTATCTGAGTTTCCTCTTTCATCGGGTCGCCTACCTTCAGCGCCATCACTTGCTCGATGAGCTTTTTGCTGAAAACATCATAAGCCTCACCTACTGCGATGAATCGCTTGGCAGCATTGCATGATTGGCCCGAGTTGATCGAGCGGGACTTCATCGCGCCTGCTATGGCCATATCGATATCCGCATCGGGCAGGACGATAAATGGGTCATTGCCTCCCAGCTCTATCACGCTTTTTTTGATATGCTTGCCCGCCAGTGATGCGAGGATAGCGCCTGTGCCATCGCTGCCTGTGAAACTCAGCCCATGAATATCGGGATGTGCGATCAGTGCCGCCGCATCTTCATTGGTCAGGTAATATTTTTTGAAAATGCCATCCATCATGCCTGCTTCGCTGAATGCTTTCTCTATAGCTTCTGCACAAAGGGAAACCGAAGGAGCATGTTTGAGTATGGTGACATTGCCCGCCATGAGCGCGGGTACTGCAAAGCGGAACACCTGCCAGAAAGGAAAATTCCACGGCATGACGGAGAAGATGATACCCAGCGGCTCAAAGGAGATGTAGCTCTTTGAAGCTGCAGTTTTGACCATTTCCTTCTCCAGCATCTTAGGAGCCGTGGTGATATAATAATCAAAGGCGGTCAGCACTTTTGCTATCTCGTACACTTTCCAGCACATTGGGATCCTAAGCTTAGAATTCCACGTGGACAAGTTGTCGCG
>JADMIO010634525.1_pt1 | contig 24782 bp, 25 predicted proteins | sample 8958161 | NCBI WGS metagenome assembly JADMIO01 (sample SAMN16585339, study PRJNA669376) | soil metagenome | isolation source: Crop rotation soil | place: USA: Cullars Rotation, Alabama | collected 2011
GCGAAAGCGTGGGGAGCGAACAGGATTAGATACCCTGGTAGTCCACGCCGTAAACGTTGGGCACTAGGTGTGGGACTCTATCGACGGGTTCCGTGCCGTAGCTAACGCATTAAGTGCCCCGCCTGGGGAGTACGGCCGCAAGGCTAAAACTCAAAGGAATTGACGGGGGCCCGCACAAGCGGCGGAGCATGTGGCTTAATTCGATGCAACGCGAAGAACCTTACCTGGGTTGAACTATGCAGGAAAAGCCGTAGAGATACGGTGTCCTTCGGGGCCTGTGATAGGTGGTGCATGGCTGTCGTCAGCTCGTGTCGTGAGATGTTGGGTTAAGTCCCGCAACGAGCGCAACCCTTGTCCTGTGTTGCCATCATTTAGTTGGGAACTCGCAGGAGACCGCCAGCGATAAGCTGGAGGAAGGTGGGGATGACGTCAAGTCCTCATGGCCTTTATGTCCAGGGCTACACACGTGCTACAATGGACGGTACAAAGCGTCGCTAACCCGCGAGGGGGAGCCAATCGCAAAAAACCGTTCTCAGTTCGGATTGCAGGCTGCAACCCGCCTGCATGAAGCTGGAATCGCTAGTAATGGCAGATCAGCACGCTGCCGTGAATACGTTCCCGGGCCTTGTACACACCGCCCGTCACATCACGAAAGTGAATTGTACTAGAAGTCTGCAGGCTGACCCGCAAGGGAGGCAGCGGCCCAAGGTATGATTCATGATTGGGGTGAAGTCGTAACAAGGTAGCCGTAGGAGAACCTGCGGCTGGATCACCTCCTTTCTAAGAGAGAACGTGGGTGGAGTTTCCGAAAGCGAAATGCGCTTGAGTGTACAGCGTATGCGAGTAAGAGACAGCCGTTCCACTCCAAACCGTCGGCCAGAGAAACCTTGCCGCGCCGAGCAATCGGTGAGACAGGACTGGTCGATGAGTCCGATCCGGATCTCCACTTGGAGAACTTGAGTTCTTCCGAAGTAGCCAGGAACTGGTTTTCCTTGGTTCCTGCATCCAACTGGCCTCGATTGATTTTGGTAGAGAGGGGCTGCCGCGAAAGCGCGGCCCCGGCTCTTAAGGTTTAAGGGGCTGTAGCTCAGCTGGGAGAGCGCCTGATTTGCATTCAGGAGGTCGCCGGTTCGATCCCGACCAGCTCCACCAGGTGGGTAAAGCTCCGGGATGGCAACGGCCTCCGCAGGTGCGCGAGTCAGGCTTTTCTTGAAGCGCCTGATGCGAAGCAGGGCAACCGGACGGGAATCCGTGATGGATCCTCTTGGGAGAACCAGGAACATCCAAAGGCGGGAACCCGCGTACCGAGGGCCTGTAGCTCAGCTGGCTAGAGCGCATCCCTGATAAGGATGAGGTCGGTGGTTCAAGTCCACCCAGGCCCACCATCACCCAAAGAGTTCATAAGTCAGTGGATATGTAAATATCCCCTGTCTCCTGAATTCTTCAGGACCAATCGATCTTTGACAATTGAATATTTGACGGGCATACAAATAAACACAAGTGTATGTAAGCGCAAAAGAAAGTAGCGTCTACAGACTCGGTGGCCCGGCCGCTCCGAAGTTGGAGCGAACGGAAAATCGAGTGTGTTGTGTGTGAAGTAGATTTTATGGTCAAGCTACTAAGAGCGTGTGTGTGGATGCCTTGGCGCATGAAGGCGATGAAGGACGCGAGCAGCTGCGATAAGCCTCGGGAAGCCGCTACTAGGCTATGATCCGGGGATTTCCGAATGGGGAAACCCAATGAGTGTGAACACTCATTACGTTCATCTGAATACATAGGGTGATCGAGCGAACTCGGGGAAGTGAACCATCTCAGTACCCGAAGGAAAAGAAAACAACAGTGATTCCGCAAGTAGTGGCGAGCGAACGCGGAAGAGTCTAAACCAGGCGATTCGAAAGGAGAGCCTGGGGTTGCAGGGCCACAATAATCAAGTGGTCCTTTCGTGATGAACGGAAGGATCGCTTGGTTAAAAGAAGGATAGGAAAGTGTTAATCGAACGGTCTGGAAAGGCCGGCCATAGAGCGTGACAGCCGCGTAGGTGAAAATGCAATCCTCTTTCAAGTGGTTCCTAAGTAGGGCGGGGCACGTGGAACCCTGCTTGAATCCACCGGGACCATCCGGTAAGACTAAATACTAGCATGCGACCGATAGTGAACCAGTACCGTGAGGGAAAGGTGAAAAGAACCCCTGCGAGGGGAGTGAAATAGTACCTGAAACCACACGCTTACAAGCAGTGGGAGGGCTATGGGCCGCAAGGCCAATGCCTGACCTCGTGCCTATTGCATAATGAGCTGGCTAGTTATTCTCAGTGGCAAGGTTAAGCGAAAGCGAGCCGAAGCGAAAGCGAGTCTGAATAGGGCGATGTAGTCGCTGGGAATAGACGCGAAGCGGGATGATCTACCCTTGGCCAGGATGAAGTCCGTGTAACAGCGGATGGAGGTCCGAACCAGTGTTGGTTGAAAACAGCTTGGATGAGCTGAGGGTAGGGGTGAAAGGCTAATCAAATTCCGTGATAGCTCGTTCTCTCCGAAATAGCTTTAGGGCTAGCCTCTCGTGGTCCGTCGCGGTGGTAGAGATCTGATTGGACTAGGGGCCTTCCCAGGTTACCGAATCCAACCAAACTGCGAATGCCGTGAATGTGTAGCGAGGGAGTCAGACAGTGGGGGCTAAGCTTCATTGTCGAAAGGGAAACAGCCCAGACCGTCAACTAAGGTCCCTAAGTTCATGCTCAGTGGGAAAGGAAGTCGGGACGCTCAGACAGCCAGGAGGTTGGCTTAGAAGCAGCCATCCTTTAAAGAAAGCGTAACAGCTCACTGGTCGAGCGGCTCGGTGCCGACAATATAACGGGGCTTAAGCATGATACCGAAGTTACGGATTCGTAGTAATACGAATGGTAGGAGAGCGTTCTCAACGCTGTGAAGATCTATCGAAAGAAGGGTTGGAGCGTTGGGAAGTGACTCTGCCAGCATAAGTAGCGAGAAACCAGGTGCGAACCCTGGTCGCCGTAAGTCTAAGGATTCCTGAGAAAGGTTAATCCGCTCAGGGTTAGTCGGAGCCTAACGCGAGGCCGAAAGGCGTAGCGGATGGACAGCAGGTTAATATTCCTGCACTACCTTGTTTCGATCAAGACCGAAGGGGGGACGCAGACCGTAAGCTCTGGTGCGCAATGGTTTCAATCCAGAGTGAAGGGAGATCCGGATAGGCAAATCCGCCGGGTCGTCTGCCAGGAAAAGCCTCTAAGGAGAAGTAAGGTATCCGTACCACAAACCGACACAGGTGGACGAGATGAATATTCTAAGGCGCTCGGGTGATGGTATGTTCAGGAACTAGGCACATTAGCTCCGTAACTTCGGGAGAAGGAGTGCCCACCTAAGACGTGGGTCGCAGTGAAAGGTCTCAGGCGACTGTTTAACAAAAACACAGGTCTCTGCAAAGTCGAAAACGACGTATAGGGGCTGACGCCTGCCCGGTGCCGGAAGGTTAAAGGGAGAGGTCAGCCGCAAGGCGAAGCTTTGAACTGAAGCCCCGGTGAACGGCGGCCGTAACTATAACGGTCCTAAGGTAGCGAAATTCCTTGTCGGGTAAGTTCCGACCTGCACGAATGGCGTAACGATCTGAGAACTGTCTTAACATGCCGCCCGGCGAACTTGTGGTCCCGGTGAAGACGCCGGGTGCCCGCCACTAGACGGAAAGACCCCGTGCACCTTTACTATACCCTTTCATGGAACTATGGGGCGATCTGCGCAGGATAGGTGGGAGGCTTTGATTCCGGGTTCTCGGACTCGGAGGAGCCAACGGTGAGATACCACCCTGATCGTTCTGTGGTTCTAACCTACACCCGTAATCCGGGTGAGGGACAGTGGAAGGCGGGTAGTTTGACTGGGGCGGTCGCCTCCTAAACGGTAACGGAGGCGCGCGAAGCTTGGTTCAGGTGGTTTGGAAATCCACCTTCGAGTGCAAAAGCATAAACCAGGTTAACTGCGAGACCAACAAGTCGAGCAGATACGAAAGTAGGCTTTAGTGATCCGGTGGTTCTGTATGGAAGGGCCATCGCTCAACGGATAAAAGGTACGCCGGGGATAACAGGCTGATCGGAGTCAAGAGTTCACATCGACGCTCCGGTTTGGCACCTCGATGTCGGCTCATCGCATCCTGGGGGTGTAGAAGCTCCCAAGGGTTAGGCTGTTCGCCTATTAAAGCGGTACGTGAGCTGGGTTTAGAACGTCGCGAGACAGTTCGGTCCCTATCTGTGGTGGGCGTAGGAAATTTGAAGGGGCCTGCCCTTAGTACGAGAGGACCGGGGTGGACGAACCTCTTGTGATCCAGTTGTGGCGCCAGCCGCATCGCTGGGTAGCGAAGTTCGGTCAGGATAAACGCTGAATGCATATAAGCGTGAAACCTTCCCTAAGATGAGATTTCCCAAGCGAAAGCTTTGAAGGGCACAGGAAGACTACCTGTTTGATAGGACGGATGTGTAAGCGCAGTAATGCGTTGAGCTTACCGTTACTAATTGCCCGTTCGGCTTGACCATAAAATTTACTACGCATATAACATAGTGCGCTACTTTCCGAAGCACGGCTGCTCAGACCGAGCAGCCGGCCCGTCAAATATCTGGCCAGCGGCCTCCGCTGCACCTGAAGATCTCAGGGGCAACCGGGTCGCTAGCCCTACCGGATACGGCACACAGAGCCGCCCGGTTAGTACGAATTCTGGGTGACCTTAGCGAGGAGGACCCACCCGTTCCCATCTCGAACACGGTAGTTAAGCTCCTCAGCCCCGATGGTACTGCATAGGCAACTATGTGGGAGAGTAGGAAGTTGCCCGGTTTAATATAGAAGGCTCGATCTCCGGATCGGGCCTTTTTGCTTTTTATGCTCTCCGCCGATTTCGTCAAGTCTCTGGCTCTGTCCTTTCGCGATCCCACCGATGGCCAAGCCCTGAAAAGCCAGGAACTCATCTGCCTTCTGCTGGAATCGTCACTCGATCCGTTCTCGCGGTCCCAATACACGCCCGGTCACGTCACCTGTACCGGCCTGGTGCTCGCGCCGGATCGCCAAGGCCTCCTGATCGTTCATCATCGCCGCTTGAACCGTTGGCTCCTTCCGGGCGGCCACGTTGAGCCCGGCGATCAGGAAATCTGGGGCGCCGCCCGCCGGGAGGTCATCGAGGAGACCGGCGCGGAAGTTCTCGAGGGGATTCCATTGCTCGCTGGCATTGATGTTCACGGCATTCCCTCGAACGGCCGCGAGCCTTACCACCTGCATCACGACCTGCTTTTCGCCTTTCAAGCGGCCAGCGCCCAGATCTGCTGCTCTGAGGAATCCCACGAAGTCCGGTGGTGCTGTCCTGACGAGTTCGAAGCCTACGCCCTACCGGAGAACCTTCGACGCGCCTACCGCCGCGTGATCGAGTCGCTCTAACAGCTGCCGACAGTCACCACAACGAGAAGGCCCATTCGAGAACTGAATGCCGCCCTCACTTCGCATGTGCCGTTACGAGCGGATGTCCGACCCGAGCTCCGAACTCCCGCATGAACATCATTTCGTCCTCATCCAGCGGTCCGCGCCTGATTTCCGCCAGATTATCCTGGAACTCCCGCAGATTCCCGGGGGCCATCAACGCTACATTGACGCCCGGGTGCGACAGCACGAACCGATAGCACATCCCTGCGGTCGGCACCGGCCCGAGATATCCCACTGGACGCCGCAGTAAGGACCGCCACCGCGTAGCCGTAAAGCCGATCACCGCCGGGTTCGACTCCGGCACATGCGGGAAAACGTCGATTTCCGCTCCCCGGTTCCCCGCGTTGTATCGCACCATGGCGGCATCCAGCGTGCCGTCCCGAAGCAACTCCGCGGCAAATTTGCGGTCATGGGTCGAGATGCTCACGCCTCGTACAAGTCCGCTCTCACGCACCGCCTGCAACTCCTCCCGGACCCTCCCCGTCAGGTGCTCGCGCCGCGTGACCCCCAGAAAGTGAAACAGGTCGATATATTCCGTCTTAATCTGCCGCAGCCGCCGTTCCAGCGTTTTTCGCAGCGGTTGGTGCCACAGGATCCAGTTGTAGGCACCCGTAGCCAGCACGTACTGATCCCGCCGCGGCTTGATGGTATCCCGCAGCGCTCCCACCATGTGGTTGTCGAATCCGAAGTAGAGGAAGTAATTCAGGCCCTCGTCGAGAGCCTTATGAACGGTGCGCCGGCCAGGTCGATAGGTTGCCGAAAGTCCGATCCGGCAGACAGGCGTGCCCAGTTTAGCCAGGGGCGCGCGCAGGAAATCCTGCTGCATGCTGCCTTCAGTATACGGCTCTGGCTACAATTGAGATCGAACCATGAAGACTTTCACAATCGCGGTCATTGCCGGCGACGGAGTCGGCGCCGAAGTCATCCCGCCCGCCAAACGCGTCCTCGAAACCATCGGCAAGAAGCACCAGATCAGCTTCGTGTTTCAGGACTTCGAATGGGGCGCCGAGCACTTCTTCCGCTGGGGAGCTATGATGCCAGCCGGCGCGATCGATCTGCTACAACCCTGCGACGCCATCCTGCTCGGCGCGGTCGGTCACCCCAACATCCCCGATCACACCACCCTCAATGGCCTGCTGCTCCCCATCCGCCGAGCCTTCGATCAATACGCGAATGTCCGACCTGCGTACCTATACCCGGGCGTGCAATCGCCTCTAGCCAAGCCGAAAGCCGGCGACATCGACATGGTGGTGGTCCGCGAGAACACCGAAGGTGAATACGCCCCGGTGGGAGGCCATGTCTACCGTCATCAGCCCGAGGAAGTCGCAATCCAGACTTCGGTTTTCACCCGGCGCGGCGTGGAGCGCATCGTGCGCTACGCGTTCCAACTCGCGCGCACGCGCAACAAAAAGAAGCGCGTCACCTCGATCACGAAGTCGAACGCCCAGGGATACAGCATGGTCCTCTGGGACCGCACCTTCCAGGAAGTCGCCGCCGATTACCCCGATATCGAAACCGAATCCCTGCTGATCGACGCCGCCGCGATGAACTTCATCCGCCGTCCCGAGAGCTTCGACGTAGTTGTCGGCTCCAACCTCTTCTGCGACATCCTCAGCGATATCTCGGCCATCATCGTAGGCAGCATGGGGCTCGCCGCCAGCGCCAATCTCGACCCCAGCCGCCGCTTCCCGTCCATGTTCGAGCCAGTGCACGGTTCGGCCCCCGACATCGCCGGGAAAGGAATCGTCAACCCGCTGGCCACCATTCTCAGCGCCGGCATGATGCTCGACCACCTCGAGCTTCCCGACGGCGCGAAAGAAGTCGAGGCCGCTGTTGCCGCCGTGCTGGCGGCGGGCAAGGTCCGCACGCCCGACCTCGGAGGGGGCAACACCACTGACGAAGTAGGCTCCGCGGTGGTGGAGAAGCTCGCTTAGTGGCAGCAGCGAAATCAGAGCGCACCGGCCGACATGCCGTAATGGTATCTGCGGGTATTCTGTTCACCCGCCTGATGGGCCTGGTGCGCCAGCACTACTTCTCGCGCGCCTTCGGACTCTCCGATGTTGCCGATGCATTCAGCGGTGCGTTCCGCATCCCGAATTTACTGCAGAATCTCTTTGGGGAGGGAGTGCTCTCCGCTTCATTCATTCCTGTCTATTCGAGACTAATGGCAGACGGTGATGAGGAGGAAGCCGGGCGCGTCGCCGGGGCAGTTGCGGCAATCCTTGCGCTCACCACGTCGATTCTCGTGTTGTTGGGCGTGCTCGCGGCGCCTTTCGTCACCGATGTGATTGTCGGCGGTTTCGAAGGCGAGACGCGCGAACTCACCATTCGACTGGTACGCGTTCTGTTCCCGGGGGCGGGCATTCTGGTCATGTCCGCGTGGTGTCTCGGAGTCCTCAACAGCCATCGAAAGTTCTTCCTCTCCTACACGGCTCCCGTGCTGTGGAACGCATCAATGATCTTTACGCTGCTGTGGTTCCATGGCGCGGACAAGCCAGGGCTGGCGATCATTCTCGCTTGGGGATCTGTAGTGGGCAGCGTGCTTCAGTTCGGAGTGCAGCTTCCGGTCGTGATGCGGCTCGCGCGAAGCCTGCGTATTTCGACGGCGACGCAGAATCCCAACGTGCGCACGGTCGTGCGGAATTTTGTGCCGGTGTTCATCAGCCGCGGCGTGGTGCAGATCAGCGCTTATGTGGACGTGCTGATGGCGAGCTGGCTGCCTAAGGGGACCGTCGCTGCAATTACCAATGCGCAGACCCTGTATCTGCTGCCGGTGAGCCTGTTCGGGATGGCGGTCTCGGCGGCCGAACTGCCGGAGATGTCGAGCGCTGTCGGTGATGCGTCAGAGATCGCGGCGTACTTGCAGCGTCGCCTGAACACTGGCCTGCGGCGTATCGCATTCTTCGTGGTGCCCTCGTCGATGGCGTTCTTCACCTTGGGCGGCGTGATCTCGGCGGCACTCTTTCAAAGCGGTGAGTTCGGTCCGCGCGCTTCGGCCTATATCTGGCGAATCGTCGCAGGCTCCGCGGTAGGACTTCTGGCGTCCACGCTCGGCCGCCTCTACTCATCGACGTACTACGCGCTGCGCGACACGGGTACCCCACTGCGGTTCGCGATGGTTCGCGTCGCTCTCACCACGACTCTCGGCTACCTCTTCGCATTTCCTGTACCGCGCTGGTTCGGAGTCGATCCGCATTGGGGCGCCACCGGCCTCACCGCCTCGGCGGGCATTGCGGGGTGGGTCGAATTCGCGCTCCTGCGCCGCTCCCTCAACAGGCGCATTGGCCCCACTGGCTTGCCCGCTTCGTTGGCCGTGAAGCTTTGGTCTTCAGCCGCGATCGCCGCTGCCGGCGCGTGGGCTGTCAACATCGCTCTCCCGTTTCGCCAACCGCAACTGCGCGCGATCCCAATTATCGCGATTTATGGCGTCGTCTATTTTTCGATATCCCATTTGCTTGATGTGGAAGAAAGCAGAGCAGCCATTCGTGCCTGCCGCCGGCTTTTGCAGCACTGACAAACACCAAGGTCGGCCTAAGCTCATTAATCGCCGAGTAGTTCCTTTAGCGTGTCCAGCAGTACGGATGGGAAGAAGGGTTTGCGCAGGAAGCGTACATTCGGGAGCTTGGTGACCGCGGGCTCTTTACCCTGACCCGAAATCAGCAGTACGCGCGCCTCGGGCTGCGCTTTCAGCAGGCGCTCGGCCAGTTTGCCCCCGTCGATTTCCGGCATCATCACGTCTGAAATCAGCAGGTGAATCGGCTCACTCTCGAAAATCCGGACTGCCTCCAATGGGCGATTGGCCAACACCACCTTCACTCCCTGCGGGCGCAGCATTCTCTCCACCAAGCCGAGAATCTGGCGGTCGTCATCGACGATCAGAACTGTACGGGTCTGCGGGCTCATCCGGAACTCTGATTCTACGAGTGCGCATGCGTACGGCGCAAGGTATTCATTTCTGCGACAATCCAGTCAAGATGCCTTGCCTTCTCGTGGTCCTGGTGCTGGCGTTCCCGCGCGTGGTGCTGGCACTGATGTTCTTCTTCTCCACCTACCTGCAGCGCGCTTACGATAATATGATCGTCCCGCTGCTCGGCTTCATTTTCCTTCCGCTCACCACCATAGTGTATGCGTGGATGCACAACACTCATCGTCCCCTGGAGGGAGTGAATCTGCTGATTCTGATCGTCGTGGCGATTATCGACGCCGGCGGCTTGGGTAGCGGGGAATGGCACCGGCGGCGACGCTAGTGTTCGTGGCTGCCCGGTAATCTGTCGACGCGGCGCAGGGCGGGGAACAGCGCCATGCACGCGATCACCACGATTACTGTGCCGACGCCGCCTAACACAACGGCGGGAACCGCGCCCAGCCATTCGGCGGTGATGCCCGATTCAAATTGGCCCACTTCATTGGATGCACCGACGAACACCATGTTCACCGAACTCACGCGCCCGCGCATTTCATCGGGCGTGCCGAGTTGAATCACCGTATGGCGGATGATCACGCTCACCATATCGAACGCGCCCATCAGGATCAGCGCCGTCAGCGAAAGCGCGAGATTGCGGGAGATAGCGAAGACAATGGTGCAAACGCCGAAGCCGAACACGGAGGCGAACATCGCCGCGCCGGCTCTACGCTTGAGCGGCCGGTATGCCACCAGAATGGCCATCGCCACGGCACCCACTCCCGGCGCCGCGCGCAAAATGCCTAGCCCGGTGGTGCCGACGAACAGAATCTCCTTGGCATAAATGGGCAACAGCGCCACCGCACCCCCCAACAGGACGGCGAAAAGATCGAGCGAAATCGCGCCGAGAATCGTTTTTTCGCGCCAGATGTAGCGCAGTCCCTCGAGCATCACGCTGGCCGAAGCTCCGCCGCGCGCCCTCTGCGGCAGTTCGATGCGAATCTGCGAGATCAGCAACAGGCCTAACAAAAACGCGAACGCCGCTCCGCAATATACCGGCACGGGTGACCCGGTGATCCCGTACAGCAGCCCGCCGATCACCGGGCCGCCGATGGTCGCGGCCTGGAAAATCGATGACGCCCACGCGATGGCGTTGGGGAAATCAGCCGGTTTGACGAGTTGCGGAAGAAACGCCTGGCTCGTGGACATGTTGAATGCGCGGATGGTGCCGTTCATCAGCAGCGCAGCGTAGACCGGCCATACCGAATGAAGTCCGCGGACTGTCAGCGCGACGAACAGCAGGGAGTTTACGGAGAACGCGGCGTAACAGCATTGCAGGATGCGCTGCCTCGGCCATCGATCAGCCGAGTGGCCGGCCACCAGAAAGAGGAAGACGCCCGGGAGGAATTGCGCCAGTCCCACCAAGCCCAAATCGAGCGGTCTGCGGGTCAAGTTGTACACCTGCCACGCGATCGCCACCGCCTGCATTTCCGAGGACGTAGTGACGAGGAACCGCGCCATCATGAAATGACGGAAGCCTGGATAGCGAAACGCGACGTTGACCTGCGGCATGGAGCTGCGGCGCTACACCTCGAAGCGCTCGGGTTTGCCGGTCGCGGTGTCGTACACGACGTAGGTGCACGCGACGTCCGCGGACCGTCCGTCGGAGCTGAAGGTGGCGCCCATGATTGCGCCCGGGTTGATGGCCGTGCACTCGCCGATTCGCGAGATATCGAAGACGTGATTGTGCCCGTAACAAACCACGTCGAACTCGCCCGATGCCGCCAGGGTTCGCGCGATGCCATCGAAATGATTCATCGCGAATCGCCGGCCGTCGAATTCGCCGCGGAAGATCTCGCCGTGCAGCTTAAGATGCTCGTACTGGCGCGCGTTTGCAGTGATGCGGAAGGTGTCGCCGTCGTTATTGCCGAACACTACATGGATCGGTTTGGGGAATCCGCGGCCTAACTGGTGAATCACAAAGGGCGAGCAGAGATCTCCGCAGCACAAGAGCGCATCGACGTGCTGGATCTCGCCGAGCGCCGAGGCCAGCTTCCAGATATTGTCGTGAATGTCGGAGAGAATCGCGATCTTCATGCGGTGCGCAATTTGCCAGCGAACTTCTCGCGGAACTTTTTTACCTTCGGCGAAACCACAAACGAGCAGTACGGCTGTTGTGGATTATTCGCAAAATACTCCTGATGATAATCCTCGGCGACATAGAATTGCGTTGCCGGACGAAGTTCAGTGACGATGGGACGTCCGAAGGTGCCCTGCTGCTCGAATTCGCCGATCAAGTGCTCGGCGGTCGCTTGCTGGTTCTCGCTGTGGTAAAAGATGACGCTGCGATACTGCGGTCCCGCGTCGTTGCCCTGCCGGTCCATCGACGTGGGGTCGTGGATCGCGAAGAAAACCTCTAGAATTTCGCGGTAGTCTGTCACGTCCGGATCGAACGTAAGTTGCACCACTTCGACGTGGCCGGACCGGCCGGCGCAGACGGTCTGGTAATCCGGATTAGCTACATGGCCGCCCATGTATCCCGATTCAACCGACAGCACGCCGATCATCTGGTCGTAGACCGCCTCCAGGCACCAAAAGCAGCCACCCCCCAGTGTTGCAATCTCCGAGTTTGCCATTGCTTCCAGATTACCAGCAGCCGCCGCAACTTCCGGTCCGCGCTAGAGTTTAATAAGCAGAGAGAACATGATGCGCTGCACCGTCATTGGGGCATTCACGGCTGTTCTGGCCATTCCCATCATCGCGATCTATGCCGATAACCCAAGTTTCACCAAGGAGTTATCGAAGGACGAGAAACTTGTGCAGGCGCTCAACCGCCTCACGTTCGGACCGCGGCCGGGCGACGTCGAACAGGTGAAGTCGATCGGGCTGAAGAAGTGGATCGACCAGCAACTCCACCCTGAAGCGATCGCCGAAAACCCCCTCCTGGTTGAAAAGCTGAAGCATCTCGACACGCTCGAGATGTCCAGCGAGGAGATCGTGGAGAACTATCCCAGCCCGCAAATTCTGCGAGAGATGTCCGCTGGTCTCATCCCATATCCCACCGACCCCGAGCGCAAGCTCGTGATCGAGCGGCTGGTCAAGCGCCTTGAAAAAAGGCAGGCCGCGGCAGGGGCAAATGCGGGAAACCCGCCTACCCCGCCGCAGCCCGGCGCTCCTAATCCACAAGCGTTGCGCGAATTGCTTACGCAGCAGGAGCTGCGCTCCATCCGCACGGGCACTCCGCAGGAGCGCGTCGCCGCCATCGAAGCGTTGCCCGCCGAAAAGCAGGCCGAGGTGATCGCCGCCATGCCGCAGCAGTTGCGCAATGGTCTCTTCGTGGCCGCATCGCCTGAACTACGCCGGCGCATCACGCTTACCGCCGGGCCTGCGCAAGTGGTGGCGCGCGATTTGCAGGAAGCCAAGATTCTGCGTGCGGTCTACAGCAATCGCCAACTCAATGAAGTGCTGGTGGATTTCTGGTTCAACCACTTCAACGTATTCCTTGACAAGGGCGCGGACCGCTACCTCACCACGGAGTATGAGCGCCAGGCCATCCGGCCCCACGTGCTGGGGAAGTTCCGCGACCTGCTGGGCGCCACGGCCAAAAGCCCGGCGATGCTTTTCTATCTCGACAACTGGCAGTCCGTCGGGCCGAATGCGCCCCAACCCGTCCGTCGCGGCGCTGCCGGCGGCAATGCTCCGCGTCGCGGCCTCAATGAGAACTACGGGCGCGAACTGCTCGAACTTCACACGCTGGGCGTGGACGGAGGGTACACGCAGAAGGACGTCACCGAGGTGGCGCGCTGCTTCACGGGATGGTCGATCCTTCAGCCGCAGCGCGGCGGCAGCTTCCTCTTCCAGCCGCGCATGCACGATCGCGGTGAAAAGGTGGTGCTGGGCGTTACGATTGCGGCGGGCGGCGGCCAGCAGGATGGAGAGAAGGTTCTCGATATTGTGGCGCGCCACCCCAGCACGGCGAAGTTCATTTCGCGCAAGCTGGCGCAGCGATTCGTGGCCGACGAGCCGCCCGATTCGCTGGTGGATCGCATGGCGCAGACCTTCCTGAAGACCGATGGAGATCTGCGCGCGGTGATGACGACGATGCTGGAGTCGAAGGAATTCTGGTCGCAGGCCGCATTCCAATCCAAGTTCAAATCGCCGCTCGAACTGGTGGTGAGCGCGGTGCGCGCGAGCAACGCCACCGTCGATTTCGCCGCTCCACTTGCCAAGCAGGTTTCCGACCTGGGCCAGCCGCTGTATCGAAAGCAGGAGCCCACGGGATATTCGAACTCCAGCCGTGAGTGGCTCAACACGGGCGGACTGATGGCCCGCATGAACTTTTCTCTGCAACTTTCGACCAACAAGATGCCGGGCGTGTCTGTGGAGAAAGCGGCGGAGGGCGCGAACACCGTGCTCGGGTCGCCCGAGTTTCAGAAGCGGTAGAGGTATCGGATCATGACGAATCGTCGCGTATTCCTTCGCAATTCCGCGCTGGCCATGGTGGGAGCGGGCGCCGCGCCGCAGTGGTTGACGCGCGCGCTGTACGCCGCCGACGCACCCACGCCGCGCAAGAAAATCCTGGTGGCCATTTTCCAGAGGGGCGCAGCCGACGGTCTCAACATCGTGGTGCCTCACGCCGAGCCGGCCTATTACGCCCTGCGCCCGACTATCGCAATCCCGCGGCCGTCCGACGATCGCGCCAACTCCGCAATCGATCTGGACGGGCGCTTCGGACTTCACCCGAGCCTGGCGCCGCTCAAGCCGCTATTCGAGCAGCGGCACCTTGCGATTGTCGATGCAGTGGGGTCGCCGGACCCCACGCGTTCGCACTTCGACGCACAGGACTACATGGAGTCCGGCACGCCCGGGCGCAAGTCGACCAACAGCGGCTGGATGAATCGCGCGCTGGTGAAGCCGATAGGCAAAGCGTCGCCGGTGCGTGCGGTGGCGCTCGCTGCAAACTTGCCGCGGACTCTTCGCGGGAACCAACCCGCCGTGTCGTTGCAGAGCATTGGCGCCTTTCAGGTGGCTGACGAAGCGGCAGCGATGGAATTTCAAAAGATGTATGGCGCGAGCAAGGACAGCGCGATGCAGTCGACCGCGCGTGAGACGTTCGAAGCGATGTCGATGCTGCAGGCCATTCAGAAGCAGCCCTACACCCCGGCCGGAGGCGCCGAGTATCCGCGCGCACCTCTGGGTGCGAGCTTGCAGCAGATCGCGCAGTTGATCAAATCCGACGTCGGGATGGAGATGGCATTCGCGGACATCGGCAATTGGGACCATCACGTTAACGAAGTCGGGCAGCGCGCGGGTGACGGGCAACTCGCCAATTTGCTGCGGACTTTCGGACAGGCGCTGAGCGCCTTCTGGACGGACATGGGCGACCGCATGCAGGATGTCGCGGTGGTGACGATGTCGGAATTCGGCCGCACGGCGCGCGAGAACGGCAATCGCGGCACGGACCACGGGCATGCCAACTGCATGTTCGTGATGGGCGGCGGCGTCGCGGGCGGCAAGGTCTACGGCGAGTGGCCCGGACTGGAGCGCGAGCAGCTTTACGAAGGCCGCGATCTCGCACTGACGACGGACTTCCGCGATGTTCTCGGCGAACTGGTGGCGCGCCACACCGGGAACGCGTCGCTCGCGGGTGTGTTTCCGGGGTATGCTCCGAAATTCCGGGGAGTGGTCGCCGGATCGTAGCAGTTCGCTATAATTCCATTCAGACGTGCGGATGTGGCGAAACTGGCAGACGCGCTGGATTTAGGTTCCAGTTCCCGCGAGGGAGTGTAGGTTCAAGTCCTATCATCCGCACCATTCTGTGTTGGATGCCGCGTTGAATGGGATCAGATTCCCACCCGCTCTAAGCTCATGTGCAGGCGAAGTGCGTGTGATAGACGAGCGTTACGGGCGAGTCACACGCTGGCGACATTGAAGCGCATCCTAACAGAGCCGGTCGCACATTAACATCAGCGGTAATAGTCGATTGAGTAGGCCATAAGCGGCTACCTTAGCCTAAGTTGAACGCGGCTCTTTCTTGCGCCTGAACAAAACAACGGCCATAGGTCACCACCCACGCAAACAATGCCATCGCTTGACAAAAGCCCATGATTCCAAGCAGTAGGGCAACTGCGTGAAAGTCAGGGACCGAGCGGTTGAATGTAGTCACGTAAAATCCATCAGCACGAAACCGGGGAACCGATTCTGGAAAGCGCCCATAAGGTATCTCTCGACAAGGTCGCACCACAATTGCGGTGTCGATTCCTTCTAGAACAGCGCTGCGCTACAATTCGGCGGAAGGACCAAGCCGATGTTCCGAACCACTTTAGTGATCGCATTAGTAATAACGCCGGTGGTGGCGGCAGATTTCTCAGGCGTTGGGCCGGGACGCTCGAAACCAACGGAAACCGTATTCCGATCTATTTGATGCTGAGTGAGCACGACGGCAAGATTAACGGCTCCGTGTCCACCGCAAGCCGAGCAATCAATGTGGCGCCGGCGGATCAGAATAACCTTAACAGCCAATCGGTTGTGCCAGGTACCGTCTCATCGAGGATCGAAAACGGCGAAGTTCGCAACGGCGAAGTGCTGTTCGAGATTCACGACAATGCCCGTCGGCTTATTCAGTTCCACCTCACGCTAACGAATGGCGTGCTCGGTGGCGATGGGAGAACTGGCACGGAGGTGTCGAAAGTTGCTGTCGTGGCAATCGACGATCGCGCTGGACTTGGTGCCGGCGGTGGCGGTGGAGATCGTACCCCGCCACCCGCTTTCCGTCAACAGACGGATAGCAACATCGGACCTGGTGTCTATCGGGTCGGCGGCGGTGTTTCGGCCCCAACGCTGATATTGAAAACCGAGCCGGATTATACAGAAGCGGCACGGGCAGCGAAGCGTCAGGGAGTCGTGGTGCTTTACGTGCACATCGCGCCAGATGGAGCCGCCACCAAGATCAACGTCGTAAAAAGTCTCGGCTTTGGACTAGATGAAAAGGCGATTGAAGCCGTGCGGAAGTGGCGTTTCAATCCGGGCAAAAAGGATGGTCTGCCGGTAACGGTTACGGCTACGATTGAGGTGAACTTTCGGCTGTAGGAGAACCGAAATCTCGACTCAACCTGCCCGTTCAGTGGTCCCTTTCAAAAATCGCGACCGTGTGAAGCGAATCGCAACCGCTGGACGAGAGGACGGGTCGGGATCTGCTTGTCTCCGACGTACAGCGCAGTTGTTCCCCGGAAAGTCCAGCCCACACCTGCCCATAGGCCGAGGCGTAGAAGCTCGGCAGTCGTTTGGGTACGATGTCCAACACGGCGCTGCCATACGGCGGGTTGGACGAGAGGCTCGCCGCCGTTGGCGAGGGCAAATCGATCCCACGCGGCATTACAGTGCCTGATGCGAAAACCGCTATCGAGGATATGATTCCGGCGCTTCTTCACACGGCGCGAACGCGTCCGCGGAAGAACTCACTCCCCGTTGACCGAAAGCCATTGCAAGGCGATTGTAGCGAGCGCCCGGTGCCGGGCCGAACTGGTCAGGAGTTCAATTCTCGACCGGGACTTTGTCGGCACCGTTGACGACAAGCACCGTCGGCGGAATGATTCGGCTTCTGCAGCAGAAGTCCACCTGCGTTTTCAACGCTGCCAGATTCGTCAGATCGACCACGGGACTGTCCAACTTCTCCATGAGCCACTCCGCCAGCTTTCCGCTCATGACGGACTTTGCTGCATGTGTGCCTGTTGCATTTTGACCAGCCTGGTCCCGACCTTCAGTTTTACAAAGTCCGGCGGCGCAGTCAGCGCGTAAAGTGCATTCTCCCGCCTTTCCATGGTGATCGTTCAGGTGGAACGTTCTCCCAACAGGTCCGCCACACAGCGGGGATTTCCGCACAAAGAAGGTATGGAAATTACCAGCGGGGCAAGGACATCCGCATGGCCCTCTATTGCACTCAGAGCATCGCTGGGTTCCACTTTTACCTGAGCGTGCCGAATCTGCGCGGCTCCGCCGGTTCGCCGGAGCTCCGAGCGTGCGCAGCGATACGTGCTGCTGTCCAAAAGTGAAGCTCCTTGCCATAGGGCCTCCGATTGCAACTTACGGCTCGGAGGTCAATTCGATGACGTTCAGGCATGTCCTGGGGATCACTCTGCTGGCGGGAGCGATGAGTACTCTCCCTGCCGCTCCGCAGACGAGTCCCAAAGCGGACAATACAGCGGTCAACAAGCGCGACCGCGCCAAAGGTGCGCAGACCGCCGATCAGGGTAAGAATAACCAGTCGGATTTGAAAATCATGCAGCAGATCCGAAAATCGGTGGTCGCCGACAAGTCGCTCTCGACCAACGCGCACAATGTGAAGTGAATATGTGGATTATACTACTGCGCGAATAACCACCAGTTCTACAAATGCAGATTACGAAAACAAGAATGCCAAGTATTATCTCACCGGCGCCAGTAATATACGTGTAGGTGGCGAGTTCCGCTTTGATATCTGGGCGCTCCGTGGTGGTGTAGGATTGTATGGTACTCCTTATAGCAGCAAGGCTGAATTGGCCACTGAAAATAATGGAAGTGTGGTCATCTGGTCACTGGGGGCAGGTTATCACCCGGGTACTTTCTTTATGGATTTTGCATACCAGGTATATAATAGTAGCTATTATTATGCGCCATACGTCACTGACATCGGCCAAAGCACAAATGTAAAGGATGTACGTAGCACAGGTATCCTTACCCTGGGCTGGAAATTCTAAAAGAATACATAACTCAATACTATATTAAGGAGCAACCGTTGGTTGCTCCTTTTTTTATTGTCTGAATCAGGATTCGTCGGATTATTGGATGAATGGATTTCATCTTACAATAAAGGTATTGAGACGTTATGCATCGCGTCACCTTGATGCAGTTGGTAGTTACTGACTGTCATCTGCTTTCACGAGCTTTTACCCCTAGCCCCTAAAGGGGAACAGCCCAAAGTGCGGTAGCCTTGCTAGTGATGTCGGGAAAGTCCCCTTTAGGGGATTTAGGGGTCATAGCAGGGAAAGAGCGCAGGTTTTAAAAGACAGGAAGCGTCTCTACAAAATATTATTGTATTGATTATCAATTATTTAATTAGACAATAAAAATATTTATAGTACTATGCATTGCATGGTACTATATTTGTCTTAACTTTGCCATATGAAACTAGATAATGCCATAGCCCAGATGCGAAAAGGAGTGCTGGAATATTGTGTGCTGGCCATCATTTCCAGGGATGAGATTTATGCTTCGGATATTATCAGCGAAATGAAAGAAGCAAAACTCATCATAGTGGAAGGCACCTTGTATCCCCTCCTCACCCGCTTGAAAAACTCCGGACTGCTCGCCTATAAATGGGTAGAGTCGAAAGAAGGTCCGCCAAGAAAATATTATTCCATTACGGAAGAAGGAACAAAATTCCTCGCGGAACTCAATACTGCATGGAAAGAACTAAACGACTCGGTACAAACAGCAATAAATAAACACTAAGAGATATGAATAAAGTATTCCAGGTAAACATAGGCGGAATGGTTTTTTCCGTAGATGATTTAGCTTACAACAAGCTCAAGGGTTACATGGATTCCCTGAGGGCCCACTTCAGCAAGACTGAGGGAAATGAAGAAATCATTTCGGATATAGAATCACGTATTGGCGAAATACTAAAGGAAAGATTGCGCCCTTCCCGTGAAGTGGTGAACATGGACGATGTGGATGCCATTATTGCAGCCATGGGAAATCCCGAAGAATTTTCAGGAGCCGAAGAGGAAGAAACAAATTCCCATACCAATACTTCGGGAAGGCAGCAGGACTATTCCTACCGTGGAAACAACGGATACGGAAAACGCCTGTTCCGTGATCCTGATGACAAGATACTTGGTGGAGTATGTTCCGGATTGTCCTTGTATTTTGGCATATCCCAACCGGTTTGGATACGCCTTGCATTTGCAATAGCATTCTTCACTTTCGGTACAGGTTTTCTGTTATATATCATTCTTTGGATAGTATTACCAAAGGCACGAACCATCACGGATAAAATGGAAATGCGCGGCGAGGATGTGAACATCCACAACATAAAAAAAAATTTCAATGAGGGTGTAGATGATATTAAAGACAGCGTAAAGAATTTTGCCAATTCACCATATGCTAAAAAAGCAGAAACCGGAACAAGTAAATTCTTCTCCCAACTGGAAGAAGTTCTGTATGCCATAGGGCACGTTTTCATCAAGATAGTTGCGTGGCTCATGGTTGTGATGGGTATATTTTTGCTCATCCTGCTGATATTATCCTCTGTAGGAATTACCCATTCCTTTTCCAACCTTCCGGGATTGATCTCGATCGGAGAACATAATCAAATTGCGATCATCGGTTTCAGCCTGCTGTTGGGAATTCCATTGCTTGCCATCATTATCAAAGGGATCAAGATCATATTCCATTTAAAGATACGCACGCATTTCCTGAATATGCTTTTCCTTAGCCTGTGGATCATTGGACTTGCGGTTACCGTTTATTCAGGAACCATATTTATGGAAAATTTTTCTCACAAGACTACCGTAAACAAAGAATTCACCATTTCACCGGGACGTTCAGATACATTAATGCTTGACCTGGTAAGGGTGGAAAATGCAAAGGATATTTCGCATCTGCATATCTATGCCGGGGACAACGATCCGTACATACTGAGTGATAAAAATAATTTCTATGTGCGCGATGTAAAATTACAAATTGAAAAAAGTAGCGACAGCGCATTCCACCTGACGGAACTGATAAGCTCCAACGGTTATTCTACCAATGAAGCGAAGAACAACGCCAACGCCATTCAATATGGATATAAGCAAAACGGAAATGCACTTACCTTGAATGCCTATTGCTCCTTCCCTTCCAGCATGGCATGGCGCAGGCAAAAGGTAGTCCTTGTACTGGAAGTCCCGGAAGGAAAAACAATTTATTTCAATCCCGGCATGACTGATTTTCTCGATAATGTAGACAATACCACTGATACCTATGATGAGGACATGCTTGGGCATTATTGGAAAATGACCCCTGAAAAACTAAGGTGCACCGATACTGATAAACCTGAACAAAAACATCGTCACCGCAAACGCGGCATACTAAGGTCAAAAACATACGAGTACAACTACTAAAAATAAAGGGACGAGTGGCGAGGGACAAGGGACAAAAGATTGCGGATTTGAAAAACTTCAACTTATTTAAAGCGATGGGGTTTTATACCCCTCGCTTCTAAGTGCTAATTTCGGTATGTCTTTTGCCATATGCAAGGCAAATTTCATACTCATGGTAGAAGCATATAATTTTTTAGCCAGCTGGCAGCTATTTCCTGAGAAGGGAACCTATGAATCGGGACAAAGGCCTAAAAGCGGCATTTATAGAATAGAAAGCACCGGGAATAAGAATGAAATTTCCATCAGCCAGAATTTCATTTCCATGGAAAATGAAGGCAGTGCAGCACAATATAAGTTCATTGCCGATAACAAGATACACCCTATTCAGGATATCCCGTTTGCGGATGAAATAAAAGCGTATTTCCCCGATGGGATTTCCTTTGAAATTCATTTCTTAAAAACGGGCAATACTATTCTTGAGGTATCCCATGAGATCATGCCCAATGGTTTTCTGAAAATAATAACCTCAGGACACACTGAGGAAGGCAACCCATATACCAATACGGAAGTTTTCCATAAGCAAATGAGTGTACTCCCCTACTCTGCTTCTGTTTCGGGGGCTGTGATCAAACCAAACGAAGAAGGCATCATACGCCATAAGGCACTTCTTGCCATGGAAGAGCAAACCAATATGCAATTGATGCAGATAAGGAAGCAAATAGAGCTATTGGCATTGCAGGCGCAGGAGATCCATAAGCGCAAGGAACTATCCACTATTATTTACAATGCGCGTTTAAACTTCCGTCCGGATATGGGACAAACCTATTACCTGTACGAAAAACAAAACGGGGAACATACTATTTCATTGATTTCACCCGATGAATGGGGTAAATCCATGCCTTATAAAGCTTTTATTACTGCTGTAAAATTATTGGCTGACAGCACCTGGATGGAACTCTGAGAAATTTGGGATTGCGTCCGCCGCGGCGGATTCGATTTCGGATTTTCAGAACCGGGACAAGGGACAGGAGACAAGGGACAAAGAATTGCGAAATTCACACTATTACGCCATCACGTTTTCACGATATTACGTTATCACGACAAAAAAAATACGGGAAAGCAAAAGCCATAAAGCTTTACCTTCCCGCAATTGTAAATTGTAGATTGGGAGTATTAGTCTTCTCTCTTTGGCCAAGGCTTCCTGAGAAGCACTACGCAATAACCGAGAACAACTATAATAAAGATTCCGTACCAGATACCTAACTGCATAATTCGATTTGTTTATCTTGCTGCGAAATTAATTAAAAAGCCCTGATCCTCAAAAAGTATTTTTAAAAATCACTTTTTAAAGGCATCCACCCATCCGAATACTTCCTTCAATGCACCTGTGGGCCTTGCATTTGCATTCTTCCTGATATCTTTTTCCTCTTCGGAAAGTTTCAAAAAGAGTCCGTCCAAGGCCTTGCCAGTGGCGTATTTCACCAGGTCGGTTTGTACTTTCTTGACGAATGGCAGCCTGTTATAAGCAGTGGTGATCTCCGTCCAGTGCTTGGTAGCGGAAGTGCCATCCAAAGCGGCTTTGATCTTGGGAGAGAAAGCGCTGAAAAGCTGGTCATTGGTCTTTCCTTTAAAATATTGGGTAGCGCCATTGTCAGGCCCTAAAAGGATATCCTTGGCATCAGTGATGGTCATTGAAGTAACCGCGCTTACAAAAATGGGTTTCGCTTCCATGGCAGCATTTTCGGCAGCATGGTTCATGGTTTCCACAAATTTATCTACCCTATCGCCCATACCAATAGATCGCATTTTATCAGCTACATTACTTACTTCCGGAGGGAAAGGGATCTTGAAGCGGGCATTATCCAGATAGCCACCGGGTTTGTTAAGGAAACTGACTGCCTTGTCTGTTCCGGTATTGAGCGCCTCTTTCAAGGCATTGCCCATCATTTCATCGGTCGGGTTGCCACCACGGAAAGATTGCAGTACACCAATGGATAAAAATGAGAATAAAAGTATGGCTATTGTCTTCTTGATGTTGTGTATTGAGGTCATGTTATTGGTTAATTGGTGAATAGGTTGGTTTGTTGGATAAGTATTGTAATTTCCCATCAAATTTAAAACTAATTACAATGAAAAAAGTTACGATCATTAGCCTATCATTTATTTGCATTGCACTTACATACTTTGTAATTAAGGCAAAAGCTGCGCCACAAAATGCGGGACACGAGTATATGTTAATTTCAAACTTCAGCAATGATAAAGCATATATAGCTACCAGCAACAAAAGCGATTTCAAAGAGGATCTCCAGGAAAAAGGCGAGCCGGGCTTATTGAAAAAGGTCAAGGAATATACTGAAAAGGGATGGCAGTTAAAGCAAATGACTCAAAGTCAGTATGGGTTTACGTTCCTTCTGGAAAAATAAAATTGAGTTCTCAATCCCGAAGGGATGAAATTATTATAGAAACATGACGACGCGAAGAGTCCCCCGAATGGGTGGCATAATTTTCAATTATGCCACCCATTCGGGGTTTAAAAAATACATGCTCTGCTATTCCTTGTCTGAAGACAAGGAATCCGTGGTTCCAGGTCTTAGACCTGCTGCGTCTGAAGACGCATAACCATTGCTTCCAGGTCTAAGACCTGGAAGAGCGCAATAATTCACCATCACCATTCCTTAATTTCACAATCACTTAATAACTCAATAACTTAGTAACCCAATAACCCCTCACAAAAAAATCCAAAATCGTAAATCGTAAATCCCAAATCTTGATTACCTTTGCGGCTTCATTGTCCGATGGTGTAATTGGCAACACATCTGGTTTTGGTCCAGAAGAGTCTAGGTTCGACCCCTAGTCGGACAACTAAAATTCCTTAAAAGCCTGAGTTAAAATACTATGCCGGCAAGATTTAACCCCGTTCAAATTTTCTCAGGTACGCAATCGCATGCGCTGGCTGAAAAAATTGCAGAGAATTTCGGTACCAAACTTGGCGAATTGGCCATTTCCCGTTTCAGCGATGGGGAAATAGCAGCAAGCTATGGTGATTCAGTTCGTGGCAGTGATGTATTTATCATCCAGTCCACTTTTGCCCCTACTGATAATTTAATGGAATTATTGTTGGCTGTGGATGCCGCAAAAAGGGCTTCAGCTCACTATATTACAGCGGTAGTACCTTATTTTGGCTTTGCACGTCAGGACAGGAAAGATAAACCCCGTGTTTCCATTGCATCCAAGCTGGTAGCTAATTTGCTGACCACCTCAGGCATCAGCCGCATCATGACCATGGACCTGCATGCTCCACAGATACAAGGCTTTTTTGAAGTCCCTGTAGATCATTTGGAAGCATCCGTTATATTCATCCCGCATATCCGTTCCCTTCACATGGAAGACCTGGTGATTGCTGCCCCTGATATGGGCGGTACCCAGCGCGCCCGTTATTATGCCCAGAAACTCCTTGCTGAACTGGTTATTTGCGATAAGCACCGTAAATACGCCAACCAGATCGAGGCTATGCGCATCATCGGTGACGTAAAAGGCAAGAACGTGATCATTGTTGATGACATTGTAGATACCGGTGGAACCCTTAGCAAGGCTGCTGACCTGATGCTGAATGAAGGCGCTAAAACGGTTCGTGCATTTTGTACGCATCCGGTGCTTTCCGGCAAAGGCTATGAAAATATTGAAAACTCCCGCCTTACTGAATTGGTGGTTTGCGATACAATCCCTGTGATTCCCGGAAGAAGCAGCAAGATCCGCGTATTGAGCACGGCTCCTCTTTTTGCAAATGCCATCCATAACGTAAATGAACACGGATCCATCAGTTCGCTTTTCAAGCTTCCTGAAGAGATACAGGCACACCTTGAAATGAAATAATTAATTTGCTAATTCGGTAATGTGATAATTAGCAAATGAGAACTCAAGTTCTTTTTTCATTATCGAATTATCACATCATCAAATTATCACATTAGTATCATGTCAGGTAATTCATTCGGTACCATTTTCCGCATAACAACTTTTGGAGAATCCCATGGTAAAGCCATTGGTGTGGTTATTGATGGTTGTCCTGCGGGATTAGTGATTGATGAAGCCTTTATCCAATCGGAACTTGACAGGCGCAAACCGGGTCAATCCAAACTTACCACAGATAGAAAAGAAGAAGATAAAATCGAAATACTCTCCGGTATTTTTGAAGGCAAAAGCACAGGCACCCCGATCGCCATGCTCATTCAAAATAAAGATCATAAATCAGAAGATTATTCAGCATTAAAAGACGTGTACCGTCCTTCCCATGGAGACTAT
>JADMIO010549058.1_pt1 | contig 24773 bp, 32 predicted proteins | sample 8958161 | NCBI WGS metagenome assembly JADMIO01 (sample SAMN16585339, study PRJNA669376) | soil metagenome | isolation source: Crop rotation soil | place: USA: Cullars Rotation, Alabama | collected 2011
CGACAACTTGTCCACGTGGAATTCTAAGCTTAGGATCCCAATGTGCTGGAAAGCCATCCAGCGCCCGGAAGTCCAGCGGTGCCCGTGCCCGCATCGTAGGCGGTGCGCGCCCCACTTCCCGCTGTGCCGGCCCCGTCAGAGAACACCGCGCGGCCCGCGCCCACCTTGCCTGCGTGACGCCGCGGTTGTCGTACACGCGCGGCAACTGCATGGACGCCAGCGTGGCCTCGCCCGCCAGCCGGTGCGATGCCGACAGCCGCGACTCCAGCCCCGTCATGGCCAAGTGCAGCCGCTCCAGCTCGCGCAGCTCCTGCGTCACCAGCACGTCCAGCTGCCCGCAAATGCGCTGCACAAAATACGCCGCATTCACCAGCGCGTCCACGGCGTACTTCTTCAACACGCCGGGCATCTCCTGCTTGCTAGCGGGCGCCCAGCTCTGCCGCGCGTACGACGCGATCTTGTCCATGGACGCCGTGTTGCCCTCGAACTCGCCCAGCGACCCCTCGACCGTGGCCAGTGCCGCCGGCACCGAGGACGACATGGCTGGCCCTGTGCCGCCGTGAGACGAAAACGTGCAAAAAAGGGCCGGGCCGCCCGGCGCGGCGCAGGGCCCGCAGCAGGGGCACAGGGCTCGCAGCAGGGTGGGCGGGCGCGGGCGGGCAGCGCGGACGCGGGGGCGACAACAACGCACCAGTGCTCCGGCCGCAACCGCACACTCCCACGACCAGCGGCCCTCCACACTTGGAGGGGCTGTGTCTGTGTCACTTTTGACTCTGTGTCGACACTACAGTCGCAAATCGGACCGGCAAAAGCCGGCGTTGATCGAAAAACCGAAAAACCGAAAGCGGCCAACGCCGCGCACTGCAGAGGGCCGCTGCGATGGACGCTGACCGGCACGGCGCGGACAAGGCGGCGGTGGCGTACGAGTTCCCGAAGCTGCAGTGGGCAGAGATCTTGTAAGCCCCAGCGCGCGAGTCGCGTCGCGTGGCGTGGCGTGGCCGCATGCCCGCGTGGCCGCTGCCCGCCGCCCGCATGCCCGGCTGCGTGGGCATGCCGCGTGTTTTTGATTTTTGTGCGTGTGCGGCGCCGCCTGACCCGCCGCGGCAGCGCCATTCTCGTGGAGTGGAAGATCCCCTTTGCGTCCAAAGACGTGGCGGTACGGCGCGAGCGGACGCGCGGCGCAGTTTGAATTTGACGCGCGCCAGCACTTGACGCCCGACACGGCCAGCGGGCTGTACGAGATCTTCGTGCGGCTGCTGACGGGCTACAGCCGCCAGGATGTCAACATCCGCACGGCGGCCGGCGACGCGCCGTATCCGGAGCTGTACAAGGCGTCCATGTCGACACTGGGCTACTACAAGGCGCTGTCGAAGCTGATGGCCAAAGTGGGCGTGCGCGACTTCTCCGTGCAGGTGCGGCAGCTGGCGGGCGGGGCGGGGCGGCTGCCTCGCCTCACACACGCGGCAGGACGACCTGTTCAAGCCGGAGCCGGCACGCCTGAAGGAGCATCTGTCGGCACTCATCAACTTCAGCCGCTTCCGCGACGAGAAGCTGGAGGGCTACACACAGTTGACCAGCAAGACGGACGAGCTGCTGGGCCGCAAGCAAGACCTGGAGGAGACCATGGCCACGCTGCAGCAGCGGCTGGCGTCGCTGCGCGAACAGCAGCAACAGCAGGAGCCAGTGGTGCTCAAGGCATGTGTTGCGGGGGAGGGGGAGGGGGCGGCCGAGCGCGACTGACAGGCCGCAGCTGACGGAGGAGACGACACAACTCGAGAAGGAGGTCAAGGACCTTAATGTCAAGCAGGCCATCCTCAAGGCCGACATCGCGAAGCTAAAGACGGCCAACGCCGAGGCGGCCGAGCAGGCCGAGGCGCACAAGACGCAGATTGCCAGCACGGAGAACGATCTGGCCATCATCAAGGCGGCCATTGTAGAGAACCCGGAGCAGATGGTGCGCGAGATGGGCGAGTATAAGGTATGGGGCGGATGAGGGGGGGGGGGGGGGGCCCAGGGCTGACGGGCGCGCAGGACGCCATCGAGCACGAGAGCCGCGCCCTGGCCCGGCTGGAGGCGGACGGCGAGCAGCTGGTGCGCAAGCTCAAGGTCATTGGCGACATTGAGCGCGACGTGCGCGACTGCGTGGAGCTGTTGCGCGAGTGCGGGGACGAGGAGCGGCGCGGCAAGGACGTGGAGCGCGGTGCGTGGGGCGAGGGGCGAAGCAGGGGAGGCGGAGCTGACGTGCGCGCAGATGCGAAGGAGGTCAAGGCGGGCCTGGAGCGCACGGACACGCAGCTGCAGCAGACTGAGGCGCAGCGCGAGCAGTTGGACGCGCAGCTGCGCAACGCCACCGAGAAGATGAACCGCGTGGCCAAGGCGGGCAAGAAGAAGGAGAAGGAGGTGCAGCGTGAGCTGGATAAGGCGCGCCAGGAGGTGAGCGGGCGGGGCGGGCGGGCGGCGCGGCGCGGGGCTTGACCCCTCGGCAGCGTGTCAAGGTGGAGGATGAGGTGGCGCAGAACGAGAACAAGCTGGTGGAGAGCGCGCGGCAGGCCGAGCGGGTGGAGGCGCGGCTGGTGCAGCTGCAGGAGAGCCAGGCCAGCGAGCTGACCCATCTGCGCGAGCAGTATGCGGCCATGGAGGCGCAAGTGCGCCAGTACCGCGCCGATCTGTACGCCGTCATGCGTGCCGTGTGACATGACAATACACGCACACGCGGGCGCCGATCCGCCGTGTGAAGGTTCATTCCGGGCCGCCAAACGCCCCGCACAGCTGCTCGACGTAGGCCATGTAGCCGTCGCGCAGCCAGCCGTCCAGCTGCGCCACATCCTTGAGCTGCTGGCCGCGCCGGCGCGCCACACACACGAAGCGGGACGGCACCAGCGCCGCCATGTCGCCCCACAACGCCTCGTGCTGCGACACGGGCAGCGTGTCGGTCTGACCGTTGCCCCAGTGCCGCCGCACGTCCTTGAGGGTCACATACGTGGGCACGCGGGCCGCGAACGCCGCCAGCGCCGCGTCCACATCGCCGGCCAGCACCTGCGCGCGCGTCAGCCCCAGCGCCGCCAGCAGCCGGTCCACGTCGATCCACGTCGTGTTGGTACTGTAGAACTGCATTTCAAACTCCAGCTCCTCGCGCGGCAGCGCCAGCCCTTCCACGATGCGCAGCGCACCGTTGACGCGCGCCAGCCCGCCGCCGCGATCGTCCGCGTGGCGCCGGATCACTTCGAACGTCAGGGTGGCGCCCGACGCCATGTGCTGGCCTAGCAGGGCGGCGTCCACGCTCACGCCCACCGTGTCACAGTTGTGCAGCAACAAATGCCGCAGCGCCGGCCGCTCGCTCAGCAGCCGCGCCAACACACCGTTGCGCAACAGATTCGCCACCTCATACCAGTGCCCGCACGGGTGCAGCGCCTGGCCGGGGTTGCGCTCGTCCGTGTAGTCGCTGCCCTCGCCGGTGTGATGCGCCCACCGCGACAGCGCCGCTTCGGTGTTGGCGCGCGCCTTGTTGCGCTGCGCATCGCCGGCGTCGTGCCGCGCCGCCGCAAACGCACACTGCAAATCGCGCACCATGGGCACCATGCGCACGCCGAGCGTGCGGCCCGGCGACAGCACGACCCGCGGCCGGCCCTGCGCCCACCGCGCCAGCGCGTCATGCGTCAGGTGGCTGCTACTCACCACCAGCGGCACGCCCGCTGGCAGCTTGGCCTCGTGCAGCTCCACAAACGACCGAAACGCGCCGCGCATCTTCACGAACGGATGCAGTGCCTTGACCGTGCCCGCGCCGCCCGTCCACCGCGTGCCTGCGTGGCGCGTGAGCAACACACCACGTCACGCGCCTCGCCCCTGACCCAGCCCGCCCGCCAGCACCAGCACCGCCAGCTCGCCGCGCTCCAGCGCCGCCTGGCCGAGCGCGCGCTCGTGCGGCGTGGCGTCGTCCGCGTGCGCCACATCGCCGGCCGCCACATCCTCCACCACAGTGTCGACGGGCAGCCGGTTCTGCTGCAGCCCGATGCGGCCCGCCAGCAGATCGGCCCGCACGCGCGCATGCAACTGCGCATCAAACCTGCGCCGCGCGTCACGCACAGCACACGCACGCGCACACACGGGCGCTTACATGACGCGGCGCGCCTCGTGCGCGGCAGCGGCGCTGGCGGCCGACAAGGGGCCCGGTGGCAACGGGAACAGCCGCGCAAACACGTCCCGCGGCAGCGCGGCGTACTCGGCGTCCCCCGTGGCCACGGCTTGCGCGAGCCGCTCCAGCTCCAGGCGCGTCGTGGAGTCCTGCATGCGCGTCAGCTCCGGTAGCCCCGTCCCGTCCCGTCCCTCCTCCCCCCCCCCCCCCCGGTCCGCATGTCATACCATAGCGGTGCGGTCCGTGGCTGCCAACTGCACGCAGAGCTGCGCATAGTACATCGCCGGCATGAGCGTGCGCGTGTCGGCGCATGTCCCAGTCGTGTTGAGATCCCACTCGTACACCACCGGGTCGATGGCGAACGGACACACAGCCTCCATGTCGCGCTTGCACGCTAGCAACAGCCGCTGCAGCGTGGCCTGCGCGTGGCGATGCACGGCCGGGTTGACGATGAAGCACATGCCGCCGCCCGCACAGCCGCCCAGCATCTGCAGCGGCGTGAGCGTCCCCACCCTCCCTCCCTCTGCGCGCGCGGCGCACCAGAAACCCGTAGTAGTCGGACCCGAGCGCGGCGCGTGCGGACGCAATCACGCGCTCCGTGAACGCATTCGACGCGCCCGCAATGATGCTCTGTATGGGCCCGAAGAAGTTGCGCTCTGTCAGCGCGCCCAGCTCGCGCAGCAGCGCGTCGTCAGCGTCGGCGTCGGGGGTGGCCGTGGTGTCGGCGCTGGCCCGCAACAGCAGTGCCAAAATGGCGTCGTACACCTGTGCCGCCTCGCGCCGCGCCGCACCATCTAGCCGCAGCAGATACTTCTCCGTCACCATCTGCGCAAGCCATGAGTCCCACCCCCTCCCACACACCGGACGCGCACACCTCCAGCAGCGGCCCCACGTCCTGCGCCATGCCACCATGCACCATCACCAACCCCCGCTTGAGGCGCTGCGCCAGCGCGGCCGCATGCGGGATGGGTACATGCCGCGGCAGCAGCTCGCCCCCGCCGCCGTCGGCCCGCGTCACGCCCACAATCTGCTTCAGCCCCGGCCACACGCCGCCCGAGTCCTGCCAGCCGCCCCCGCTACCGCCCAACCACTCGGCCAGGATGGCCCGCGAGCACACGGTGCGCCGCTCCTCCTCGCTCAGCGTGCCGGTAGGCGCCGCCGTCTGGCCTGTCAGCCGCATGACCGCCGCAATGACACACGCGCACAGTGTGGTGGACACGGCCAGCCGCGACCCCTTGGGGATGTCGCGCACGTGAGTGACAATCTCGACGCCGCGCATGCCCGGCACGCGCACGCAGCGCTGCAGATGCGCCGCCAAAGTCACGGGCGGCTCCGCGTGCTCCAGCCACGGCGGCACCAGCCCGCCCGCAATCGCCGCCGCTTTGAGGAGCCCCAAATAGTCGGCGGAGAAATCGAACAGCTCCGCCAGTGTAGCCACGTCGGCCGCCACGTTGAGGTCCAGCGAGACCAGCCGCAGGCACGGCTCGGCGATGACGCGCACATACGCCGAGACGGGCGGCGCCGGAGTGGCACCGCTGCCAAACAAGCACAGATCGACAGACATGTTGATGACACGCGCGTAACGGGGTGTGTCAAACGCCAGGAAGAAGCTGCGGGCCGTGGCACGCACGTGAGCGGGGCCGCACAACACACACGCGCACCGCACACGCATACATGTCGGACCAGCACGAGTGCGTGAGGTCGGCGCGCACCGGCGTGCGCTCACACAGCAGCGCGGGCGGCGCGGGACCGCTCACGTGCGGCTGCGGCTGCTGTGCGTCGAACAGAAACGCATTGTACGGCTCGCTCTGCACGGACAGCCGCACTTGCCGGGCCAGCTCAACAAACGCCAACTGCCGGTACGCTACCCCCAGCGATGTGCACAGCGCCGGCGACTGCTCGGGGCCGGGCGTGGCGTGCAGGAACACGTCAATGGCCTGCTCGGGCTCGCCGTCCGCCAGCAGTGCGTGGGCGCGCGCCGGCGACACGGAGCGCAGGGGCGCGCGCTCCTCGAGCCGGGCCACGATGTGGTAGCGGTACAGGTCGCTCAGGAACAGCAGCGCGCGGATGCGGCGGTACAGGTCACGCTCCGCACGCCGGTAGTGGTCGAGAGCGCGCGCCTCGGCCAGCAACGCGCGCACGTCCAGCGCCCGCACCAGCGCGTCCAGGGGCATGTCGCGGTGCGCCGCGTCGCTGGCCGTGATGGTGCCCACCAGCAGCGTTGTGGCCATCGCGCCCCTCCGGCATCAGCACGCACGTGACGCAGTCGTGAGTCGTGATCTTGACGCAGTCGTGTCCCTCGTGTCGCGGACAGAGGGGCATGGCATCCGCGTCCCCTGCGCCCCCCGTGGCTGCGGCGCCCATCAACGCGCTGTTCCTGGGCATCTTCATCGGCTTCACGCTGTTCAGCCTGGCCATTGACGCCACCGGCGATGCGCCGCTGCAGCACGCCGTGTACCGGGTCAAGGCGACCGGGCCGTTGTGGTTCCGGGGCTTCAATGGGCTGATGCTGGTGTTGGGGCTGCTCAGCAACGCGCGCAACGTGGTGTTCATCGTCACGCGCCGCTCGCGCCGCGCGCGCAAGGTGGCCGATGCCGTGCAAGCCGCGCTGTTCGTGGCCGTGGTGGCGTACACGGTGACGCGCGTGCTGCCGAGCGAGGCGGCGCCGTCGGCCGCCACACACAGCGCCCATCTCGTCATCCTCGCGCTGCAACTGGCGCAGCTGACCGTCGCGTTTGTGGCCTTTGCGCAGCAGCAGACGCACGACGCGCAGCAGCGCGACAAGAAGCAATGAAGGGTCGCGTGCAACACAACCGGCCTACATTGTCACGGGCACGTGGGACACACGTGCAGCTGCGCGTGCACAAATGCATCGCAGCCGAAGCAGAACAGCCCTGCGCACAGCGGGCACTGCGCGGCCGACGCCGCCAGGGGGGTGGCGCAGCCGCCGCAGCGCACGTCCGCCGGCAGCGGGGCGGCCGCAATGGGGAAGGGTGGCAGCGGCATCAGGTGATGATACGAGCGGGCCAGATGCGACGCGCGCACCAGCGCCAGCGCACAGACTGCACACTGGCCTGGCACCGTGTGTGCGGTGGCGGCACAACAGCGCGGGCACTGGCTGGAGCGCGGGAACCCCATGGGCACCAGTGCCGTCAGCGCCTGCGCACCCGCGTGTAGGGGTGGGGGTGCCACGTGCGCACTCAACAGAGTGTGGAAGTGGGCCGCGTCCAGCGCGGTGGCGTGGCTGCCCCCGCTGCGCACGCACATGTGCTTCACAATGTACACCTCGGCCGCCAGGTGGATGGCATGCACGGTCAGCCGCTGCGCGACGGCCGCGTCGATGGAGTCGTGGATCGAGCCCGGGTCGGTGGTGGACAGCGACGCCAACAGCAGCACCACTTCACGCGTGCAGTGTTGAGGCGAGTAGCGCAGCTCGGCGGTGGCCATGTCCAGTGCGTGCTGCAGTGACGGCAGCCCGGCCGGGTCCGGCAGCGCATCCAGCGCCGCCAGCAGAGGTGGCATGGCGGCCGTCAGCGGGCACAGTCGCGTGCATACACCGCCCCCCGTGGCCAGCACACACACCGCACTCAGCGGGCACGCCACGAACAGCGCACTCAGCCACGCGCGCAGCTGCGCCGCCACAAACGCTTGTCGGGACGGGGGCGGGTCCACCTGCTCCATCGCGGCACCGCAGTCCACCACCAGCACAAGGTTGCGCGCCAGCCCGCGCCGGTACGCCACGCCCGGCCGCAGTGCCGCCTCGCGGCCGCGCGACGCCGTGCCGCCGAACCGCAGCCCCGCCCCCGCCCCCTCCCCCTCCCCCTCCCCCGCGCCCGCGCCCACCGCGCCGCCCTCGTCCACGCGCAGCTGGGCCGTGGCGCGCTCCCACGCATACGTGCCGTCCCGGGCCTGCAGTTGCCCGCGCTGCGTCACAGCCTCGTCGTCATCATCGTCCACGAGCATGGCGCCAGCGCGGCCCCCCCTCCACGCTGGCGCAGCCCCTCCGGCCCCGTCACTGTATTGGCATTTGTTATTTGTTGCTACCGCTTTTTGCGCTTCTTGTTGGCGCTCTTGCTGGCCTTGTCGTGCTCGGCCAGCATGGGCACGTGGCGGTAGTCCTCTGGGCGCCACAGCAGCACCGGGTCCTGCCGCGCCACGCGCCCGTGCACGCGCACCAGCTCGTCCACGTCGCGCCGCAGTGCCGCCGCCTCCGCGCACGCCGCATTGAGCTGTTCGATGCACGCCTGCGTCTGGTGCTTGACAGTCAGCAGCGCGGCGGCTATGCGGCCCGTCTCCGCCTCGTCTGTCTGTGCGGCGGCCGCGCCCGGCATCATCGGATGGGGCGCGGGCAGCGCGCACGGTGCCTGTGGGTGGCTCTGCAGCGCCGCCAGCAGCGCCGGGCTCGAGTCGCCAAACACGATGTCTTCCAAATACTCCGACAGCACCGGCACTCGCTGGTTGGGCGCGCTGCCGTCCAGCGGATGCAGGCGCAGCCCGTGCACCAGCGTCACGGGCTCCTCGGTGTCGTCGATGAAGTTGAGCACCTGCCCGTCGCCCGTGAGCGCGGCCCCACGCCGCCACGCCGGCCCTCACACACCATGCGCGCCTCGAACTCGCCCCAGCCCGTCTCCGTGACCTGGTACGGGGGCTGCGTCACCACGCGCACCGCGTGCGGGAAGCTCTCGTGCAAGTGGAACTCCACGCTGCGCAACATGTAGCTGAGGTCCTCGTTGTGGGGCCCGCGCACAAACAGCGTCCAGCGGTGGGTCTTGTGCATCGGCCGCTTGGGGCCCAGCCACAGGGCGATGCTGCCGTATGCAATGGTGCGCGACAGACCGCCCGGCACCGGCACCGACTCCATCGGCCGGGGCGGGGGGCCGGTGGCGACGCGGCCCACTGGTGCGGGAGCGACTGGGCGGGGATTTCGGCGCCAAACTCAGCGCACTGAGGCCCAGTCGCCACGCCCGTGCGCGGCAGAGGGCTTGCGGTGATGCGGTTGCGGGACGCCATGGCGCTGGCCGCGGCGCAGCTGCAGGCGTCGACGCGGCTGGTGTTCGGGCAAGGGTCCGTGGCGTCTGTGCAGGACGGGGCGTGGCTGGCGCTGCATGCGGCGGGCCTGCGCCCCCACTGTGACGAGGCGGCGATTGCGCGTGCCACGCTGGCGCCGGCGGCAGTGCAGCGGCTGCGCGGCTGGCTGGCGCGGCGGGCTGCGGGCGAGCCCGTGGCGTACATTGTGCGGGAGGCGCCGCTGGCGGGCCAGGCGTTCTACGTGGACGAGCGCGTCATCATCCCGCGTTCGTATCTGTCCGAGTGGCTAGTCATCGGGCCGCGCAACGCGTGGCTGGAGCAGCAGCTGGGCCGCGTGCCTGCGCGCATTCTGGACCTTTGCTCCGGTTCGGGAGCGCTCGCCATCCTTGCGGCGCTGCGTTACCCTGAGGCGCATGTGGACGCCGCCGACGTGTCGCGTGACGCGCTGGATGTGGCGGCCCTCAACGTGGCGCGGCACGGGCTGGCGGCGCGCGTGCGGCTTCATCAGTCGGATTTGCTGGCGGCACTCGCGCAGCAGCGCTACGATCTGGTGCTGTGCAACCCGCCGTACGTGTCCGAGTCCGCCATGGCAGCGCTGCCGCGCGAGTACCAGCGCGAGCCTGCGCTGGCGCTGCGCGGTGGCGGCCGGGACGGGCTCGCGCTGGTGCACCGCGTGCTGGGCCACGTGCGCGACGTGCTGGGCCCGGCGCCGGCGCTGCTTTTGCTGGAGGTGGGCTATGCGGACGGTCGTGTGTCGCGGCTGCGGCGCCGCTACCCGCAGCTGCGCTTCCACACGGGCGGCGCCGTCTGCAGTTGGCGCACATGACTGCATGCGTATTTAATCGTCCTCACTGGCCGCGCCGCGCTCCCTTGGGCCCAATGGTCAGCGATGTCGAGTCGCCCAGCAGCGCCAGCACATGGAAATAGTCAATGGCGATCTTGTCGGCCGGAATGAACGCCAGCAACTTCTTGAGCGCCAGCTGGTACTGCACGGGGTCCTGCGCCTGCAAATACTCGGACAGGAAGCGCGACGCGTGATACGCAATCTGCGGGTTCGTGTCGTCCTGCGCGCGCCCGCCGGTCAGCACACACACACGCGTCATCGCACATCGCGCACGGCACACACTGCGCACCAGCATGTTCTTGAACCACGCCAGCTGGCCCACGTCGTGGAACGTCTGCTTGGCGTGCGCCTCGTTGGCCTTGTGGTTGCACGCGGCCGCGATGAGGATCAGCACCACCACACGCACACTCTCGAACGCGCTCGGCAGCGTGTCGAACAGCAGTTTGAGCGGCTTCATGTCCAGCCGCGCCAGCAGCGCCAGCGACACGCGGCGGCGTCCGCTCAGGAACTGCATGTAGTTGGTGTTGCGGGCCGGGCCGCCGCCGCCGCCGCCGCCGGGCCCACCGCCGCTGTCGTCGCCCTCGGCTGCCGCCGCCGCCTCCGCTGCCGCCACCGCGCCGTCCCCACCGCCGTTCAGAGGCGCACTGGCCACAAAGTCGAACAGCAAATCGAACATTTGCATCAGAATGAGTGGATGCGTCTCGCCACGTTTCAACAGATTGCCCGTGTGCGCGTTGAGCAGCTGCGCCGTCATGTCGATGGCGCGCTCCGGCTCCGACTGCCCGTACCTGACGCACGCACGTCAGACGCACGCACGACACGAGGGCGGGGCGGGCTCACCGCGCGCGCACGTACGACACGAGCCGGCGCACCACCGCCAGATATGCGCGCCGCACATCGGCCGACGGCGACGTCAGCAGCCGCTCGTGCGTCTCCGTGACCAGCGTCTGCATCTTGGCAAAGTTGCTGGCCACTTCGGCCGGCGTGGCGCCCGCCAACTTGAGCCGCGGGCTGGCCTGTGGCATGCGTACATTGTCCGGCTGGGCCGGCGACCCGGGCACCGCCACGCGGCCGGGCTGCTTGCCGTCGCGCGGGCTAGCCAGCCGCAGCCGCAACGACGGGTCCGACTGCAGATTGGCCGAACGCGGCGACTTTTGGATCATTGCACTGTACACACACACACACACACACACACACACACAGCCGGTCAGCCGCAGCGAACAACAAGCCAACACTCACACGACACTGACCGGGCCTCCTTCGATACGCCCTTGGGGCTGGCCACCGCCGCTGCCGCGCTCGGCGCCGGTCCGCCGGCCACGCTCTGCAGCGGCGGCACTTTCGGCACGCCAGCCGGGCCGGTGCGGGTCGGCAGCGCTGCCGTCACGCCGCGCCCTTTTCCGCGCCCCTTGACGACACTTTTGGCTCCGGCGCCCCCGGGCGGTGCGCGTCCGGCGGCCGGGCCATCATCGTCGTCGTCATCGTACTCGCCCTCGTCGTCGTCGTTGGTGCCCGGCGACCCCTTGACGTTGACCGCCCCGGCCCCCGTCGCCTCGCCTGCGCCGTGCGTTTCGGCCGCATCCAGCAGCAGCACCAGCAGATCAAACAGCCAGTTCTCGCCGTTGTGGCGGTCTGCCGGATGCTCGGAGAAGAGCAACTCGCCCAGCGCCTCCAGCAGCGAGCGCAGCGACTTGGGGTGCGTGATCATGCGCTCCTTGTACGCCTCCAGTTCCGAGTCCAGCGCCAGGTAGTCGGCGCCCTCTTTGAAGAGCGCTGTGAAGAAGTCGCTCACAAACTGCGTGTCCAGCTGCGACAGCAGTTTGTTGTTTTGCCGCTTGACCTGCGCATCGCAGTGCGTCAGCCGCTTTCCCTCCCCTCGCCCTCGGCCTCGCACACGCCCACCTTGACGTTGCGCATCGTCATGCCTTTGGCCTTGCTTTGCGACTTGACAGCGCTGATGACGCCGGCCAGCGCGCGCGCCTCCTCCATCGACAGCCCGTGCTGGAACACCTTTGTGAAAGCGCTCGGCGCCCCCTGCGCGGCCAGCACGGCGTTGAGGATCTGAGCCTGTTCGCGGATGCGGTCGGCGCTGTTGGGCGGCGCGGCTGCCACCAGTTTCGCCACAATGTGGTGATACACCACAAAGAACGCGTTGCACATGGTCTCCGTGGAGCGCGCCGTCAAGTACAGATCGATAACTTGATTGATGGGCCACTCGGCCAGCGACAGACGCGCCATATCCAGCGACGCAGAGCGCCGATCCTTAGCCACTGTGAAGAGCGCATTGAACAGCAGTCGCACCGCCAGCGCATGTCGCTCGTCGCCCAGCGCCTCCGTGGATTGCGCCATGACGCGCAACACACGCAGGTCCAGCTCGGCCACTTTGGTGGGGTGCACTTTGCCCGTGTCTGTGCATTGCATGAGCAGCAGATTGAGGGCCGCGCCCCACACGTCGGCGCCACTCTCGCCCAGATGCACCAGCCGCAGCAGCGTCTCGCGCGTTACGACCCACAGGGCGTTGTGCACTTCGGCCACTTTGCTACTAATGGCGGCGGCGGCTTTTTGTTGCTCCATATCCAAATTGACAGTGCCGCGTGTGGTGTTGCGGCTGCCCTTGCCGGCCGGCGCGCTCTTGTTGCTGAACAGATTGCTGGACGTGCACAGATTGGCCTGGATGCACAGGTTGTGCAGCAGGTTGAGTGCGTGCAGACGGATGCGCTCGTCGTCGCGTGCCACCTGTGCGCACACTCAGCACGCGCGCACAAACAATACATACACACACACACACCATTTTGTAAATGTTCTGCAGGACCGCTTTGGCGGCCGTCTCCCAAGGCTGCGTGACGAACCCATCCATGAGCGCTTTGATGAGCACTTTGGTGGCCATCATGTGGCGTTCGCGGCCGCACGCGTCCTCGTTGATGACGACGTACAGCAGCTTGCGACGCTCCGTGTCAGACAGCTCGAGCGGTGGCTGCTTGTCGTACGGCACGCCTTTGGGCGGAGCCCGCTTGCGGTTCAGATGCACTTGCAGGCGCGCCGCCTTCAGCCCCGTCTGCATCTTGTAGTCCGCCACGATGGCGATGCGGTCCGCCATGGGCGACGCGAACACGTTGATGCTCAGTTGATGCGCGGTGCTCTCGAACAGCTCGGTGCCGTCCGCGTCGTTGATCATGGCGAAGAAGGAGCGCGTATGCAGCCCCAGCTCCGGCACGGCCTGGTCGCGCGCCGCCAGCGTCCACAGGTTGCCCAACAGCGGCTGCGGGCCGTCCAGGAACACGCCCATGGCGCCGAACGAGCTCAGCGACGCCGAAAGCGCCGAGCGGTTGGCGGGCAGCAGCCGCGACGCCTCGCGCGACTTGAGCTGGCGATGCAACACCGCCGACTTTTGCAGCTGATGCTGCACGAGCGCGCGCAGGAACTGCATCGTCTGCGCCACGCCCTCGCTCTTGCTGGTCTCGTGTGTGGCCAGGAAGTGGTCCAGCGACAGCAGCGTCTCGTGGCCCACGGGTGGCAAGTGGGGCACGTGCTTCTTGAGCAGCGCCAGCACCTTGCCCAGCACGCGCCCGTCACGTGTCTTGTCGTCGAGCACGCGCGCCACCATCTCGCGGTAGCAGCTGTCGCGCGTCACGGGGTCCTCCAGGTAGCGCAGCAGCTTCGAGTGCTCCTCGCCGGCCACCACGACATCGCTGCTCGTGTTCTCGTACACCGACCGTTGCACCCACAGTCGCACCACCTGCGCGAGTGCGCCCACACGCGTTGAGCACGCCGAACGAGAGGGGAAAAAAGCGCGGCTCCCCTTACCGCGCCGTGCTCCGCGAGCGGGTCATAGGCGCGCGTCGCCTTGGACAGACTCATCGCGACGCTCGCGACCGCAAGCTGGGGCGGGCCAAGACCACTACACGGTCGTTAATTGGTGCGCGCGCGTGAGTGTCGCTGGCGTGTGCGGTGTCGTGCGGTGTCGTGCGGTGTCGTGCGGTGTCGTGCGTGCGTGTGCGTACGCGTCGGCAACCCCTCCACCAGTGCCGAGAGTTCCCCAAACGTTTCAATCAATCAATTCGTTCGTCGCGCGCCAAACGTGATGGTGCGCGGCTCCATCGTGGCCGTGTCCACCAACACCAGCGTCCCCGTGGCGGCAAACGACGGCACCAGCACCACGCGTACCGCCTGGCCCTCCGGCCCGCGCTCCACACGCGTGCCGTACGCGGCCTGGTTGCCCACGAACAGCAGATGCGGCGTCGTGTCAATGACAAACGGGTCATCGGCGCGGTACGGGTAGCATGGCAGCGTGTCGGGCGCCGTGGGACACAAGTGGCGCCACCGAAGCGCCGCGCACGCCACATCGAGCGCCGAGTGCGACCCGTCCGCGGCCGTGCAGCGGCGCACATCATCCACGGGCTGGCCGCTGTGGCCCAGCAACAGCGCGCCGTTGACAGTGGCGCGGTACGGGTTGGTGGTGGCGGCAAAGGCGGAGTAGCGCGAGCACAGCGGGAACAGCGCCACGTTGAAGGGCTGCTGGGGCAGGCAGCAGTTGGCGGGGTCGTCGGGGCCCGGCATGAGCTGCACCGGCAGCGCGGATGCCAGCTGAGCCAGGAGCGTGTCCAGCGTCTGCAGGGGCGCAACCATGGCCAGCTGGGCGGCGGCGCTCATGTGCTGATGGTGATGCTTGAGAGCCGGCTCCGTGCCCGCGCCGCCGGGCCCGCCGTCACTGCCCCCGGCCGGGGCGCTCAGACTGTTGCCGCACACAATGAGCCGCGACACGCGCGCCGCCAGCGCCTGCTCCTGCGGCGCCCCCAGCTGGCCACTCAGCCAGTCAGCCAGCAGTGCGGCCGGTAGCGGCGCCGCCGTTCCCACGTGAAGCCCCGACACCAGCGCTACATACTGCATGCCGGACGCAGCGGGCGCGCGTGTCGGCTGCGGCGCCATGTCCGGCAGCACTAGTTGCACCACACAAAAGTCGCCACTGTCCGTCTCGGCGCCCCGCAGCGCCACCACCAGCCCCGTCACGAGGTGGGGTACGTCCAGCGCGGCCCCCACGAGTTGTGCGCGCCCCGTCTCATCCTCGAGCGCCAACGTGTCGCCATCGCTGACGTAGCAGTCCAACTGGACGCGTGGTGCCGTGTTGCGGTCCTCGGCGTAGTCGTCCAGCGCCGACGGGCGCAGCGGCATCGTCTTGAACAGCGTGCCCACGATCCAGCACTCCTCCTTGAGCACCACGTCAATGAGCTTGGAGCGCACCGGCACTTGCGCCTCGGCCCGCAGCCGGGACACGAGCCACGCGCGTATCGTCTGCAGCCGAGAGTAGTACATGGGCGCGTACTGCGTGTCGTAGTCGGCCTTGCGCAGCACCCACGGCTTGTACAGCGGCTCGCACGTGTCCTTGGCACGCGTGTACGCGGGCTTGTCCGCAGCGCCGCCGCTGGGGGTGCCGGGCGCAGGCGCGTGCACCAGGTCCCAACACAACGCAGCGTCATGAGGGCGCTTCGCCATGTGCGCTGGCGTCACCACCAATGCGGCGATGCAAGCCCACGCGTCTGCCGGCCCTCTGCAACAGGTTGGGCCTCGCGCGCCAAAAAAAAATCAGCGCCTCGTAGCAAGGGCAGGGCCGCTCCGCTGTCGCCGCGCAGCCATGTCGTTCATCAACGAGTACAAGGCGCTGGGCCCGGCGCCCGAGAAGACGTTGCGTTTCTTTGTGAGTCTCCCCCCCCCCCCCCCCCCCTCCCCCAGGCCGTGTCGCGGGCTGGCGGTGGTGCCGCTTGGAACATCGAGGCGCGTGTGAAGCGCTCGCTGCGACGCGAACACCGGTGGCCCACGCGCGGGTCTGCGCTTCCAAAAGACTGCAGCGCCACACACACGCGCGCGCTCAGCGTCTAGGCTCCGCCCGTGGACTGCTGAGCGCTCCGTGCACACCCGGCGACGTGTTTTGAAGCAGCGCTGGGACGGCGGAGCGGCGTGGCGCCATTTCCCGCCCACTCCACCACTGACTGCCCCACAGGACCGGCGCGACTTCCTGACCGTCTACGGCGACGACGCGACCTTCATTGCGCAGACATTCAACAAGACGACGGCCACAGTGCGCAGCGTGGGCGAAGGGGACTCGCAACTGGCTGCGCAGACCGTGAGCCGACGCCTGCTTCCGGCCATGCTGCGGCGGCTGGTGCTGGAGATGGGCTACTCGTTCGAAGTGTGGGCGCAGGCCGGCAAGGGCGCCGCGTGGGCGGTGCAGCAGCGCGGCAGCCCGGGCAACTTTGACAGCACCGTTGCCGACGACGGCGAGGGCGACGCGGCCGCGGGCGGGCTGATGGTGGCGCTGCAGCTGGGCTCAGCGGGTGCAGCGGGCGCGGGCGGCGTGCTAGCCGGGCTGGCGTACGTGGACCAGTTGGGGCTGACGCTGGGGCTGCACGAGTGGTTGGAGGCGGACGTGGCGGCGCTGAGCGGTGTCGAGGCGGCACTGGTGCAGCTGGGGGCACGCGAATGTCTGGTGGCGGCGCCGACGCTGGCCGGCCACCCACAGCTGCGCGCCATGTTGGCACGCGCGGATGTGGTGTTGACGGAACGCAAGGCGGCCCAGTTCCGCGCCGACTGCGCGAGCGATGTGGCGCGGCTGCTGGTGCCCGCGCACGCCGCCCAGCTGGCCACGGCCGGCAGCGAGGGGCTGGCGCACGGCGCGCTGGGGGCGCTGTTACGCGAGTTGGACGTGCTGGCCGAGACGAGCGGGCACGGCCGCTACAAGCTGGACGCATTCGCGCGCGCCGCGCACATGCGGCTGGACGCGGCGGCCGTGCGTGCGCTGGGCCTGTTGCCGTCCGCCAGCGATGGCGCCCGCTCGAGTGCGCACGTATTCGGGCGCCTCAACGCGTGCCGTACCGCCATGGGTGCGCGCCGACTGCTGGCGTGGCTGCGCGCGCCCGCGCTCGACGTGGCGCTCATTACGCGACGCCAGGACTGCGTGGCAGTGTTGGTGGCGGACGCGGCGGCGCGCGAGGCCCTTCGCGGCCCCGCCCTGCGCGCCATGCCGGACGTGCAGCGTTTGCTGGCGCGGTTCGCGCGCGGCAAAGCCACACTGACCGATGTGCTGCGGCTGTATCAGGCCGTGCAGGGCCTGCCCGCCGTGACGGCCGCGCTGGGGCCTGCGGAGGGCGCGCTGCAGCGCAGCTACGGCGCGGCGCTCGCGCGACTGCTGGCGCAGTTTGCCAATTTTTGTAACATGGTCGAGGCCACGCTGGATCTGGACGCGCTGGCCGAAGACGGGGCGGCACGCATCCGGCCCTCGTTTGACGAGCAACTGCAGGAGCTGCACAGCCACATGACGCGCGCCATGCGCGACATGAAGGCCGAGCTGGAGCGCGCGCGCGCCGTTGCGTCCAAGACCGAACTCGAGCAGAAGCGCGGTGCCGGCTGGGTGCTGCGCGCCACCAAGAAGGATGCCGCCACGCTGGTGGCCGAGCTGGAGGGCGCCGAGGCGGTGGCGGGCGTGGCGGGCATGCATTGTGTGGCGACGCCGCGGCTGCGACGCGCCAGCGACACGCACACGCGCCTGGCCAAGGAGTACGACGACAAACAGGCCACGCTGGTGGCGCAGCTGCTGGATGTGGTGCGCGGCTATGCGCCCCTCATGGAGGAGCTGGTGGGCGCGCTGAGCGATCTGGACGTGTACGCGGCGCTCGCGCATGTGGCTAGCTCGGCGCCCGTGCCGTGGGTGCGGCCCACGCTGGTTGCGCCCGGCGGCGACACGCTGCTCACCGCCATGCGCCACCCGTGCCTGGAGCTGCAGGACGGGCTGCGCTATGTGGCGAACGATGTGCGGCTGCAGCGCGGGCAGCGCGAGCTGGTGCTCGTCACGGGGCCCAACATGGGCGGCAAATCGACGCACATTCGTGCGTGCGCATTGACAGTGTTGCTGGCGCAGACGGGCGCGTTTGTCCCGTGTCGCACCGCGCAAGTGGCGGTGGCGGACGCGCTTCTGTGCCGTGTGGGCGCCGGTGACTCGCTGGTGCGCGGCGTGTCGACATTCATGGCCGAGATGGCCGAGACGGCGCATCTGCTGCGCGTGGCCACGTCCCACTCGCTGCTCATTGTCGACGAGCTGGGCCGTGGCACATCCACCTACGATGGCACGTGCTGTTTCGTACGCGTACGTGCGTGTCGCTCACATAATCGCAGGGTTCGGGCTGGCCATGGCGATTGCCGAGCATGTGGCGACGCGGCTGCGCTGCTTCTGCTTCTTCGCGACGCACTTCCACGAGCTGACGCACCTGTCGCATCGCGTGCCGTGGGTGGCGAACCAGCACGTGGCGGCGCACGCGGCGCAGGGCGCGCTTACGCTGCTGTACGAGGTGCGCGAAGGGCCGTGCGACCAGTCGTTTGGCATCCACGTGGCCGAGCTTGCGGGGTTCCCGGCGCGCGTGGTGGCCATGGCGCGGCGCAAGGCACGCCAGCTCGAGTCGTTTGACGCGGTTCCGAAGCGCCACAAGAGCACCGACGACGACAACGGCGATGCGGTGGTGGAGGACGGCGAGCCGGCGCCGCTCGTGCGCCGCGAGGGCGAGCAGCACATGATCAACTTTTTGGAGGCCGTCAAGCAGGCCGGGCCCGATGTGGCCATGGCGGAGCTGGAGCGGCTGCGCGCCGAGCTGTTTGCGCACAACAACGCATATGTGCGCTCTGTTTTGAGGGTCACACAGTAAAGCAAGGGGCAGGGGCAGGTGTGTGTGTGTGTGTGTGTGTGGCGACACAGCAGCACCGATGCAGCCTGGGCGCCCGCGCAATGTGCTGGTTGTGGAGTGCAGCCCGGAGCTGTCGTGGTACGACGTGTTTCGCGAAGCCGGTGCCGAAGGTGTCGCCTCCCGCGCCGCGGCGGCCGCGCGTCCGTGTGGCCCTGTGCTGACGCTGTGGGGCTGCCCAGACATTGTGATCCATCAAGCCGAGTGGCATGACATTAGTGTCGTGTCGTACAGCGACGCCGGGCCTGTCGTGTCGTGCCGGCCCGCCCGCCGCCCGTTGCCCGACAGCAACCAACACGAGGCGCGCACATTCCGCGTGGACTGCGTGTTGATGCGCAGCGTCAGCCGCGGCACGTGGGGCCAGGACGACACCAACAAGGTGGCGTGTCACGGCGTGTCACGGCGTGTCACGGCGTGTCACGGCGTGTCACGGCGTGTCACCATGCTCACCATGCTCACTGCTCACTGTGCTCACTGTGCTGATGGCCCGCCAGCTGTTCGCGCTGATCCACGCCAACGTGCCGGCCGTGAACAGCCTCATGTCGTGCTTCATGTTTCTGGAGAAGGCCGTGGTGTTCGCGGAGCTGCGCAAGATTCAAGCGCGCTTGGGCCGTGACGTGTTTCCGCTCATCCCGCAAACGCTGTACCCGTCGCATCGCGAGATGATCATCACCCCCGACATGCCGTGCGTGGTCAAGACCGGGTCCGCGCATGCGGGCAAGGGCAAAATGCTGCTGCACAACGGCGAGGCGTTTGAGGACTACGCGTCGCTGGTGGCTCTGCAGCCGTACTATTGCACGTCAGAGCCCTACATCAAGTGGGACTGGGACGGGCGCGTGCAGGTCATTGGGCCGCACGTGCGCGTGTTCCGCCGCGTCACGAGCACGTGGAAGGGCAACTCGGGTCGCGGGTCCGTGCTCGACGACGTGGACGTGACACCGCAATACCAGCTGTGGGCCGACGAGTGCGCACGCCTGTTCGGCGGCCTGGACATATTCGGCCTCGACTTTGTGCACGACCCGGCCACGGACCGGCTGCACATCTTGGAGCTCAACGAAGGCGCTATCGGACTCGTGCACAAGCACGAGCGCGAGGACATGGCGCACATGCGCGACCTGGTCATGACCAAGTTGACCACGCTCGGCACGCCTGCTGTGACTGCGGCTGTGGTGGCGCCCGAGACCGCCTCTGCGAATGCAGCGGATGCAGTGGCGGTGCTGCGACAGCAGGTCAAGCGGCTCATTTTGGAGAAGAAAGCATTGCATGAACAGCTCGCGGAGGCGCGTGCCGGCAAGAAATGAGAGGCAGCAGACGCCACCGCTATTGAGGGATGCAATCGTGACGAAAAACCTTACCAGATTTGTCACCTGTCAGTCATGTCTTAAATGGAAAAACACACCGCAGAGGGCCGGCCCTGTGCACCAACATGGACAAGTGTTGCACGACCACCGCCACTGCCACTGTGGCCGCAGCGCCCGCGCTGCGCGGCCGCATGCACACCGTGCCGGGCCTGCCGCCCCTGTACATCAGTGGCGCGCTGCCGTCCCCGCGCGTCATTGTGTGCGCGCCCGACATCTTCGGCATCATCCCCGTGTCGATGCGCTTCCTTGACGAGCTCAACAACGTCAGCGGCATCCCCGTCGTTGTGGTGGACCATTTCCGGGGCGCGCCGTGGCGGCCGGAGGACTTCCCGCCGCGCGAAGGCCAGAACATCCGCCAATGGATCGAAGAGAGTGCGGCCGGCCCGCGTGCGTCGCGTTGGTGGTGGCAACGCTCACACAACCGTTACAGCCGTGCCGGAGGCGCTCGTCGTGAAGGACTTTCACGCTGTCGCAGCGTGGCTGCGCGCCGAGCATGGCGCGACGTCGTTGGGGCACCTGGGATTCTGCTGGGGTGGCCGGTACAGCATCGAGTTTGCGCGCCGCGGGCTTGTCACGGCCGCCGCATCGCCGCATCCGTCATTTCTGACGGCCGAGCTGGTGGTCGAGGCGGCGGAGCGGGCCAGCCTGTGCTTGCTGCCCAGCAAAGGTGACACTCGCTGCCGCGCTCTTCTTTGCGTTGCCACTGCATCACCCGCGATCCTCTCCGCGTAGGCGAGGACTTGGCCACTTACGCGGCCATTGCGGCCATTTTGGCAAAGGACGCGCGCCATGTGTACAAGCGCTACGACACGATGGAGCACGGCTGGTGCGGCGCGCGCGCGCGCTACGATGACGCCATTATTGCCGCGCAAACCCGCGACGCGCGCGATGAGATTTCGCGCTTCTTCACCGCACGCCTCTGAAATTAATTCGCCTTCTCGAATGCCTCAATACATGTTAACACATCGAGCGCCGTGGGGCGCTTGGCCGGGTCCGCGTCGCAGCATCGCACAAGCAACGGTTTCAACTCATCCAGGCACACGTCGGCGATCAGGTCGACATACACGAAGCCCAGCGTGTAAATGTCGCTCGACGCCACCCACGGGTCGCCCGCCATCACCTCTGGTGGCACTGCGTCGACCGTGAGAAACAAAGCGGGCGGCTCTTGGCATGACCGAACCTGAAATGACTCCCTGCAATGGCAGCCGCTTCTTGCGCGCGGACGCGTTGGGCGAGCAGCATAGCACTTTGACGCGGCCGTTGACCAAGAACAACAAGCTGGTGCTCAGCGCGCGATGCACAAAGTTGACGCGATGCAGTGCGTCAATTGCGCGGCCAATCTGCACGCACACTGAGAGCTGCATGTCACGCGGTTGCGCCTTTCGTGCGACGCGCACGTTAGTGACAGAGCAGGAGAGGCGCGCGACGGCAACGCACTTGAAACCACTCCACGGTCAGCTTCGAGTCCACCGCTTCGAAGCAGTCCACCACCAGCGGCTAGACGTTCACAGTAAGACTCGTGCGGGCGCGCGCGCACCACACGCCCGCGTGGTCACCTTGAGCTGCCCGCCCAGGAACCGCACCACATGCGGCTCCACGACCGGCTCACGGCTGAGCACCCCTGCGTCGCCGCGGAGAGTCAATGACACGTTCACGCACGCGCATACACGCGTGCGCCACGCAACTAAGGTCGTCCCAGGCCTTCTCGAGCGCCTTGAGCTGAAAGCGCGAGTTGTCATCAATCGACTTGTACACGTGCAGCAGAACTGGGTCCGAGACGCGGTTGAAGCCCCGCTCGGCGTCGGCGGCAATGCTCTCCCACTTGCCGTGGTACCACTGGCCCTCGTCGGACTCGAAGAAGGCCGTCTGCGCAATCAGCTCGCCCGACAAGCCTGCGAAAGTGGCGAGCAGTCAGCCACCACCACCACAAGCGCGCGCCGCAAACACACGCCATGACGCACAAAAGCTAGGCATGAGACCGGCGCGCGAGATGAGCACCGCGGGCGAGTTCGATTGCACTACACGCGTCGACACGCGCATCGCACTGGGCGACGATGAACGCGTCTCCTCCGTCTCTGTCACGCTTGAACATGAGAACGCTGACCTTCACACACACACACACACACACACACACACACACACACACACACACACACGCGCTCCTTACGCGAGTCGTCTTCGGCCCAGCTGTCCAGCGAGCCCACCTCGACATTGTTGCTGGAAGCGCTTTGTTCCATCGGAAACGGCAGCCCGCGGCTCGTTGTGATGGTCATAATTGGCGGCAGCGCACCCGTGCTCAGCGACGCGTCGCTTGGCAGCATCGCATGCATGCCCTGTCGCAGCGGCTCCGCGCTGGTGTTCGACCGCGTGAGACCGTGCGCGGCCGTGCCGATGGTGTTGGCGCCATCCAGGGACTGGAAGAGGCGCTGTCGGCCGCGCTTGTCCGCTGGCGCCGCAGTGCTTGAGACTGGTTGCGGCAGCGGCACCGTCACGGTGGCGTGCTTGCTGAAGCGCAGCGAGCCGCTGCCAGCCTGCGTGGGCGACCCGGACGTGGCCGTGGTGACGCCGCGCGCAGAGCTGCTGGCTGACAGCATGTCTGCTGAAAGCTGAACAACAAAACACACTAGCACACACCAAACACGGCAAGCGTACCTGTCATGTCGGACTCGTCCGAATCGCTGGACAGTAGCGACACCAACTCTGGCATTGTGGGGCGCTCCAGCGGGTTCTCCCGCCAGCAACGCCGGACGATGGCGGCCTGCGAGGTGCCGCCAGTTAGGCGGGCAGCACGCTTGACTGGCGCGGAAAGCCGCACCATCTCGTCATCGACATGGTCCAGGGGTTGTCGCCTGCCCGCCAGGATGTGCTCCAACACTTCCGTGCCCTCCATGCCGTGAAACACGTTCTGCCCACTCAGCATGCGATACAACAGCGTGCCGACCGACCAAACGTCCGCTTGACAAGTCAGCGGTTCGGCCTTGATTAGTTCCGGACTCTGCGCGCGGGCGCCCCGTTATGCAACCACCAACCAACCGCGTCACACCCCAAAACCAGCCGCACCGCATAGCCCACGGTACGGTCAATGAGCGACACGTCGGCCATGTCCATACGTTTGCGCAGGAACGACTCGCCCACGCCCATCAGCCACGCGTGCATCGTCTCCTCGCAAACCAACACATTGTCGGCGCGCACTTGCAAATGCACATATGTCTTGCGCGAGTGCAGCCATCCCAGCCCTGCACGCATCGCTCATGAAAAGACCGAACCGCGCCGCACCCCGACCCCCCAACTGCGTCACCTTTGCATACGCGACCCACAATGCGCTTGCAAGTCGCCACGTCGAGCTTGCCGCGCCGTACCAGCAGCGCCTCCAGCGTGCACGACGCATTGGAAGTCGAGGGATCGTGGTAGATGAGTTCCAGCGCCGTGTCCGTCTGGGCCGACCCCAAGTACGCTAGGATTTGCGGGCACTGCAGAAGTCGCATTTGCTCGACCAGCTGCGTGAGCTGATGCACATCGTTGCGCACATACGCCAAGCGATGAGTGCGCACAAGCACATGCCGCGTCACGAGAGCCGCATCGCCGCTCTGGTAGCCCCTGCGTGCATCCCGTGAGTCATGCATCGTCACCACATCGCTGTATCGTCACCAGACGGCTTTGGTCGTCGTGACGCCGTCGCGCAGCGACTCACTGTCCAGTTGGTCGCCTAGCTTCAGTTGCGACACTGCGCGCCCCACCCATGTCAGCACACCATGACAATCGCAAAGGAATCGGACCTGGAAACGAGAGATGCGGAAATTTAGGCGCTGTCGCATGACCGGACAGGAGCGCCGGCACCGGTTGCGACGCCGAGTCGGCGCGCTTCTTGATGAACGCCTGATAACGCACTTCGAGCGAGTGCGACAGCAGCACTTCCATGTGATCGGGTCCCTCGGCCCACGTCCTGAGCGTGAAGAACATGCTGTAAAAGTCGGCGCACGCGAACGTGTCGTCCTCGACGGGATCACGACCGCCCAGAATATCGCCCAGGATCTTGTGCGCCTTCTCGTCAGAGTAGGGCAGCCCCGTGGCTGCACGCGCGCAACTGCGTGAGCACATGGGGGGAGGGGCACGCGACCGCCTGCGCATCACCGTGTGCCAGCTCGCGCAGCAGTTGTCGGGCCTTGGGTGTCTTCACAAAGAGGCGATTGCCGCCGCACACCACCACCCACAGCTGGTCCAGCACGGCCGCGCTCACGTTGGTCACTGCGGGCTTGTCGCTCGGCGAACGCGGCGAGTCTCGCGGTGACTCGCGAGGCGATATCTGCTTCGGCGTTGACGTGCGACTGGGCGATGTCTCCCTCCGCGGCGACGTGTGCGCTGACTGCGTCGGCGACGCGACATTGGACCGCCTGCGGGATTGTCGCGGTCAGCGGGGAACAGCCATTTTACCGCGCACACCCACGACGCACGAGTAGCGCTGGCCCATCGCCGCTCCCGAGACGGTGACGCGCTGTGCGCTCGGCGCCCAAACCGCTGCGGACCGCGCGGCCGGTCTGGGCACGCCGTTTTTCCCCTTTGGCGCTGCGAGGATGTGGGAGCGCTGCCACGAGGCCCTCCTGAGTGTGTCGGACTTGCGGCCAGTACACACCTTTCCAGCACAGTGGGATCCGAAGCTTGGAATTCACGTGACTTGAAGTCGCGGC
>JADMIO011827127.1_pt1 | contig 24773 bp, 27 predicted proteins | sample 8958161 | NCBI WGS metagenome assembly JADMIO01 (sample SAMN16585339, study PRJNA669376) | soil metagenome | isolation source: Crop rotation soil | place: USA: Cullars Rotation, Alabama | collected 2011
CCGCGACAACTTGTCCACGTGGAATTCTAAGCTTAGGATCCCAATGTGCTGGAAAGGCTTCTCGTCATCCCATGCACATCGGCGTTCCGAAGGAAGTGAAAGTTGCGGAAAACCGCGTCGGCCTCACGCCGGCGTCGGTACGCGAGATCTGCCATCGCGGCCACGGCGTCACCGTCGAGCACGACGCGGGCATCGGCATCGGCGCGTCGGACGACGACTATCGTCGCGAAGGCGCCACGATCGCCGCTTCGGCGCCGGACGTCTTCGCTGGCTGCGACATGATCGTGAAGGTCAAGGAGCCGCAGGCCGCGGAGCGCGCAATGCTGCGCCCGGGCCAGATCCTGTTCACGTACCTGCACCTCGCACCCGATGCCGACCAGACGCGCGATCTCGTCGCGAGCAACGCCGTGTGCATCGCGTACGAGACGGTGACGTCACCCGCCGGCGGCTTGCCGCTGCTCGCGCCGATGTCGGAGGTTGCCGGGCGCCTCGCGGTGCAGGCGGGCGCGCATTACCTCGAGAAGCCGCATGGAGGCAAGGGCATCCTGCTCGGCGGTGTCCCGGGCGTCGCGCCGGCGCACGTCGTCGTGATCGGAGGCGGCGTCGTCGGCACGCATGCGATCGAAATCGCGCTCGGCATGGGCGCACGCGTGACGGTGCTCGATCGCAGCGCCGATGCGTTGAAGCGGCTATGGGTTCAGTACGGTACCGCGCTGCAGACGGTTTTCTCGACATCCGACGCGATCGAGCGCCATGTCGCGGCAGCGGACCTGCTGATCGGCGGCGTACTGGTCGTAGGCGCGACGGCGCCGAAGCTCGTCACGCGCGCCATGATCGCGAAGATGCAGCCCGGATCGGTGGTCGTCGACGTCGCGATCGACCAGGGCGGATGCTTCGAAACGTCGCATCCGACGACGCACGCCGATCCGACGTACGTCGTCGATGGCGTCGTTCACTATTGCGTCGCGAACATGCCGGGCGGCGTTCCGCGCACGTCGACGTACGCGCTCAACAACGTCACGCTGCCCTACGCGATCTCGATCGCCGACAAGGGCTGGAAGCGCGCGCTCGCCGACGATCCGCACTTGCGGCAGGGCCTCAACGTCGCGCTGGGCAAGGTGGCATGCCGGCCCGTTGCGGAAGCGCATGGACTGCCGTGGACCGACGCCACGGCACTCGTCGCCTGACCCGGCCGACGTTTCCGAAGAGCAGCGCCCGGCGACGGCTCGGACAGCGGCGCCGGGGTTCTAGCGCAGGCGCACCGCTTTCCCCGACGCGGACGCCTCGCGCACCGCGTCCTGCACCTGCTGGTTGCGAAAGCCATCCTCGAAGCTCGGCGCAGGGGAGTTGCCTTCGTCGATGCCGCGGTTGAACTCGCGCACGAGCAGGCGAAAGGCCATCAGCCGGTGATCGCGGGCGTCGGTGAACGGCGTGTACCGGGCGGGCGTGGCAAGCGGGGCGAGCGGCGCGCCGTCGCGGCTGCCGATGACGACGCCATCCTCCATCGGGTTCGGCCCTGGCTGCTCGGCGATCAGCGTGCCGCGCTCGCCCATCACGGCGATGCGCGCGCCGCGCGCCGGCGTGGCCGCGAACGAGGCGATCATCGTCGCGAGGCCGCCGTTCGCGAACTCGAGCGTGAACACGAACGCGTCGTCGGTTTCGGATTTCACGACGCGGTTCGTCGCGGGGTCCAGCAACTCGGGACGCAGCATCAGCAGCTTGCCGCTGACCGTCGCCACTTCGCCGAACCAGTGGCGCAGCGCGTCGATGTAGTGCGAGCCGAGCGCGCCGAGCAGTCCGCCGCCTTCCGACTCGCGCGCGAGCCACGTGAGCGGCCGCGGCTCCCGCGTCACGTAGCGGTCGAGGAAGAGCTCGATCGTGCAGAGCTGGAACCGGCCGATGTAGCCGCCGTCGAGCAGCTCCTTGACGTAAGCGCGCTGCGGCGTGTGCCGGAACTCGTGGCCGACCATCGCCGTGCGGCGGGTCGCGTTGGCGTGATCGCGCATCTCGGCCGCCTGCCCGGCGTTCAGGGCGAACGGCTTCTCGCACAGCACGTGCTTGCCCGCGCGTAGCGCGGCGATGGACAGCGGGTGATGCGTTGCGGGCGGAGATGCGATGCCGACGGCGTCGATGTCGTCGCGCGCGATCAGTTCCATCGCATCGGTATGGACGTCACGGATGCCGGCAACGTCCGCAGCGCTGCGCGCCTTGTCGCGATGGCGGCTGCACAGCGCCGCCACTTCCCAGCCTTCGGATGCGAATGCCGGCACGTAGACGGTCGAGCCGAAGCCCACGCCGACGATGCCGACGCGCCTGTTCGATGCAGCCATCTTCACCTCCTAGTTGCGCATCAGCTGCGGCAGCCAGAGCGCGAGCTGCGGAAAGAACAGCACGAGCAGCAGGCCGATCACTTGCAGCACCATGAATTGCATCATGCCGGCGTAGATGTCCTTCAGCGGCCAGTCGGGCACCACGCCTTTGAGGAAGTACGCCGACAGCGCAACCGGCGGCGACAGCCACGCCGTCTGCAAGCATACCGCCACCAGCGTGCAGAACCAGACGAGGTCGATGCCGAGCTTGGTGACGAGCGGCAGCAGGATCGGCACGACGATCAGCACGATCGGCACCCATTCGAGCGGCCAGCCGAGCACGAAGATGATGCCGAGGATCAGCAGCAGCATGATCGTCGGCGAGAACGACAGCTGCAGCAGCGATTCGGCGATCAGCGTCGCGCTGCCGAGGCGCGAGAACACGGCGCCGAAGTAGTTCGACGCGGCGACGAGCAGCAGGATCATGCACGACACTTCGAGCGTCGAATAGATGGACTTCTGGAATCGCTTCCAGGTCATCTGGCGATAGGCGAGCGTCAGCACGAGCACGGCAAAAGCACCGACCGCACCGGCGTCGGTCGGTGTGGCGATGCCGGCGAGGATGACGCCCAGCGTCGCGAGGATCACGATGACGATCGGTGCGATGCCGACGACGAGTTCCCGGACGACGATGCCGAACGAGGCGGCGCGCTCCTCCATCGGCAAGGCCGGACCAAGCGCCGGATTCAGGTAGCTGCGGACCAGCGCATACAGGATGTACAGACCCGAAAGGAGGAGGCCGGGAATCACGGCCGCCGCGAACAGGTCGGTCGCGGGAACGCCGACCACCGGTCCCATGACGATCAGCATCACCGACGGCGGGATCAGGATGCCGAGCGTGCCCCCCGCGGTGATGACGCCTGCCGAGAGGCGGACGTCGTAGCCGCTGCGCTTCATCGCCGGCGCCGCCATGACGCCGAGCAACGTGACGGACGAACCGACGATGCCCGTGGCCGCGGCAAAAATCGTCGCCGTGATCAGCACCGCGAGATACAGCGAGCCGCGCAGCGACGCGAACAGCAGTTGCACGCCGCGGAACAACCGCTCCATCAGGCCCGACTGCTCGAGCAGGTAGCCCATGAACAGAAAGAACGGCACCGCGGCCAGCGTCGGATCGCGCATCACCCCGAAGAACTGCAGCTGCATCAGGTACAGCGACAGGTCGCCGAGCGCGACGTAGCCGAAGAACATCGCGACCGAGATCAGCGTGAAGGCGATCGGGAAGCCGACGAAGATCGCACCGAACAGCACGACCAGCGCGACGATGCCCATCCACTCGGGGCTGATCATGTCGGCTCGTTCCGCGCGATCACCCGGAGGCTCTTGATCAGCTCGGAGACGCCCTGGATGATCAGCAGTGCCGCGGTCACCGGCATCACCAGCTTGAACGGCCAGACGATGGGCAGCCACGGGCTCGTGACGATCCGCTCGTTCTGCTGGAACGACTTCCAGAAATAATCGGCGCCGAGCTTCAGGAACACCAGCATCGCAGGGAGGAAGAACAGCACGTAGCACGTCGCGTCCACCAGCGCCCGGCGGCGCGGTGACCAGTCGGCGTAGAACGTATCGGTGCGGATGTGCCCGCCGCGCTGCAGCGTCCAGGCGGAGCCCAGCATGAAGAACGTGCCGTAGAGCATGAATGTCATGTCGTAGGCCCACACGGTCGGGGCGTCGAACAGATAGCGTGCCGCGACTTCGTAGACGAGCGAGCCGACCATCGGAAGGATGAGCCACGCGGTGACGCGGCCCACGATGCGTGTGATCGCGTCGAGCACGCGCGTGATGCGGTTCGGGCCGATTTCCGGGTCGGTCATGGATCGACTCGCTAAGGGACGCGCAGGCGCCGCGCGCCGCCCGCGGGCGGCGCGCGGCGCCTGCGCACGTTACGGGGGACCTGCGCCGTTTTCGCCCGCCGGCTTACTTCGGCGGTGGCGCGGCCAGCGCGGCGTTGCCGAGGTTCGCGTAAAGGTCGAGGATCTTCGTCCAGTACGGGACGACGGTCTTGGCGAAATTGCGCTGCGAATCGAGCACCTGCTTGAAGAACACGTCCTTCTGGCCGTAGCGGTCGAGCACGACGTTGGTTGCTCGAACGAACTCCGGGAAGAAGTCCTTCGGCGTGTCGTGGATCTCCACTTTGAACTCGTTGCGCAGCTTCACGATCGCCTGCGCATTGCGGTAGACGTTGTACGTGTACGTCTCCATCATCGACGCCATCGCGGCGGTGCGGATGATCTCCTGGAGGTCGGGCGAGAGCTTGTCCCACACCGTCTTGTTGATGATGATCTCCCCAATGTCAGTCGACTGGTGCAGGCCCTGCAGGTAATAGTGCTTCCAGATCGTCTGCAGGCCGAGGTTCAGGTCGTCGGCGGGGCCGATCCACTCCGCCGCGTCGATGACGCCGCGCTGCGCCGATGTGACGATTTCGCCGCCCGGCAGCGCCACCGCCGAAACCCCCATTTCCTTGAAGATCTCGCCGGTGATTCCCGGCGGCGATCGGTATTTCATCTTCTTGAAATCCTCGGTGCTCGCGATCGGCCGCTTGAACCAGCCCAGCGGATCCGGGCCCATCGGCTGGACGAACAGCGGCTCGACATTGACCTTGAGCACGTCCTTGTAGAGCTTCCGGTAGAGATCGTAGCCGCCGCCCTCGAAAATCCATGCGACATGCGAGAGCTGGTCGAGACCCACGCCGGCGCCCGCCATGGGATTGGAAAAGAGGCCCGCCGCGGCATTCTTGCCCGACCAATAGTGCGTCCACGCGTAGCCGCCGTCCACGACGCCCTTGTCGACGGCATCGAGGATTTCGAACGCCGCCACGACGGCGCCGTCCGGCAGCATCTCCATTTTGACCCGCCCCGCCGACATCTTGTCGACGCGGTCGCCCATGCGCTTCAGCAACTCGAAATAGATGCTCGCCGACGGCACCGCCGTTTGAATGCGGATGCGAGTCGACGTCTGCGCGTGTGCAGCACCGCTGGACAACACGGTGGCGGCGGTGCCGGCGGCCGCGCCTTTCAACAGCGAGCGACGAAACATGAACTCCCCCCTTCGGAATCGATCGGAGCGCGCGATCGCCGCCTTTCGTGCGCGAAGGCATGCACGACGGCCGCGGTTTCGGCGCGCGCGTGAAACGATAGGGGATTTGCGCCGCGTGCGCCACCTCTTTCGTGGCGATCCAACGGCCGTCCCGGGCTGGACTCAACCGGATCGCTACACTGGCCCTAGCGGCCGCGCGGCGGCAGGCTCACAATTCGACGTTCGACAGGGCGAGGATCCAACCGACATGAACACGATGACCGAATCAAGGAATCTGGCCGTTCAGGGCCGCCAGAAAATGACGCCGTCCGAGGCGTTCGTCGAGACGCTGGTCGCGCAGGGCGTCAGCGACGTCTTCGGCATCGTGGGCTCGGCCTACATGGATGCGCTCGACCTTTTCCCGGCGGCGGGTATCCGGTTCGTTTCGGTGGCGCATGAGCAGGGGGGCGGCCACATGGCCGACGGCTACGCCCGCGTCACCGGCCGCCACGGCGTATGCATCGCGCAGAACGGGCCCGGCATCACGAACTTCGTGACGTCAACGGCCGCCGCGTTCTGGGCGCATTCGCCGGTCGTCGTGATCACGCCCGAAACGGGCTCGATGACACTCGGGCTCGGCGGCTTTCAGGAGACCGAGCAGTTGCCGATCTTCTCGAAGATCACCAAGTACCAGGCGCACGTCAACAACCGGGCGCGCATGGCGGAATTGACCGCGCGCGCGTTCGATCGGGCGATGCTCGAGATGGGGCCGACGCAGCTCAACATTCCGCGCGACTTCTTCTATGGCGACATCGAGTGCGAGATTCCGCGCCCGCTCGCCATCGAGCGCGGCGCCGGCGGCGAGGCGAGCCTCGACCAGGCGGCCGCGCTGCTCGCCAAGGCCAAGTTCCCGGTGATTCTCGCGGGCGGCGGCATCATCATGGGCGGCACGCAAGGCGACGCGGTGGCGCTCGCCGAGTTGCTCCAGGCGCCGGTGTGCGTGAGCTACCTGCACAACGACGCGTTTCCGTCGCGCCATCCGCTGTGGTGCGGTCCGCTGGGCTACCAGGGTTCGAAGGCGGCGATGAAGCTGATCGCGAAAGCCGACGTCGTGCTGGCGCTCGGCACGCGGCTCGGTCCGTTCGGCACGCTGCCGCAGCATGGCCTCGACTACTGGCCGAAGGAGGCGCAAATCGTCCAGATCGACGCCGATCCCAGGATGCTCGGACTCGTCAAGCCGATCTCGGTCGGGATCTGCGGCGATGCCGGCGCGGCGGCGCGCGCGCTGGTCGCACGGCTTTCCGGCAAGGATCTCGCCTGCAATGCCAATCGCGACGCGCGCCTTGCGACGCTGCGCGACGAGAAGCGGGCATGGGAGGCCGAGCTCGACGGCTGGACGCACGAGAAGGACAAGTGGTCGCTCGAAGTGAGCGCGCAGTCGTCGCACATGCACCCGCGGCAGATGCTGCGCGAGCTCGAGCGCGCGATGCCGGACGGTGCGATGGTGTCGACCGACATCGGCAACATCTGTTCGGTCTCGAACAGCTACCTGCGCTTCGACCGTCCGCGCTCGATGTTCGCGGCGATGAGCTTCGGCAACTGCGGCTACGCGTTCCCGACGATCGTCGGCGCCAAGCTCGGCGCGCCGGATCGTACGGCGATCGCCTACGTCGGCGACGGCGCGTGGGGCATGAGCTTCGGCGAGTTGCAGACGTGCGTGCGCGAGAAGATTCCCGTGACGGCCGTCGTCTTCAACAACGGGCAATGGGGCGCCGAGAAGAAGAATCACGTCGATTTCTACGACAACCGCTTCATAGGCGTGAACCTCGATCATCAACCGTCATGGGCGGCCGTTGCCAAGGCGATGGGCGCCGAGGGCGTTCGCGTCGACAAGGTCTCCGACGTCGGGCCGGCGCTGCGCGCGGCCGCCGCCGCACAGCGCGATGGCAGGACGACGGTGCTCGAGATGATGGTGACGCGCGAGCTCGGCGATCCATTCCGCCGCGATGCGCTGTCGCTGCCCGTGCGTCACCTCGCGAAATACAAGGGGACCGCCGCGAAGTAGAATTCGCGGAATGAGTGTTTCCGCAGCGGGCGTCGACAGCGACGCCCGCGAAGTCGTCGGCAGGGTGATCGATCGCGCGCGCGCCGCGCAGGCGCACGCCGATCGCTGGTCGCAGTCGCAGGCGGACGAGGCGGCGGTGGCTGCCGGGTGGGCGATCGTCGAGCCCGCGCGCAACCGTGCGCTCGCCGAGCTCGCCGTGCGCGATACCGGCCTCGGCAACGTCGCCGACAAGATCGCCAAGAACCGGCGCAAGACGATGGGACTGCTGCGCGACCTGCGAGGCGTCCGCAGCGTCGGCATCGTTTCGGAAGATCCCGAACGGGGCCTCGTGGAGATCGCGCGGCCGGTGGGCGTCGTCGCCGCGATCACGCCGTCGACCAATCCCGCCGCCACGCCGGCCAACAACATCATCAACGCGCTGAAGGGCCGCAACGCGATCGTCCTCGCGCCGTCGCCGAAGGGCCAGTCGACGCTCGAGCTCCTGCTTTCGTTCGTGCACGCCGAGCTCGATCGCATCGGTGCGCCGCGCGATCTCGTGCAGCAGCTGCCGTCGCCGGTCACGCGCGAGCAAACGTTCGAGTTGATGCGGCAGGCCGACCTCGTCGTCGCGACCGGATCGGCTACCAACGTGCGCGCGGCCTACGAGAGCGGCACGCCGGCGATCGGCGTCGGCGTCGGCAACGTCGCCGTCATCGTCGACGAGACGGCGGACGTGGCGGACGCCGCCGGCAAGATCGCCCGCTCGAAGACGTTCGACAACGCCACGAGCTGCTCGTCGGAGAACAGCGTCGTCGCCGTCGCCTCGATCGCCGACGCGCTGCTCGTCGCGCTCGCGCGCGAAGGCGGCATCCTCCTCGACGCCGCCGAAACTGTGCAGCTCGCACGCGCGATGTTCGCGGGCGGCAAGCTCGTGCAGGCGTTCGTCGCTCAGGACGCGCCGACGATCGCGCGACGCGCCGGGCTTGCGCGGCCGGCGCTGCAAGCGGCGCGCTTCCTGGTCGTGCGCGAATCGGGTGTCGGCCGCGATCATCCGTTTTCCCGCGAGAAGCTTTCGCCTGTCCTCGCGTTCTACGAAGCGGCGGATTTTGCCGCCGCGCGCGGGCGGGCGGCCGAGATCCTGCGCCATCAGGGCGCCGGGCATTCGATCGGCTTGCACACGCGCGAGGCTTCACGTGCGAACGAGCTCGGGCTCTCGCTTCCGGTGTGCCGCGTGATCGTCAACCAGGCGCACTGCTTCGCGACCGGCGGCAGCTTCGACAACGCGCTGCCGTTCTCGCTGTCGATGGGCTGCGGCACGTGGGGCGGCAACAGCATTTCGGACAACCTGAACTATCGTCACTTCCTGAACATCACGCGGGTCGTGCGGCCGCTTGCGCAGGCGCTGGTGCGCGAGCCGACCGACACCGAGCTTTTCGGCGCCTATCGCGCGAAGCATGGCGTCTGACGCCGGCACGGTGGGCGCGACGTTCCGTACCGTCATCGACGCGCACGCGGCAGCGCAGCCGCGCGCGCCGTTCCTGATCGCGCCCGAGACCGGCTGCGAGATCGACTACGCCGCGCTGCGCGCACAGTGCAGGAGCCTCGCCGCATGGCTGGCGGGCGAAGGCATCACACCCGGCTCGACCGTGTCGTTCATGCTGCCGAACGGTGCCAGCGCGGCGACGGTATTCCTCGGCGCGATGTACGGCGGATACGTCGTGTCGCCGATCAACCTGCTCGCGCAGGACGCTCAGCTCGAATACACGCTCGCCCATTCGGATACGCGGCTTGTGTTCGCGACGGCGGACGATCGCGCGCGCCTCGCAATCGTCCGCGAGCGCACGGGCGCCGCGTTCGACATCCGTATCGTGGGCGTCGACGGTCTCGAGCTTCCGGAGGCACCGGAGGCGCCCTTGCAATCAGCGAGTGCAAACGACCCGGCGATGCTGATGTACACGTCGGGCACTACCGGACGGCCGAAGGGGGCGCTGCTCGCCCATCGCAACATGCTGGCCGCCGGACGCGCGGTCGCGACGTCGCTGGCGCTCGGCCCCGCCGATCGCGTGCTGTCGTCGCTGCCGCTCTATCACATCAACGGCCAATGCATCGCGACAGTGGCGCCGCTCGTTTCGGGCGGCAGCATCGTGATGCCGCACCGGTTCAGCGTGTCGCAGTGGTGGCCGCTCGTCGCGCGTTACCGCCCGACGTGGCTCAACGTCGTGCCGACGATCATCGCGTACCTGCTGAACGGCCCCGAGCTCACGGCCGAGCAGGCGCAGGCGTGCCGCAACGTGCGCTTCGGCCGCTCGGCGTCGGCGCCGCTGCCGCCCGCGCAGCATCGCGCGTTCGAGGCACGCTTCGGCATTTCCGTCGTCGAGGCGATGGGCCTCACCGAATGCGCGTCGGTGGCATTCAGCAATCCGCTCGACATCGCGGCGCGCCGCTACGGCTCGCCCGGCTTGCCGCTGTGCGTCGAGGCGCGCGTCGTCGATGCGGCGGGAAAGGTGCTCGGCGACGGCGAGCGCGGCGAGATCGAGCTTCGCGGCGACAACGTCATGCTCGGGTACTACAAGTCGCCGGATGCGACGGCGCAGGCGCTGCGCGCCGGCGGCTGGCTCGCAACCGGTGACCTGGGCTACCGCGACCACGACGGCTTTTACTTCATCACCGGACGCCTGAAGGAGCTGATCATCAAGGGTGGCGAGAACATCGCGCCGCGCGAGATCGACGAAGCGCTGCTCGCGCACCCGGCCGTCCTGGAAGCGGCCGCCGTCGGCGTACCGGACGATGTCTACGGCCAGGAGATCCTCGCCTGCGTCGTCGTCAAGCCCGACGCAGCATGCAGCGAGCAGGAGCTGCGCGCGCACTGCGAGCGCACGCTCGGCCGCTACAAGTCGCCGCGTTATCTGCGTTTCGTCCCCTCGCTGCCGAAGGGGCCCTCGGGGAAAGTGCAGCGGCTCAAGCTGGTCGAGCTGTAGCCGCTGCGAGGCCATCAAGCGGTCACGCGACCGACGATTCGCCGCACCCAGGGCGCCACGACTGCGACGGTCGGGAACGCGACGGGCCACGTCGTGACGCAGCTTTTCAGCCACTGCGCCGCAAAGCCGGGGTGGAAGCCCTGCGAGATCGTGAGCACGAAGGCCGACACGATGGCGACCATGATGACGGACAGCAATGCGCTGAAAAGCACGGGCGCGAAACGAGCGGGAATGCGCATTTCATTTCTCCTGTGAAGTTGAGTGGGCGTGCCGCAGGACGCGGGTCTCACGAAAGGCCAAGGCCGCGTGCGATCCATCCGGCGGCATAAAGGCCGAGGCCGAAAACGACGTGCGTGACGAGACTCTGCAGTCGCACGGCCGCGGGGCGAGGCGTTCGGGCGCCGGCGATACCCATCCCCATGCCGGGCTGCATCAGCAGAAAGGGCGCCGCCACCGATGTCACGCCGACGATCAGCGCGGGCGCAAGCGTCGGGCGCGCAACCCATGCGATCCCTGCGAGCCCGATCAGCGCCGCAGCGAACGCGACGCCGGTCGCATAATGGGCGGCCCAGCCGATCAGCCGTTCGCCGCGCACGGGAGGTGCTTTCGCGATGGCTTCGTGGTGAAAGCGTCCCTGCGGCATATGGCCGAGCCAGCGGCCCAACAAGCGATAGTCGGGCGGCGCGAGCCCGAGCAGCGGCTTGCGGGCCATCCCCCACATGTCCATGACCGCCGTGGCGCCGACGCCGACGACGATCGTCGCTATCAAGTCGTTCAATCGTGAACTCCCGAGGTTTGCCTGCATCAGGCGACGGTGATAGCGTGCAGCCTCAAGACGACTTCAAGTCAAGGGGGTGGCATGGACATCGGCGAAGTGGCGCAACGCGCGCGCCTTCCGGCTTCGACGCTGCGGTTCTACGAGGAAAAAGGGTTGATCCGGTCGGCGGGCAGGCGGGGCCTGCGCCGTCAATTCAACCCGGACACGGTGGAGCGGCTCGCGCTCGTCGCACTGGGGCGTTCCGCGGGCTTTTCGCTGGACGAGATCGCCAACATGTTCGCGGCCGATGGGTCGCCGCGGATCGACCGGCGCGTGCTCGCCAACAAGGCGCGCGAGGTCGACCGGAAGATCCGCAAATTGAGTGCGGTGCGCGACGGGCTAAGGCACGCGGCCGCGTGCCCGGCGAAAAGCCACATGGAATGTCCGACGTTCCGCCGGTTGCTGAGCAGGGCGATGGCGGGCAAGCGAAGGTGAAACGTTCACCCGCTCGCGCGTGAGCTACCGGGCGGAATGCCCGGTGAGCTTCACTTCGACCTTCTCGCTTTCTTCGAGCCCCGCGTAGTACTCGCGCAGGACCTCGAGCACTTCGGGGCGCGAGAATTCGGGCGGCACGGCGCTGCCTTCGGAGAGCCATTTGCGCAGTTTCGTGCCCGAGACCAGCAACCGGTCGGCGTCGTCGTGCGGACATGTCCTCGCGGACGCCATGCCGCCGCAGCGGTAGCACCAGAACGTCCAGTCGATCTTCAGCGGCTGGATCGCCAGCGCTTCGCGCGGAATCTCGTCGAAGATGCGATGCGCGTCGAACGGGCCGTAATAGCTGCCGACGCCCGCGTGATCGCGGCCGACGATCTGATACGAGCAGCCGTAGTTCTGGCGGAACACCGCGTGCAGCAGCGCCTCGCGCGGGCCCGCATAGCGCATGTCGAGCGGATAGCCCGCCTGCACGACCGTGCCGGCACGGAAATAGCGCTCGATGAGAACCGCGATCGCTTGGGTGCGCACAGCCGCCGGGATATCGCCCGGCTTCAGATTGCCGAGCAGCGAGTGGACGAGCACGCCGTCGCAAATCTCGATGGCGATCTTCGCAAGGTACTCGTGCGACCGGTGCATCGGATTGCGCGTCTGGAACGCGGCGACGCGCGTCCAGCCGAGGCGCTCGAATTCCGCGCGCGTCTGCGCCGGCGTCATGAACAGCGCTCCGTACTGCCGCGCGAAGCCGCCGTCGGAGACCACGCGCACGGGACCCGCGAGGTTCACGTCACCCTGCCGCATGACCATCTGCACGCCGGGATGCGCCGCGTCCGTCGTCCGGAACACCGACATGCATTCGTGCGCTTTGTCGATGCGGTAATGCTCGTTGACCGTCATCAGCGCGAGCACCGAGTCGTCGTCCGGGTCGACGAGCGCGATCTCGTCGCCGTCGGCGATGGCGCGCGCGGCTTGCGCATCGGCCGACAGCGTGATCGGAATCGGCCAGAAGGTACCGTCGCGCGTCCGCATGTCGTCGCATACGCCGGTCCAATCGGCGCGCGACATGAAGCCTTCGAGCGGCGTGAAGCCGCCGAGGCCCATCATGATGAGGTCGCCCTTTTCCCGGGAACTGACCGTGACCCGTGGCAGGGTTTGCGCGCGGCGCACGGCTTCGGCCGCGTCGGCGGGGGAGAGCGCAAGAGGCCGCAGGCCGCGACCTCCGTGCGGAGGAATGAGCGTGGACATCGCAGGCGACACTAACACGCGGCAACGATGACGCCCATGAAATCGATCAATGGGCCGATAGGTGGAATCGATTGTTGAAGCGTAGCCGCGTCCACGATAATGCAAAGATGAAGACCACCCGCCGCATGGCGTCCGCGATGGCGCGATCATGAAGGTCGGCATCGTTTCCGACAGCCACGACCGCGCCGACATGCTGGCCGCGGCAGTGCAGCAGGCGCAGGCGCAGGGCGCCGAGGCGATCGTCCATTGCGGCGATCTGATCGGCGCGCAAACGGTGCGGCCGGCACTGAAGCTCGGACTCCCGGTGCACCTGATCCACGGCAACAACGTCGGCGACGTACAGATGCTGCACAGCGTCGCGCAGGGGAGCGAGGGGTTGCTGCGGTATCACGGCGCCGATGCGCGCCTCGACCTCGGTGGGCGGCGCATTTTCGTCGTCCACTATCCCGACTACGCGTACGCGATGGCGTGCACCGGCGACTGGGATATCGTCTGCTGCGGCCACTCGCACATCGCCGAGACCCGGCAGGTCGGCAACGTCAAAGGGGGAGCGACGTGGCTCGTCAATCCGGGCACCGTCGCCGGCCTCGCCGCGCCGCCGACGTGGATGCTGGCCGATCTCACCACCCTGCGATTCGACCTGCATACGCTGCGCCTATAGGCACATAGCGATTTCTTAGCGCGCGAAGCCGCTTCCGCTCGTAGAATTCGCCGCGAGGAGGATTCCATGCCGAGCGTCAATCCATTCGCCGTCGCGGGCGCGTCGTTGCCTGCCGGGTTTCTGCAAGGGTTCCTGGTGGTGATGGTCCTGGCCGTGCTGGCGGGGACGCTGTTCGACATTCTCCACAAGGGCAGCGCGAAGTATTTCTTCGCCAACCTGCGCAAGCCGATGGCTGGCCGCCGCAAGCTCGGAGGCGGCGAGCTTGCCTCGATCGCCGTGCAGACGGCGGTCGTCGACGTGCTCGCCTCGGGCGAGTTCTGCAACGCCAAACGCCGGGTGGCGCACCTGCTCGGCATGTACGGGTTCATTCTCTACGTCGTGGCCACGGCGGTGATGGTATTCGGCTATTCCACGGACGCCGCGTCCACGCCGGGGATCTGGCCGACGCTGTGGTGGATCGGCGCCCTCATGGTGCTGGTGGGCGGCTACTGGTTCTGGTTCTTCATCCGCGTGGACGTGGCCGCGGAAGGCCACTCGCCGTGGCGGCTGGCAAAGGCGGATCTCTTCGTCCTGTCGCTGCTCGCGAGCGTGACGCTCGGGGTCCTCTGGGCCGCAACGGGCGGCGGCGTGGGACTGCTCTTCTGGCTCTACATCCTCGCCACCATCGTGCTCTTTGGCGGCGTGCCGTGGTCGAAGTTCGCGCACATGTTCTTCAAGCCGGCGGCCGCGTTCGAGAAACGGGTCTCGAGAGCCGACGGCACCGCCGCGAATCTGCCGACGCACACGCGCGACGATCCCGAGCAGCAGAAGCGGCACTCGATGGAATTGCTGCGCGACGCGCCGATGGACATGGGACTCGGCATCAAGCGCGAAGCGCCCCGCCATTACTAGGGCCTGTGAACAGGCGCCAGAACGCCAGGCTCGATCGGAAACAGCTCAAAGGAGCGCACTCAATGCCTACCTTCGTCTACATGACGCGGTGCGACGGATGCGGACACTGCGTCGACATCTGTCCCTCGGACATCATGCACATCGACGAGACCTATCGCCGCGCCTACAACATCGAGCCGAACATGTGCTGGGAGTGCTACTCCTGCGTGAAGGCTTGCCCGCAGCATGCGATCGACGTGCGCGGCTATGCGGATTTCGCCCCGCTCGGCCACAGCGTCCGTGTCGATCGTGACGAGCGCAAGGGCACGATCGCCTGGAAGATCAAGTTCCGCGACGGCACCGAAAAGAACTTCCTGTCGCCGATCACGACGAAGCCGTGGGGCACGGCGATCCCCAGGCTCGCGGAGGTTCCGGCACCCAGCCAGGAGCTGCGCGACAGCCAGCTCCTGTACAACGAGCCGAAGTACATTCGCCTCGATGACGGCGGCCTGCGTTCGCTCGCGGACGCAGGGCTCAAGCTCGCAAAAGGCGTGTACTACTGATGGCCTACAAAACGATCGTCGAAGACGACATCGACATCCTGGTCGTCGGTGCGGGCCTCGGCGGCACGGGTGCCGCATGGGAAGCGAGGTTCTGGGGCCAGAACAAGAAGATCGTTATCGCCGAAAAGGCGAACATCGACCGCTCGGGCGCGGTCGCCCAGGGTCTCTATGCGATCAACTGCTACATGGGCACCCGCTGGGGCGAGAACAATCCCGAGGACCACGTCCGCTACGCTCGCATCGACCTGATGGGGCTGGTGCGCGAGGACCTCCTGTTCGACATGGCGCGTCACGTCGACTCCACCGTGCATCAGTTCGAAGAGTGGGGCCTGCCGATCATGAAGAACCCGAAGACCGGGCGCTACCTGCGTGAAGGGCGGTGGCAGATCATGATCCACGGCGAGTCGTACAAGCCGATCGTGGCCGAGGCCGCCAAGAAATCGGCCGACAGGGTGTTCAACCGCATCTGCGTCACGCATCTGTTGATGGATGAAGGCAAGCCGAACCGCGTCGCCGGCGCCGTCGGCTTCAACGTTCGAACGGGCAACTACCACGTCTTCAAGGCGAAGACGGTGATCTGCGGTGCGGGCGGCGCCTCCAACATCTTCAAGCCGCGATCGACAGGCGAAGGTGCGGGACGAACCTGGTATGCGCCGTGGTCGTCCGCATCCGCGTACGGGCTCATGATCGAGGCCGGCGCGAAGATGACGCAGATGGAGAACCGGATCGTGCTCGCCCGCTTCAAGGACGGTTACGGGCCGGTCGGCGCCTACTTCCTGCACCTGAAGACGTATACGCAGAACGCGCTGGGCGAAGAATACGAATCGAAGTGGTTCCCCGCGCTGCAGAAAATGGTCGGCAAGGAGTATCTCGACCCGGAGGCCTCGCACCTGACCCATCGGCCGATCCCGACCTGCCTGCGCAACCATTGCATCATCAGCGAAGTGGCCGCCGGCCGCGGTCCCATTCACATGGTGACGATGCAGGCTTTCCAGGATCCGCATCTCGAAGAGGTCGGTTGGGAAAACTTCCTCGGCATGACCGTGGGCCAGGCGGTGCTGTGGGCCGCCACCGACGTGGATCCGAAAAACGAGAATCCCGAGCTGACGACGTCCGAGCCCTACGTCATGGGCTCGCACGCGACGTGCTCGGGTGCGTGGTGCTCGGGTCCCGAGGACGTTTCTCCGCCCGAGTACTTCTGGGGCTACAACCGCATGACGACGGTCGAGGGCCTGTTCGGCGCGGGCGATGCGGTCGGCGGCACGCCGCACGCCTTTTCATCCGGTTCGTTCACCGAAGGCCGGCTCGCGGCGAAAGCGGCCTGCAAGTACATCGACGACGGAAAGGGCGAAGGCATCGTCGTGTCGGATGCGCAGATCGAGCGCCGCCGCAAGCAGATCTACAAGCCGCTCGAGCATTACCGGATCTACCGCAATGCGGTCGTGGCGGGCACCGTCAACCCGCACTACATCAATCCGCAGCAGGGACTGGACCGGTTGCAGAAGCTGATGGACGAGTATTGCGGCGGCTATACGGTCGGCTACATGACGAACGAAAAGCTGCTGAACATCTGCCTCAAGAAGCTCGCGCTCATGGAAGAGGATCTCGAGAGCGTGGCCGCGAAGGACCTGCACGAGCTGCTGCGCGCGTGGGAGCTCAAGCATCGTCACCGCGCGGCGGAGTGCGTCACGCAACACACGCTGTTCCGCAGGGAGACGCGCTGGCCCGGCTACTACTATCGAGGCGACGTCATGAAAGTGGACGACGAGAACTGGCATGTGCTGACCGTATCGCGCCGCGATCCGCAAACCGGCGAATACACGATGGAAAAGGCGCCTTGCTATCACCTGGTCGCGGAGGAGGAGCCGACGAGCCGCGATGCCACGGGGCAGAAGCTTCCGGCGTGAACATCGTCGAAAGGACGGACGATGAGATACGCGCCATCGCCGATCCGCTGTGGCGTGATCTGCTCAGGTACTCCAACGAGGGCAAGTACGGCGAGTTCGTCCAGAAGTTCGCCAAGTCCCTGGCACTCGCCATGAACCAGGTCGTCGTGAATCACCAGTTCGCCAACAGCGAGCTGGCGAGGAACCTGTCCGAAGATGCCGACTATCTCGGAATCATCCGCCGCGGCGAGCACGTGACCGTTCTCTACCGGCAGCGGAGCACGAAGAAGCCGGGCGAATGGCTCGGCAGGCTGGTGCTCGGCTACGAAGACGGCGAAGTCAGGGTTTTCGCGGCGTCCATCTTCTGAGCGGACGCTGACTCGCCATGCCTGAAGCCATCCAGGACGGCAAGTTCGTCGAGCTCACTTATAAGGTCACCGACCGGAAATCGGGCCACGTCCTCACCTGCGTCGAGTTCCCGCTGGGCTACGTGCACGGACACAATGAGATCCTGGCTCCTTCCGTTCACGAAGAGCTTGCCGGCAAGTCCGCCGGCGACGTGATCGAAGTGCCCATCGACGGCAATCGGATCTTCGGTCCGAGGGACGAGTCGCTGGTCTTCACCGATCGCATCGAGAACGTGCCCGAGGAGTATCGGGAGGTCGGCACGTCGATCCTCATGGAAAACGCCGGCGGCCATACGCACAGCTTCATCGTGACGCGGATCGGCGACGGGACGCTGACGGTCGACGGCAACAATCCGCTTTGCGGCAGGCAGATCGTCTTCAGGCTCGAGATACTGACGGTGCGCGACGCAACCGGCGAAGAGATGAAAGGGTGAATGATGAGCGAGAACAAGCCCGTCGCGAAGGTCCCCGACGGACACACGCGCTTTTATACGACGCGCCAGAAGGCGCCGAGCGAAAAGGGATTCGTCGGCTACGAAACCGTGTGGAAGCCGTTCCAGAAGGAAATCGAGTACAAGACGCCGAAGACGCCGTAGGGCGCCGCATCGGCTGTGCTTTAATAGGTCTCCAGAAGGGGACCGGCATGGCGGATCGACGCCTCCGCGTATTCCACGCGGTCGCAAAGCATTTGTCGTTCACGAAGGCGGCGGACGCGCTTTGCATGACGCAGCCTTCCGTCACCGCGCAGATCAAGCAGCTCGAGGAGCACTTCGGCGCGCGGCTGTTCGATCGGACGCTCGGCCGCATCGCGCTCACGCCTGCGGGCATCGTCGCGCTCGACTACGCGGAGCGGATCCTCGCCTTGTCGGCCGAGCTCGACGCCCGGCTGCGCGACATGAGCGGCAAGGAAGCCGGTCCGCTGCTAATCGGCGCGAGCACGACGATCGCCGAGTATCTGCTGCCGCGGATCCTGGGCGAGTTCAAGGCCATGCATCGAACCGTCGTTCCGCGGCTGTTCGTCGGCAATTCAGAAGCGGTGCAGGAGCGCGTCGCCGAGCGCACGCTCGATCTCGGCTTCATCGAGGGCGACTCGCACCTCGCTTCGCTCGTTACCGACGTCTGTTGCGAGGACGAGCTGCAGGTGGTCTGCGCGCCGTCGCATCCGCTCGTCCGCGCGGGGTCCGTTCCGGCCGCCGCGCTGGCCGAGCACGCGTACGTGAGCCGCGAGGCGGGCTCCGGCACCCGCGAGGTGATATCCAATTATCTGCAGAAATGCGGACTGGCCCCGGACGCGCTCGACGTCGTGATGGAGGCGAGCAGCCCGGAAGCGCTCAAGGGCCTCGTCGCCACCGGCATCGGCTTCGCCATCATGTCGCGCGCGACGGTGTCGAGCCAGTTGCGCAACGGATCGCTCGTCTGCATGCCGCTCGCCCCGCCGCTGCTGCGCAACCTGTCGGTCGTCTATCCGAAGGAACGAATGCAGTCGAAGCTGGTGGGCGCGTTTCTCCAATTCGCGAAAGCGGAGCTCGCTGCCGAGCGTCCCGTTGCGGTGAGGAACGACGCACACAAAGTGGCGATCAACGCGCGCTAGCGTCGCGGCAGACGGCTCGCACGTGATCAGTTCGGAGACCGCGGCCACGTTTCCCGTACGCATCTGGCGGGGCGACGCCGGCGGCCGGTTCGAGCGCTACGATGTGCCGCGGCATGCGTCGCAGACGGTCCTCGACGTCGTGACGCACGTGCAGCGCCACGTCGATCCGTCGCTCGCGTATCGCTATGCCTGCCGCGTCGGCATGTGCGGCTCGTGCGCGATGACCGTCAACGGCAAGGCGCGCTGGACGTGCCGCACGCACGTCGACACGGTCGCCGCGAGCGGCACGCTCGAGATCGCGCCGCTCAACCATCTGCCGATCGTGCGCGATCTGGTCGTCGACATGACGCCGTTCTTCGACAAGTGGGCCGCCGCCAAGGGGTCGTTCGCGCCCACGGCGACGCGGCACGACGATTTCGCGCGCGTGCCGCCGCAGTCGAAGGCGCGGCGAGCGATCGACGCGACGATCGAATGCATCGGCTGCGGCGTGTGCTACGCGTCCTGCGACGTCGTCGGCTGGAAGCCCGATTACCTGGGGCCGGCGGCGCTGAACCGGGCGTGGACGTTGGTCAACGACGTTCGCGACGGCGCGCTGCTCGAGCGCCTGGGTGCGGTGGCCGGCGACGGTGGCTGCCAGTCGTGCCACACGCACCAGTCGTGCACCGAGCGCTGTCCCAAGCATCTGACACCGACGGCTTCGATCGCGAGCCTCAAGCGGCGCGTGACGATCGCGGCGATCAAGGGTGCGTTGTGACCAGTGCCCGCTTCGCCGTGTCCGGCACCGGGGATTCGCCGATGCCGCCGTCCTGCACGCGAACCGGCATTCGCGCCGCCGCGTGGCGCTTCGTGCTGCAGCGCGCTTCGGCCGCCGTGCTCGCCGTCTGTGTCGTCGTGCACCTCGCGTCGATCGTCTACGCGGTGCGCAGCGGGCTCTCGGCAGAAGCGATCGTCTCGCGCATGCACGCGAATCCGGCGTGGCCCGCGTTCTATGCGATTTTCGTCGTCGCCGTCGCCATCCACGCGCCGCTCGGACTGCGCACGATCGCCGATGAATGGCTTCGCCTTCGCGGCTTCGTGGTCGACGCCGTGCTCGCGCTGTTCGCGCTGGCGCTGCTGGGAGGCGGGTTGTACGCCGTTCGAGCGCTGGCGGGCTGACGCGCGTGCAGGCGTCACCGGTATGGGAAGGGCGATGCGCAACCGAGAAGCTTCCATAGAGATCCGCCGAAACGACGTTCGCGCGCGCGGGCACGCCGCCTGGTGGGCTTTTCTCGTCCACCGGATATCGGGTCTCGTGCTGGCGCTGTTCCTGCCGGTGCATTTCTTCGTGCTGTCGCAGGCGTTGTCACGCCCGGCGCAGTTGAACGACTTCCTCGCCTGGACGCGCGCTCCGGGCGTCAAGGCGGCGGAAACGCTGCTGGTGCTCGCGCTCGCCGCGCATCTGGCAGGTGGCGTACGATTGCTGCTGGTGGAATTCGTCGGCTGGCGCGCCGAATGGCAAAAGACCGCGCTCGCGCTCGCGGGCGCCGCGGCGCTCGCCTATGCGCTGCTGTTCGCGCTCAATGGCTGATTCGAGACAATCATGACGCTCCGCATCGATCCCCGCCGCGTCGAAGACGCCGCGAAGGAACTCTACATCCGCGCGCTCAAGATGCTGCCGCCGGACGTCAAGCGCGGTTTCGACACGCTGGTCGCGCGCGAAACCGACGCGACGGCGCGCTCGGTTCTCGGCGTGATGGTGCGCAACATATCGGTGGCGGAAGAGACCGACAACCTGCTTTGCCAGGACACCGGCCTGCCGATCTACAACGTGACGATCGGCCGCGACGTCGTGGTCGACGGGGTCGCGCTGAAGGCCGCGATCAGGCGCGGCTGCGAACGAGCGACGCGCGAGCATCCGCTGCGCTCGTCGGTCGTGCATCCGCTGACACGGCGCAACGAGCATACGTCGTGCGGCGAAGGCATTCCGGTGATCCATGTCGATTTCACCGATGCGTTCGACGGCCTGCGCATCGACATGATCCCGAAGGGTTCGGGCTCCGAGAACAATTCCTGGCTGCGCATGGCGATTCCGGCCGAGGGCGTCGACGCGATCAAGCGCTTCGTCATCGACTGCGTGCTGGATGCGGGAGGCAAGACGTGCCCGCCGACGATCGTCGGCGTCGGTGTCGGCGGCACGGCGGATCTATGCGTGCATCTTGCGAAGCGCGCCGCCACGCGGCCGCTCGGCACGCCGTGCGCCGACCCCGAAGGCGCGGCGCTCGAGCGCGAGTTGTCGCAGGCGGTGAACATGCTGGGCGTCGGGCCGCAGGGCCTTGGTGGCGATTCGACCGCGTTCGCCGTGCACGTCGAGCTCGCGGCCACGCACATCACGATGAATCCGGTGGCCGTCAACATGCAATGCCATTCGGCGCGGCGTGCGAGCGCGCTCTTCACCGAGACGGGCATCGCGTATGGGTATTGACCGGGACGGACACGTCCTCGCATGTTCCTCGGCCACTTCGGCGTAGCGTTCGCCGCGAAGCGCGTCGCGCCGAGGGTGACGCTCGGCACTGCGGTGCTTGCCGTCCAGTGGGCCGATCTGATCTGGCCGTGGTTCGTGTTGCTCGGCATCGAGCAGGTGGCGATCCGGCCGGGCATCACTGTCGTCACGCCGCTCGATTTCGTCTCGTACCCGTATTCGCACAGCCTCCTCGCCGATGCGATATGGGCCGCGCTGTTTGCCGGCGCATACGGAATGATCCGAAAGGACTGGCACGGCGCGGCGTGGCTCGCCGCGCTGGTTCTCTCCCACTGGGTGCTCGACGCGGTCTCGCATCGCCCGGACATGCCCACATGGCCGGGAGGACCGTTGGTCGGCGCCGGGTTGTGGCGTTCGCTGCCGGCGACGTTGATCGCGGAATTCGTCCTGTTCGCCGCCGGCATCGCGCTCTACGTCCACGCGACTCGCGCACGCGACAGGCTCGGCAGCATATTGCTGTGGACATTCGCCCTCACGCTGGCGTTTCTCTATCTGGGCGCCGTATTCGGACCACCGCCGCCCGGCGTTCGCGCGCTGGCCGCGACCGGTCTCGCCGGCTGGCTGTTCGTCGCATGGGCTTATTGGATCGATCGCCACCGCACGCTCGCGTCGGCGGCATGAGGAAGACATTCACGACATGGCGCATCACGACCTGACACTGCCGGTCTCCGAAGAAGCGGTCCGCCGGCTGCGCGTCAACGACACCGTCACGCTGCAGCGGACGCTTTACGGCATTCGCGACGCGACGCAAATCGCGATGTTCGACAAGGGACGAGCGACGCGCTTCGATCTCCAGGGACACGCGGTCATCCACACGGCGCCGAACGTGAAGAAAGTCGCGCCGTCGCCGGCAAATCCCACCGGCTACGCACCCGTGTGCATCGGCACGACGACGTCGATGCGGATGGAGCGCTTCACCGGCCCCCTGCTGCGCCTCGGCGTCCGGATCATCGTCGGCAAGGGCGGCCTCGGCGCAGGGTCGCTCGAAGCGTTCCGCGACGTAGGCGGCGCGTATCTAGCGATCGTCGGCGGCACGGCGGCGCTCGAGACGACGTGGATCGAGTCGATCGAGGACGTCGATCTCGACGATCTCAACCCCGAGAGCCTGTGGCAGTTCCGCATCCGCGACTTCGGGCCGCTGCTCGTTGCAATGGACAGCCACGGCGGCAGCCTGTACGACGCCGTCGATCACGCGGCGCGCGATCGGCGCGCCGCGGCGCTCGCGGCGCTGAACGTCCGCCGCTGATGGACATTCCGCGGTCGAAGACCGACGTCCTGATTCTCGGCGCCGGCGGAGCGGGCTTGTTCGCCGCGCTGCACGCGCATCAGGCCGATCCGGCGCTCGACATCACGATCGCCGTCAAGGGCTTGCTCGGCAAGTGCGGCTGTACGCGGATGGTGCAGGGCGGCTACAACGTCGCGCTCGCCGAAGGCGACTCGATCGAGCGCCATTTCATGGACACGATCGAGGGTGGCAAGTGGCTGCCGAACCAGGACCTCGCGTGGACGCTCGTCACCGGCGCGGTCGAGCGCATTCACGAGCTCGAGAACGAGCTCGGCTGCTTCTTCGACCGCAATCCCGACGGCTCCGTGCATCAGAAGGCGTTCGCCGGCCAGACGTTCGACCGCACCGTTCACAAGGGCGACCTGACCGGCATCGAGATCGTGAGCCGTCTCGCCGAGCAGGTGTGGGCGCGCGGCATTCGGCGGCTCGAGGAGCATCGCGCGCTGGATTTCGTTCCGGCGCGTGACGGCGCGCTCGCCGGCGTGCTGATGGTCGACATCCGGACGGGCTTGCCGCTGTTCGTGCAGGCGAAGGCCGTGCTGCTCGCGACCGGCGGCGGACCGACGATGTACCGCTTTCACACGCCATCGGGCGACAAGAGCTGCGACGGCCTCGCGATGGCGCTGCGGCTGGGCTTGCCGCTGCGCGACATGGAGATGGTGCAGTTCCATCCGACCGGCCTGCTGGCGGGCGCGCACACGCGGATGACCGGAACGGTGCTCGAGGAAGGATTGCGCGGCGCGGGCGGCTACCTGCTCGACGGCGACGGCAACCGGTTCATGCATCGATACGATCCGCGCGACGAGCGCGCGACGCGCGACATCGTTTCGCGCGCCATCTTCGCCGAGATGAGGGCCGGCCGCACGACGCCGAACGGCGGTGTCTACATCAGCATGGCGCATCTCGGGCCGGACAACGTTCGCCGCCAGTTCAAGGGGATGGTCGAGCGCTGCGCCGACTGCGGCTTCGATCTTGCGGCCGGGCGCGTCGAGGTCGTGCCCACCGCGCACTACATGATGGGCGGCGTCGAATTCGCGCCGGATTGCACGACGGAACGTGAAGGCCTGTTCGTTGCCGGCGAGGATTCCGGCGGCGTGCACGGCGCCAACCGCCTCGGCGGCAACGGCGTCGCGAACTCGACGGTGTTCGGCGGCATCGCGGGCGATTCGATGGCGAACTGGCTGCGAGACGGCGGGGCGGTTCGCGAGCCCGATGCCGAGGCGTTGGAAGCGTGCCTCCAGCGCGCACGTGTTCCGTTCATCCATTCGAGCGTACATGGCGTCGCAACGGACCTCGAGGAAATCCGCGAGCGTCTATTCGCGACGATGTGGGACGACGCAGGCATCGTGCGCGACGGCGCCGGGCTCGCGCGCGCCGCGAGCGTTCTCGGCGGACTCGTCGACGAGCTTGCGCACTATCGCCTTCCGGATATCGCGCGCGATCCGGCGTTCAACATGACGTGGCACGACTGGCTCAACCTTTCGAACCTGGTCGCGGTGTCGCAAGTGATCGTGCGCGCGGCGCAGGCTCGCGAGAACTCCCGCGGCGCGCACTATCGGGTCGATTTTCCCGATCCTGGCGACCTCGAGACGTCGACGTACACGCGGGTTCGCGAAGGGCTCGACGGCAACCTCGCCGTTGACGCGATACCGCTTTCATTCACTCGAGTGCGCCCGGGCGAGACCTTAATCTAAGGTTCCCGAAGAGCACGTGGAATCTCTACAGTGGTTCTCATTTGCCTTATGAATCACATGGTTCCGTAGAGCGGTAGCCGGATGCGTCGACGCGCGATCCGGGTACGCGGGGCGCTACGCGAACAGCGCTTCGGCATCGTCCCGGCGCGCCTCGTACGGAATGTCCATGATCGCCTCGACGGCGCCGGTACTCAGTCGGCGCAATTCGAGGAACGCGTCCATCCCGTACAGCGCTTCCAAACGCTCGCGAATATTAGTAATGCCTGTGGCGCCCGCGTCCGGAACGAGACCAGCGCCGTTGTCGGCAATTTGCAATCGAAGGCGACCATCGCCGGCCTGTACCTTTCCAGCACAGTGGGATCCGAAGCTTGGAATTCACGTGACTTGAAGTCGCGGCC
>JADMIO011298063.1_pt1 | contig 24769 bp, 16 predicted proteins | sample 8958161 | NCBI WGS metagenome assembly JADMIO01 (sample SAMN16585339, study PRJNA669376) | soil metagenome | isolation source: Crop rotation soil | place: USA: Cullars Rotation, Alabama | collected 2011
GCCGCGACTTCAAGTCACGTGAATTCCAAGCTTCGGATCCCACTGTGCTGGAAAGGACAACATGTTCTACGTCCATGGCTCTCCGGATGGCGTCCGTGAAAAAGCGGCACGCGCGGATGGTAAGGTTTCGTGGGACAAAGTGTTCTACATCGAAGCCGCCAGCAGCACGGGCATCAAGTTTGCCGGCGATACGGACAACGCCGCGATCCTGTTCGCGCAGCCGTTCAAGCGCCAGCAGCCGATCAAGTGGCTCTACGGCGAAACGAATCGTCCGTTGAGCGAAGCTGTGATGACGGTCAACGTCGACAGCGGCGAAATGAAATACGTCGGCGGCGGCATCCGCGTCGAAGGCCCGATCGCTGCGACCGGTTTGTCTGGCGGCGAGAAGCAGGCCAACAACCTGCGCGGCTTGAATGTCCCTGTTGCCGCGGGCAGCAAGGAAGTCGCCGTGAAGTTTGCGAAAGCCGAAGCCGACAACGCCTACATGGCGGTGTTGCAGCTCTCGTGGCTGACAAATCACGCCGTCGTGAATCGCACGCCCGAAGGATTCACCGTGAAGTTCGCGACGCCGCCGAGCGAAGCCGGCGAGCTGTCATGGTTGTTGGTGCGGTAATTCAGTTGTAACGAATCGTTATTTAATAACGACATTAACCCTCACCCTGACCCTCTCCCTTGAACAGCAAGGGAGAGGGGACAGGAGTGCGGGATACAATTTTCAGTCGTTTGAAGTTTTTACATCGAAGCGGCGAGCGGATGAAGGAAAGGCTAGTGGAAAGTGTGACCCTTCCGTCCCCTCGCCCCCGTTGTTTGGGGGAGAGGGTTAGGGTGAGGGGGTCCGTTCGGAAAGTTTGAATGAGAAACGGATGAAAGATATGAAATTAAGGTGCCTGTCCCGAAACCTTGCTCTCGGAGCTGTGTTCAGTTTTCTCATAGGGCCAGCGGCCATGGCCGATGACTCAAACGCGGTCAAAACCATCGTGGCCTCTTCCAATACAAATTACCGCGCGACCTACGCCGACAAGCCGATGGCCGGCATCAAGCGCATCGTTTTCACCGGCAACAGTCTCACCGATGGTTCCGCGTGGTGCGATTGGATCATTGAAACGCTCCAGGCCAATGGCCATCCGAATCTCATTCTTTTCAATCAGGGTGTTGCGGGTAATTCGACGCAGGATTTGAAGAAGCGTTACAAGAAGGACGTGCTCGCCTTGAAGCCTGATCTCGTGGTGATCAACGTCGGCACCGTCGATAACAAACCGCCGGAAGATTATGAAAAAGATCTCGGCGACATGGTCGAGGAAACACGCAAGGCGGGTTCAAAAGTTCTGTTGATGACGCCTGCGCCGGTGCGTCCGTTGACTCCAGCCGCAAAAGTCTGGCCGCCGGTTTCGTATCGCTCCCCGCAGTACACCCCCGTGATTTGGGATTTGGCGAAGAAGTATGATTGCCTCGTCGTCGATACGCAGGCCGTGTTCGACAAGGGCATGGCCGAAGGCAAGGACATGTGGGGCCCCGACGGCATTCATCACAAGATCGACGCGTGGCGCGGAATGGCCCGCGCGGTGTTGGACGTGCTCGGTTGCAAAGCGCCAACGATCGAAAAAACTTCCATTTATTATAATGCGATCACCGATTGGTACATTGCGCCGGCGGTGGCGTGGTCAAACAGCGCGCCGGTCGTGTTGAAGAACATGCCGGAAGACTACGATCCGATTGCCGCGGGCAAAGGTGCGTATCCGACACCACCGGAAATTCCCGATGGCTTTGACCCGATCAAGGCCGGCTGGCGTAAATTTGACCGCGAAGCAGAAATCGCCAAGACGAGCTGGTGGCAGAAATGCTGGCTCGAACGCGGCGGCGTGATGCCCATGGGCCAGGAAGTCACTCCGGGCAAACCCGGTACCCCTGCGCAGAAGGAAGGCGCCTATTCGCTGGCGATTGTGAATTCCGATTCCGAAAAGACGACCACGCTGCACGTCGGCGGTTCACCGCCGTACGCGGTCTGGCTCAATGGCAAGATGGTTCACAACGGACATTTCCTCCACGGTTATCATCCGTCGGAAGACCGCATCACGGTCACGCTGAAAAAGGGTGAAAATCATATTCTCGTTTTCACCAACTGGTTGTTCTATATCTCCCTTGGCGAGATTTAATCAGGTTCAGGAGCTCTCTCGTGGCTAAAAAGATTTCGAACCGCAAGATTCGTGTCGGCGTCCTCGGCGTTGGCCGCGGACAATCGTTTATGCACACCGCCGCGCACGCAAACATGGAATTGGTCGCGATCTGCGACACGTGGAAGGAACGCGTCAAGAGCGTCGGCAAGAAATACAAAGTTGCGACGTATACCGACTTTGAAAAGTTTCTCGGCCACGACATGGAAGCGATCATCCTGGCGAACTATTGCCACGATCACGCGCCGTTTGCCGTGAAGGCGATGAACGCCGGGTTCCATGTGATGAGCGAGTGCATCTCTGCGCGCACCATGGGCCAGTGCGTCGAACTGGTCGAGACGGTCGAGAAGACCGGCCGCATTTATATGCTCGCGGAAAATTATCCGTACATGCTTTCCACGCTCGACATGCATCGCGTGTACAAAACCGGCGTGATCGGCGACGTGCGGTATGCGGAAGGCGAATACAATCATCCGATGCACGATGACGAACGGTTGAGCATCTCCCCCGGCATCAATCACTGGCGCAACTGGCTTCCGTCCACTTATTATTGCACCCACGCACTCGCACCGTTGATGCACATCACCGACACGATGCCCACCATCGTAAACGCGGTCGCGATCGCTCAGGAAAATTTGCAGGCACCGAACACGGTCCGCGTCGGCGACATGGGCAGCGTGATTTTCTGCCGCATGAACAACGGTTCGGTGTTCCGCCTTTATGGTTTGATGCTCAGCTCGATGGAACGCATCCGTTACGAAATCCACGGCACCCGCGGCCTGCTCACAAACGACACGGGCGGAGTCGGCACCGTGCGCGTGCATCATCCGCGCTGGTTGCGGAAGCCAGGCGAATTCGTCGACACGTTCCATCGTCCCGAGTGGCCGGAACACGGAGATCTCGCGACGCGCGCCGGACACGGCGGCGGCGATTTCTGGACGAACTATCATTTTGGCAACGCCATTCGCAGCGGCAAGCCACCGTATCTCGATGTTTATCGCGGCGCAGCCATGGCGGCGGTTTCGATTCTCGGCTGGCGCAGCTGTTTGGAAAACGGCAAGCCGTATAAGATACCGGATTTCAAAAAGAAGTCTGAGCGCAAAGCGTACATCGGCGACAATTGGTCGCCGTTCCCCGAGGACGCTGGTCCCGGCCAGCCGCCCGCCAGCATTCTCGGCAACATCAAGCCTTCGAAAGAAGCGGTTGCACACGCGCGCAAAGTTTGGAAGAAGATGGGTTACACAGGTAAATAGAGGACTCACATGGCGACCCCCACAGGAAAAATTTTGAAAGCCGGCGCGGCGAAAGTCGACATCTGCCCGGAGAAGGGTATTCAGATTGCGGGCGACATCGGCCGCAACCGTGGATGCACCGGCATCATCGATCCGATTTACACACGTGCGCTCGTGCTTGAGCAGGATGGGAGGAAGTTCTGCATTCTCTCAATCGACACGCTGCTCGTCGACACCCCTTGGATGATTGAAATTCGTAAGCGCATACAAAAGGCGCATGGGATCGGACCCGATGCGGTGGTCGTGCATGCCACACAGAACCATGCGTCGCCGAGCATCGGCAATCACTTCTGCGATGATGATTGCAAACTGGTTCCAGACAAATATCCGTGGCTGCGCGGCGGCGATGAGCGTTACAACGAATTCGCGTTGAGCTGCATCATGAAGTCGGTGGACGAAGCGATCCGTAAACTCACGCCGGTGACGGTGGCTGCCGGGCGCACGGTGGACGGTCGTGTCGGCGTGGTGCGCCGTTATGTGATGCGCGATGGCACGTCGCTGTGTCAGCCCAAGAACTGCGATCCGAACATTCTTCACGTCGAAGGGCCTGCAGACCCGGAAGTCGGCGTGGTCACGTTTACGGCGGCGGACGGGAAAGTGGTTTCGGCGCTGCTGCATTACACGTCACATCCGTGCAACGGTTTCTGGGGGCATGACGTGATGCCCGACTGGCCGGGCGCTTGGTGCGTCGAGATGGAAAACCATTTCGGCAACGGTTGCGTGCCGCTGATCATCAACGGCTGCTGCGGCAACATCATCACCAACAATTTCATCGATCCTGATCAGCCGGATTTCAATGACTACAAGCTGTTCGGACGACAGCTTGCGCAGTCGACCAAGCGCGCGCTGGAAAAGATGACGCCGCTCACCGACACAACGCTCTCGTGGAAGGTGGAAACGCTGAATATCCCGCGCCGGAAGATTCCCACGGACGTGCTTGAGCGTTGCAAGAAGTTGATCGCCGAAAATCCCGAGCCGATCTGGAAGGATCCGATCCGCGTCACGTGGGAATGGGTGTACGCCATCGGCATCATCGACATGGCGAAGGACGTCGACAAGATGTTCCCGTACGAGATGCAGGCGATGCGCATCGGTGATTTCGGATTGCTGGCCATCGGTGGTGAACCATTCGCGGAAACACAACTGAAGATCAAGGCGGGCTCTCCGTTTGCGTTCACGCAGGTTGCGCACATGTGTCACGGGTATGTGAGCTATGTTCCCACCAAGCAGGCATTGAAGGGTGGGGGCTACGAGACGAACATTGGACGCGGTTCGCGTTTGCATGCGGATGCTGCGGAGATGATCGAAAAAGCCGGACCGGAGTTGTTGCAGAAATTGCAGAAGTCGTAAATGAAGACAAGTCCAGCACCGCAACTTCGCGTTGGCGCAGCGAAGATCGACATTTCTCCCGTGAATGGGATCCAAGTCGGCGGCGACATCGGGCGCTTCCGTCCTTCAACTGGCGTGAAGGACCCGATCTACGCGCGGGCGCTCGTGATCGAGCAGGGCGGTAAAAAATTCTGCATAGTGATGCTCGATATTTGTTCGATCGATCATCCATGGTCCGACGAAATCCGGCGGCGCGTTCATAAACTTTACGGCATGCCGCGTGAAGCGGTGATGCTTCATCCGTCGCAAAATCACGCGGCCCCGACCATCGGCAATCACTTCTGCCGCGACTCCTGCAAACTTATTTCAGAAGACCAGGAATGGTTGCGTGGCGGTGACTCCCGTTACAACGGCGTCGCAGCGGACGCGATCGTGAAGGTGATCGGCCAGGCGCTGGAGAATTTGACTCCGGTGACCATGGCCGCAGGACGCACGATCGACGGGCGTGTCGGGTTTGTCCGGCGTTATGTGCTGCGCGACGGCACTTCGCAATGTCAGCCGGAATTCTGCCGCTCAGACATTTCGCATGTCGAAGGTCCTATGGATCCAGAAGTCGGCGTCGCGACGTTCACGGCAGAAGACGGCCGCGTGGTCGCTGCTCTGCTGCACTACACCTCGCATCCTTGCAATGGTTTTTGGGGCACCGAGATCATACCGGATTGGCCGGGAGCGTGGTGCAATGAGATGGAAGCGCATTTCGGTGGCGGCTGCGTGCCGCTGGTGATGAACGGGCTGTGCGGCAACGTCATCAATTACAATTATCTCGATCCCGAACAGCCGATGGAGATCGACTATAAACATCTTGGAAGGATGCTGGCGCAATCGACCGAGCGCGCGTTGCAGTCGATGAGGCCCATCGAGCCGAACGCATTTCAATGGACCAGTGAGATGTTGCCGTTGCCGTACCGAGAAATTCCGGCCGACAAGCTGGCGTGGGCGAAACAATTGCTCAAAGATCATCCGACGCCGCAGTGGAAGTCTGAAGACCGCGTCACGTGGGACTGGGTGCAGGCTGTGGGGATCATCGATTGCGACGAGGAACAGGCGACGGTGTCGCACGGACAATATGAGATCCAGGCGATGCGGCTTGGCGATTTCGCCCTGCTGTCGTTGCAAGGCGAACCATTTGCCGAGACACAGCTGAACATCAAAGCCGGGTCGCCGTTCGCTTTCACGCAGGTCGCGCATCTTTGCAACGGCTATGTCTGCTATATTCCTACCCGCCGCGCCATGGCCGGTGGCAGCTATGAGGTCATGACGGGTTTCTGGTCGCGGTACACGGCGGACGCCGCGGAGATGATCGAGCAGAAGACTGTGGAAATTTTGAAAAAATTGGCGACGCAAAATTCCGCCTGAGGGAACCATGGGAGCAGTATCCAATCAATTTCGGGCAGGGGCGGCGAAAGCCGACATCACACCCGCCAACGGTATCCAACTCGCGGGATCCATTGGACGGCTTCGTCCGTGCACGGGCGTCAACGAACCGCTGTTCGCGCGGGCGCTGGTGCTCGAACAAGGTAGCCGCCGTTTCTGCATTCTGGCGCTCGACGTGCTCGTCGTCGACAAGCCGTGGGCGGAAGAAATTCGCCGTTGCGTCCACAAGGTGTACGGGATTCCGCGTGAAGCGGTGATGGTGCACGCCACGCAGACGCACTCGGGCGCGGAGATCGGCAACGACATGTGCGGCGAAGAGTGCAAACATATTCCGGACGAATATCCATGGATGCGCGGTGGCGATCCGCGTTACAACGAACCGGCGGTCGCCGGCATCATGGACGCGATCGGCAAAGCGATTGAAAAGCTTTCCCCTGTATTGGTAGCCTTCGGTCGCGCCATAGATGGAAGAGTGGCGTTCAATCGCCGCCACGTCCTGCGAACAGGGGAATCACTCTGCCAGCCGCCGAAGTGTGATCCACGCGTCCTGCAAGTTGAAGGCCCCGCGGACCCGGAAGTCGGCGTAGTCACTTTCACCGCGGCGGATGGGAACGTGGTCGCGGCCTTGCTGCATTTCACGTCGCACCCCTGCAATGGTTATTGGTTCAACCAAGCCAGCCCGGACTGGCCCGGTACCTGGTGCAACGAAATGGAAGCACATTTTGGCGCGCAATGCACCGGGCTGACGATCAACGGTTGCTGCGGCAACATCATCACGTTCAATTATCTCAACCCTGATCAAACACCGGATCAGAGCGATTATCATTTGATCGGACGCCAGCTCGCACAATCGACGAAACGTGCGCTGGAAACGATGACGCCGCTCGATACATCTTCCGCGGCATTTGGCTGGACAAGTGAAGTGTTGACGATTCCGTTGCGGAGAATTCCCGACGAGATGATCGCGGAATCGAAGAAGATGTTAACAGAACATCCGAAGCCGATCTGGACGGACGAAAAGAATGTCGACCGTCATTGGATGCACGCGGTGGGTGTCTATAATGTGGCGAAGGAACAGGAGACCACGCCATTGTATCCGTTCGAAGTGCAGGCATTGCGCATCGGTAATTACGGTTTGGTAGCGGTCGGCGGGGAACCGTTTGCGGAAACACAGTTGCAGGTGAAATTGACGTCGCCGCTGCCGTTCACGCAGATGGCGCACATGTGTCATGGTTATATCGGCTACATTCCGACCAAGCGCGCGATTCGCGGTGGCGGGTATGAGACGATGACGGGGTTCGGTTCGCGGCTCGCGCCGGAAGCGGCGGAGTTGATCGAAGAATCTTCGGTAAAATTGCTGAAGGATTTGAAGAACAGCGCGAACAAATTGCCGAACGTTTTCATCATCGGTGATTCCATCTCGATCGGGTACACGCCGGTCGTCGCGAAGCTGCTCGAGGGGAAGGCGAACGTCACGCGCAACCCGGACAATGCGATGTATTCGGCGAACGGGCTGAAGAACATCCCGTCGTGGCTGGGTGATAAGAAGTTTGATGTGATCCATTTCAATTTCGGCATCTGGGACCTGCATCATCTCAAGCCCGACGCTGATCCGCTGCTTCCGAGTGTTTACGCGTTGCGCCATGTGGGCGTGCGCCGCACGACCGATGCGCAGTACGAGGAAAACCTCCGCGGCATCGTGAAGATTTTGAAGTCGACCGGAGCAAAATTGATCTGGGCCACGCTCACGCCGCTGCCGGAGTCGGAGACCAATGCCGTCTACGCCGGTGACGAGTTCGGCTACAACAAAATTTCCACTCGCGTGATGACCGAGACCGGGATCACGGTGAACGATCTCCACACGCACGTGTTTCCGAATGTCATAAACCTCCAACCGCCTGGCGACTGCCATTTCACCGACGAAGGTAATCAGGTGCTCGGCAGGAAAGTTGCCGGCGAAATCGCCGCTGCCTTGGGCATCAAGCTTTGACACACCCCATGAAGACGAAAACTACCGCCATTCTTGCCGCCGGCCAGATCAAGAGCGCGCGTGGACGCCGCATGGAGAAGTTGAAAGACGATCCCATCGCGCGCAACGAGCATTTCAAAAAGTACAACATCAACGCCGTGACGTACGACCCGAAGTACGTGCGCGAATACGGTGAAGAGTATTTGCCGTTCCTCGAAACGCAGGTGCAGGAGGCGGCCAATCAGAATGCGGAGTTGCTGCTGTTGCCGGAATTTTGTTTTGTGCCCGGCGTCGTGGCGGACGTGCATCCGACAATTGGAAAGAACTCTAACGCGCGCGCCGATGCGTTGAAGCTTTACACGTGGTCGGCGAATTTGTTCACCGACTGGATGAAAAAGCAGTCGAAGAAGACGGGCATGTTGCTGGCATGCGCGACGTTTACGGTGCGCGACAAGAAAATTTACAACACAGGTTTGCTGACGGACGAACGGGGCAGGCTGGCGTTGCGCTACGAGAAGATTCATCTGCCCTGGGATGAGATCACGTATGTGGCGTGCGGGCGCGAATACAATTATGCCGACACGCGGCTCGGGCGGATCGCGTTTTCGATCTGTTACGACATTCAATTTCCCGAGCACTCGGCCTGCCTGGCGACGCACGGCGTGAAGATCGTGTTGCATCCTTCGGGTGGTTACACCTGCCCAGGCGAACCGGAAGACGGCGGCCAGGTGCGGTTGCGCGCGCGGGCGAGCGATCATCGGACGGCGCTGGTGTATTCCTGTTTCGGCGGTGATACGACCGGTTGCCGGGATTCAGCTGTGATTGACCCGAACGGAATCGTGAAGGCTTGTGTGAACGGCAACGGGTTCGGATTTGCCGTGGGCGAAGTGAGCATCGGCAAAGTGGCCTGGCCGAATGACAAGCCGGAAGCTCCAGACCGTGAACAATTCAAGCGCCAGTTTCGGCGGCCTTCGACGTACCGCTTGCTGACGAAGCCGCAGAAGAAGTTGTAAGTAATTTGTTGGATAATTTATTTAGGGCCGCGAAAAAGTTTCGCGGCTGCAATTCGGAACGGATTATTCCACGTTTTGTCGTATGGGTGGTTTGATTATGGAAAATTCCACTGCTTTTCGTAAGGTTTGTGTGCCCGGCGAAAATATGTTCTGCATCTGGGGCATTATCTATGCGCCGCCGATGGACGGGATTCCGGCGCAAACATTTTTCGGTGAATGGACCGGGACTTCGAACGGCGCCGACATCATTATGGTCGAGCCGGATTCGGGGCGGCAGGAGATCATTGGATTCGACGGGATCGATACCACGCAGTGCTTCTGTCCGGACCCGTATCGGCCTGTGATCTGGTTGAGCGACCGGAAGAATCTCGTCGAGATCGATCGCCGCACGTTGAAGCCGCGCAAGGTTTGCGATCTTCCGATGCAGGCGGCGATCGACATCGATAAGCAGGGGAGATTGTGGTTTTCGCAGACCCGCAAGCTGACCTGCTTTGATCCTCGCACGAACGAGCTGACTGTTTATCCCGACGTAACGCCGGACGAATACTATTACGCCGAGGGCACGCACATGCGGCACGGCGTCGGGCCGGACGGTCGCATCTGGATGTCGCAGGATCCGATCATGTGTTTGATGGTGTTCGATCCGCAGACGAAGAAAACGAAGGTCGTTTGGGGGGAGCCGGGCAAATCGCATGACCCGCGCGAGCGCGAAACCGGCGTCGAATCCAAAGACAAAGCCAAGAAGCGGTGGCCGGGAATGCCGGTGGTGATCGGCAATCTCGTATGGGCCGGAGAGATTTTTGCAGACGCGACCACGGCAGAACTTGTGGAACCACCATTCCCTGTGACGGGCGAAAATGCGTTTCATCTGGTGTGGCGTGGCGGTTGGAATCGCACGCCGACAGCACATTTGGATCGGGGCGGCCGCGCGCTGGCTATGCAGAAACGCAAATTCGGCTGGCTCGATGTTGCAACCGGGAAATTCGAATTGATCGGCGAACTTCCGCCGGGTGTGGAGCCGCAAAACGGCTGGTTGCTGCACGGTAAGCATACATTGATTAGCGGCGAGGCGCAGGGCCGCGAGATGGTCGTGGCGGATCTCAAAAAACAGACGGTCACGCGGTCGGAGTTGAAAGGGCCATACAAACATCCGCAGGCGATGTTCGAATGGAACGTGGGCCCGGATGGCAATTTCTACGGGAGCTGTTACAGCCACGAAATGTGGCAGGTGGATCGTCAGGGGAATTTCAAGAACCACGGCGACATCGTGCGGGTGCACGGCGGCGAGTTGCACGCGTTCGCCAACTGGAAGAATAAAATGTTCGTCGCCAGTTACACGCACTCGGTGATCACGCGCATTGATGTCACGCGGCCGATCGACAATTGGGGGACGGAGGCGGAGAACAATCCGAGGCATGTTCTGAATTTGTTGAAGGGTCACGAAGGTCAGCATCGTCCGAGCGCGCTGGCGGTCACGCCGAAGGGGCATTTGTATTTCATCAGCCGTGCGGATTATTGCACGCGGCGCGAAGGCGTGCTGGCGATCATTGATTGCGAGACGGAAAAAGTGCTGCACATCGAAGACCCGCTGGTGAAGGGCGAACAGCTCTGGGGTCTCGCCGTGTCGCCGACGCGCAACGAAGCTTACATCGGCACGAATCGGGGCACGTTTGTGGTGTGGGACACGGAAGCGATGAAGATCAAGCGCACGATCAAGCTTGAGCCGCGTCCGGGCGACGGCCAGATGACCTCGGCGATGAGCGAGATCGGGACGCTTAAATTCATCGGAGCAGTGGGCGACCTCGTGATCGGGAATTTATTCGGCGGGGCTTACGAGGTCTACGTTTACCATGCCGACACCGGAGTGATGGATTTGCCCAAGCCGCATCCCCTCGGAAAAGTATTCGGGATTTTTCAGTGGCAGAAACGGAAGTCGGTGCTGCTCTACATCCTGGGCGGACTCTACGAATTCGATTCGACGGGCCAGACCAAAACGGTTTATGAGCCGACCCTGCCGGGATTTTCTACGAAGGAAGGCCCGGACGGGCGCTTGTACCTCCAGGCGGGACTTGCCATTCATGAGGAAATCGATCCGGCCTGGAAACGATTGCAAGGAACCCTTTGAACATGATCAAGAATTTTCAACCGGCGTCCGTGGGGGCCAGCGATCTGCAGGACCATGGTATCGCGGTTTACAATGGCGCCTGTCATTCGATGAAGGCGTGGCGCGATGCGGAGACGGGTCGCGACTACGTGTACAGCTTCATCAACAGCGCGTTGAGCGTCGTGGTGCAGATCGACGTGGAAACGGGCGAGAGCAAGACGATACCGTTGCCGGCGGGTTGCGCCGGGCCGCGCGGGACGGCGTTCACGCTCGAGGGACATATTCTTGTTGCGAGCACTTGTGGACGCATCGCGCGGGTCGATCCGAAGGCGGGTAAATCGTGGATCGTGGCGGACGCGGGAAAATGGCTTTGGACCATGGACCGTGGCGCGGATGGAAAGTTTTACGTGGGCGGTTCGCCGGATTCGCAGTTGTACCGATTCGACGCCGAGACCGGAAAGATCGAGGATCTCGGCTCGCTCGGCTTGGGTCAGATGTATTTGCGGAAAATTGTGTGCGGTAGCGACGGTTATGTTTATTGCTCGATTGGCTGCACGGCATCGCAGGTCGTGGCGTATCACATTGCGACGGGGAAGATGAAGGCGTTGCTGCCGAAGAAGGATGTGTTGCCGTATTTCATCGATGTTTTCGGGCGTGGTAGCGACGGGCAGTTGTATGTGATGGCCAACAACGGGTCGGGTTATCGCCTTCAACACGGCGAAGCGTTTCCGCTTGGGAAGAAGCACGACATTGTGAAGCTGTTGAAGGTGATTCCGTACTGGGTGGGCTACGTCGAATTGCCGGATGGACGTCCCGTGATTCCGCTCGACCCGGATGCGATTCAGATCGGCGAGGGGCCGAAGGCGAAGGTCATCCACTACACGTACCAGACGGCGGGCACGAGCATTTTTCACATGGCGCCTGGACCGGACGACACGATGTATGGTTCCACGATCATGCCGCTGTATCTGTTGCGGTATTCGGCGAAGTCGAAAAAACTGGAGAACCTCGGACGCGGTGCGCCGGACAACGGCGAAATTTATTCCTTCGGTCATTGCGATGGTAAATTGTATTACGCGAATTATCCGTCGGCCAATCTGATGGTCTATGATCCGGCAAAGCCGTGGCACAAGGATCCGCCAGGCCGGATGAAATGGAAGACCAACCCGAAGTGGCTTGGTTATCTTGGCACGGGCAACTGCCGTCCGCGCGCGATGACGATCGATCCGCAGAAACGCGTGTGGGTGGGTGGTTTTCCGGAGTACGGTTACCGGCACGGCGGGCTGGCGTGTCACGACATCAAGAAAAAGAAATTGAAGGTGTTCGACAAAGTCATTCCGGACCAGAGCATCGACGTGCTGGTGGCGGATGACACGGGGGATTTTATTTATGGGGGTTCGAACATCACGCGCGGCGGCGGGATGGAGCCGAACACGAAGCACGCGTATTTGTTTGCGTGGGACACGCGCAAAAACAAGGTGGCGTGGAAAGTGACCGTGAGTCCCGAGATGACGGGTGTGAGCAATTTGTTGTATCGAGACGGCAAGCTGTACGGGACGCATAAGTTCCATTTCTTTTGCTTCGATACGAAGACGCGGAAGATGGTGTACGAGTTTCCCTCTGAAATTTCCGGGCCGCGCGGGCACGCGATGTATTTCGGGCCTGACGGAAATATTTACGGCATGACGTGGATGACGATGTTCCGCTGGCGTCCGGAGAGCGGTCAGATTGAAGTGCTCGCCAAATGCATAGGCGAGGAAGCGAGGCCGTTTGACGGCGGATCGCTCTTTCATCGCGGTGCGAAGATTCAGGATGGACGTTTTTATTTCACGTGCGGTCCGAAGGTCATGTCAATGAAGCTGCCCTTGGAGTAACGGCTCGAACTTAACCACAGAGACGCAGAGTTCACGGAGAAAACTGATGAACACATTTCGAGTGATCAAGGATTTGGAATTTGCGCGGTACGGGAGTCGCGTACTGAAACTGGATTTGTTCATTCCCGATGGCGCGACGAAACCGTTGCCGGTGTTGCTCTGGTTTCGAGGGGGTGGGTGGTTGTCGGGCGACAAGAATGTCTATGACACCCCGTGTGTCGAAGCGGCGAAGCGCGGATATGTCAGCGTAAATGTTGAATATCGCGGCACCGAAGAAGGGGTGACCGCGCCGGGTTGTATTTTCGACTGCAAAGCGGCGGTGCGCTGGGTGCGCGCGAACGCGGCGACGTACGGTATCGATCCGAATCGAATTGGTGCTTTTGGCGGCTCGGCGGGCGGACATTTGGTGGCGCTGATGGGCACTACCAATGGCGTGTGCGCGTTGGAGGGGGATGGCGGGAATCCGAATTTCTCAAGTTCGGTAAAGGCGGTCTGCGATATTTGCGGGCCGACGGATTTGGGCCGCATGGCGATCCCGGAAGTGAAGAAACAATTTGAAGTGCTTTACGATGTGACCGCGAAATATCTGGGCGGCCGGGTTGAAGACAAGCTGGATCTCGCGAAGCTTGTCAGTCCGCTGCATCACGCTTCGAAGAACACGGTGCCGATGTTGATTATTCACGGCGACCTGGACGATGTCGTGCCATTGATCGAGGCCGAGTTATTGCACGATGCGCTGAAAAAGGCGGGCACGGACGTGACGTTGCACGTGATCAAGGGAGCGGGGCATAATTTGGATTGGAAACTGATGAACGACGAGCTGTATGCATTTTTCGGACGCACTTTGTGAACGCAATGAATATCGAAAAGGCCAGTGACATTCGCGACCACGGCATTGCCGTGAAAAAAGGGGTTTGCTTCAGCCTGGTGACGGCGCGTGATGCGGAGACGGGACGCGATTACGTGTACGCGGGATTGATCGGGTTTCCGTCGATGGTCGTTCAACTCGATGTGGCGACGGGCAAGTGCCGCGCCTATGAAATGCCGGCCCCGACTGGCGGCCCATGGGGCATGGCGGTGACGCTGGAAGGGCACGTGTTGGTGACCAGCACGTGCGGACGCATTGCGCGCCTTGATCCCAAGTCAGGAAAATTCTGGGTCACAGCCAACGCCGGCCATTGGCTGTGGAGCATCACTCGCGGGATGGACGGAAAGTATTACCTGGGGACGTCGACGGAGAGCCGGCTAATTCGTTACGACGCGGCGACCGAACAGGTGGAAGACCTTGGCCGGTTGCACGAGAGCGAGCAATATTTGAAGGGCGTGGTTGGCGCCGATGATGGATACGTATACGGGTCGATTGGTACAGGTGAATCTCAGATCATGGCGTATCACATTGCCTCGCGCCGCGTGACGAGCATTCTTCCGGAATCTGAGGTTGGGCCGGGTGGACATTCGCTCGCCCGCGCGAACGACGGCACGGTCTATGTTCAAACGATTCGCCGGAATGTCTATCGCGTGTCGCATGGCCAGGCGTTTCTCGATGCGGAGGCGACGCGACAATGCAAGAAGCTTAAGGCGGTGCCGGGTTTTTGGGACAAGTCCCGGTTTGGGCTGACATTGCCGGATGGGCGGCCTGTGTCCCTGGCTGGACTCGATGCGATTCGTGTCGGGAAAAAATTGTTCCCGCTGAAATATGAAACGCGCGGGACTTCGATTTTTCATTTGGCGGCGGGGCCGGACAACGTCGTTTACGCGAGCACGATTTATCCGTTGCATCTTGTGCGCTACGATCCCGCAAAGGGAAAGGTGGAAGACCTCGGCCGCGGCAGCCCGGATCGCGCGGAGGCGTTTTCGATCACACACTGCGACGGAAAGGTTTATTACGGAACGTACTCGCAGGCGTTGATGTTGTGCTATGACCCGGCGAAGCCGTTGCACAAGGATCCGCCGGATGCGTTGCAGTGGAAGACGAATCCGAAGTTGCTCGGGTATCTGGGCAAGGGGAACTGCCGTCCGCGCGCGGTGTGCGTCGATTTCAAGAAACGCGTGTGGATGGGTGGTGTACCCGATTATGGTCATCCGGACGGCGGTTTGGCTTCGTACGACACCGGGAAGAAGAAGCTAAAGGTCCACGACAGTGCCACGCCGAACCAGAGCATCATGTCGCTGGCTGCCGATCCCAACGGCCCGCTGATTTATGGCGGCACGAGCATTGGACGTGGCGGTGGTTTGCCAGTGGTGGCAAAGGAAGCCACGTTGTTCGCGTGGGACACGCAACGCGCAAAGATGATCTGGCAGCAGCCGCCGTTTGCAGGTCTCCAGACCATCAACAATCTGCTCTATCGCGACGGCAAGGTGTACGGCACGACGGGGAAGGAGTTTGCATTTTTTCGTTTCGATGTGAAGAGCAGAACGCTCGATTACAAAGTGCCCTCGGAAATTTCCGGCGTGCGCGACCAGTCGATGTGCTGGGGGCCGGATGGAAATATCTACGGGATCACGTGGATGGTGTTGTTCCGCTGGCGTCCGGACACGGGAAAAATCGAGGAATTGTACCGTTGTATGGGCGAAGAGGCGAAGCCGTATGACGGTTCGCTCTTTCACCGTGGCGCGGTCATCAAGGACGGGCGAATTTATTTTTCGTGCGGCGCGAAAGTGATGTCGATGAAGCTGCCTTTGGAAAGTCCGAGCGCGAAGGTTTAACCACGGAGGCCGAGAGCCCGCAAAGCGTGGTTTCGATGGCTGCGTGAGCGCTTGACAAACATGGGTAAAAACCCCGAAATCGCGGTTTTCGTAGAACTCACCCTGCAATTTAAAGGAATTCAATCATGGCGGATGTAACTCCAGGCGAGAAGCGGTGGACATTGTTGTTCGGATCGTACGAAGGCATCGAGAAGACGGCGGTGACGTGGCTGTACCGGGAATTCACGTCGTACGTGAATTACATGATGCAGTTGCATCCGGCGAAGGATGTGGACGCGCAGAAGTTCGAGCACGTGCTGATCATCGGCTCGGCTGCGACGAATCCGTTGATCGCGGATTTGATCGCGAAAAAAGTGATCCCGGCGCCTCCGGGCGAACAGGGTTACACGCTGTTCGTCGGCAACACGCCGTGGAACGCGGAGCATCGCATGACGGTGATCGCGGGTCACGACGCGCGCGGAGTGTTGTACGGCGTGCAGGAGTTGATGGCGATCTACTCGGCGGAACCGTTTGCGTTGGACAAGCCGGCGCGCCAGCGCGCGACGCTGGCGAAGCTGGCTGACCGCGTGGTCGTCGAAGCGCCCGTGGTGAAGGATCGCGGCATCTGGACGTGGGGATTTGTGATCTATGATTATCGCCGGTTCATCGACAACATGGTGCGGTTGAAGATGAACATGTTGACGATCTGGAACAGCGAAGTGCCGCAGAACTGGACTGAGGTCGCCAACTACGCGCACGAGCGCGGCATCAAGATCATCCCGGGTTTCCACTGGGGCTGGGGTTACAACGACAAGGATATTTCGAAGAAGGAAGACATCGAGTTCATCAAGAACGTCGCACTCGACACGTACAAGCGCGAGTTTGTCGGCAAGCCGCACGACGGCGTTTATTTCCAGACACTGACGGAGCACAAGAACCAGGAGCTGAACGGCCGGTCCATCGCCGCGTGGTGCTGCGACATGGTCAACGACATCGCGAAGGCGTTCTACGAGATTAAGCCGGACCTGCACATCCAGTTCGGGTTGCACGCCACGTCGATCCGCGAGCACTATGTGGACCTCGCGAATTTGGATCCGCGCATCGCGATCGTGTGGGAAGATGCGGGTTCGCTGCCATATAGCTATTCGCCGCAGCCGGATTTCGCGGAAGGGTACGAGACCACGCTGGCGTATTCAAAGAAATTGGCGGCGTTCCGTCCGGGTTCGCAATTCGCGCTGGTGCCGAAGGGATGGCTCAGTCTACGCTGGGACGATGAATACGCCAAGTGGTTTACGTTCATGCTCGGCGAACGCAATCCTGCATTTCTGAAGCAGCGTTTGATCGATCGCCAGGGCGAACTCAACCAGATCAATGACGGATGGTTCCGCAATTATCCGTTGAACGCGCGGTTCTACCGCGAAGTGGCGGAAGTGAATCCGAACATTCTTTCGACGGCGCTGATTGAGGACGTGATGTTTGATGGAAAAATCCAGCCCAGCATGGCGCTGCTCGGGGAGACGCTCTGGAATCCAAAGCAGAAGGACACCGATTTGTTGGCGCGCGCCATGCGGCCGTATCTGAATCACACGACGGTGTAGGCAGGTAAGGGTCGTTCAAAAATCATCGATCTCTTTGACGCCGCCCTCTTCCTTGAACAAGGGGAGGGCAATTGGTGTGGAAATCCATGTTATGAAAAAGCATTCGAATCCGCCCGTAATCGACTGGTTGAACCGCTTCATGTGGCTTAGCGGGTGCGATCTGGAAGCGGAACGGCTACAGGCACGCGACGAGGGGCGCGATTTGCGCGAGGTGGATGCGGAGTTCGAGCGTCTGCTTGCGGTGCCGAAGCCGAAGAACGCGACGTTCCGCATCATTCTCGGCGAGAAACGCGACGAAGCCTGGCTCGCGGCGGTGATCCGGTTGATGGACAAGGTGGAGACGCTGCCGATGCGCCGGGATTATTCGTATGTCGAGCCGAGTGATCTGGATGGCATCAAGGCGGCGCGTCCGACGCAGCCGAAGTTGAAAGCGTGGCGGGGGAGCGATAAAGAATTTTTGCGAAAGCTGCATGGCGGATGGCTGGGACGGATTTGCGGTTGCATGCTCGGAAAGCCGGTTGAAGGTTGGAGGCGCAACAGTATTCGCGTGTCGGGTGAAGAGACGGACAACTGGCCGTTGAACAATTATTTCAAGGTGCCGACTCCGGCGGAAGCGAAGCGCATTGCGAAGCGCAAACCGGTGAATCAAAACGCGCAGAATGTCTGGGGCGCGTGCATGCGCGGTTCGATTCACGGGATGGTGGAGGACGATGACACGAATTACACGACCAGCGGTTTCGTGATCGTGAAAAAGCACGGCGCGAATTTCACGCCGATGGACGTGGCGGCGTTCTGGACGGAAAACATTCCGATTTTTCATACCTGCACCGCGGAACGCGTGGCATACCGCAATTTTGTGAAGTGCATCCTCCCGCCGCATAGCGCGACGCATCGCAATCCCTACCGCGAATGGATTGGCGCACAGATTCGTGCGGATTATTTTGGTTACGCCAATCCCGGTAATCCACCCCGCGCCGCCGAGTGGGCGTGGCGCGACGCGTGCATCAGTCATGTGAAGAACGGCATTTACGGCGAAATGTGGGTCGCGGCGATGCTGGCGGCGGCATACGTGGAAAATGATTGGGTGAAGATCATCCGCGCGGGCCTGGCGCAAGTACCGAAGCAAAGCCGGTTCAACGAAGACATTGAGAAGATCATCACGGCTTTCGAAGCGGGCAAGACTTATGAAAAAGTTGTCGATCTCGTTCATAAACAGTGGGACGAGAATCAAGGGCATCACTGGTGCCACACGAATTCAAACGCGCAGATTGTTGCATTGGCGTTGTTGTGGGGCGAAGACGATTTCGAGAAGACGATCGCCCGCGCGGTGATGCCGGCGTTCGACACCGACTGCAACGGCGCGACTGCCGGCAGCGTGTGGGGCATCAAGCACGGGGTCGATGCGCTGCCGAAAATGTGGACGCGTTCGATGGAAGACATGATCCGCACCGGCGTCGCCGGTTATCACGAAGTGAAGATCAGCGCGATGGCAGAAGAGATGGTGAAAGTCGCGCTGAAGGCCGGAGCGTAAAATGCGTAGGGCACGCTATTGCGTGCTGGCGATAACGGTTGCCTGTGATTGATTGGAGGCACGCAATAGCGTGCCCTACATCAAGCGAATGCTTTTTTCAGCAGTCCCGCCGTCGCTTTGACGATTTCGTCTCCGGCTTGTATGGCGAGTGTGCTCGTCGGGGCGGGCCAGGTTTCGTAGCCGCCGCGGGAGTAGGCTTTGCGCGTGGGGACGTAGCCGCAATAGCCATCCGTCAATTCACTCACGAAGGTCACGCGCGCAGGGGATTTCTTGCGAATTGCCAGGCCGAACTCGACGAAAAACTCCGCGCCGTTGGTGCAGATGGCCGTGTCGCCGATACGGATGACGTTCAGCAACACATCGACGGGATTTTCTTCTTTCATACGGCGCGGCCAGTCGGCTTTCGCGGCGCTGTAATAAATTCTATGGTGCGGGCGTTTCTTGAGGTTCGGGAATGGATCAATCACGTCGCCGTCTTTCGGCCAGGGGCGGACCGGGATCGAGAGTTTTTTCTGTTCAACGCGCAGCTTCGGTGACTTCATGGGACGCGTTGTGCCGGCGATCACTTTGGCGGCTTCGCCTGCCAGATAAAGGCCGGAGCGACGGACGCCGGTTTCCCCGCGCCATGGTTGATCGGGGTCGAGCGGGTCGAGAATGCTAGGAGCCGTGTTACCAGCGGCACCCGTGAGATAAACCACAACGACGTCTTTTCCCAATAACGCCTTCAATTGGCGGCGCACTTCGCCGGGGATGTCGGCGCTGTAGAAATATTCGCCTTCGAGGCAGTTTGGGTGCGTTGCAAAATTCACCAGCACGGCTTTGACTTCGCCTTTGTCGTCACGCGCGAACATCACGGGCAGCGCGGGGTCGCGCGGGCCTTCGATGCCGATAAAGCCTTTATCGGTCGAGTTGCTGTACATGCGGCTCGAGCCGTCCTTGAACATGGCGCGGCGGTTCCAGCCCATAAATTCCATGTGACCCGTGCCGCTGAAAACATCCGAGGTTTTCAAATTTTTGAGCGCGCGCGAGGCGGAGTCGAGAATCGCGCGTTCCACGCTCGCAACGAACTTCGGGTCCATTTTAGCCGTCAGCAAGCTGAACACCGTCGGCGCGACATGTGTGTGCGTACTGTGAAGAATCAATCGCGCGGCGGGTTGACGGGTCCGCTTGGCGAATTGCTGCTGGACGCGGCGCACGAAATCCTCGGGCATGATGCAAACGTCCACAGAGACGATCACCACCGTCTCGCGGCCCTGACGGAAGGCGATGGCGTTGGCGGTGAGCGGGTCGCGTTTATATTTCGCACGGCGTTCGTGCATTTGACCCAGGAGCGTGAGCCCGGGTTTAGGAGTGAATTCTGCTTCTGCGGCGCCGACTTGAATCGAAGAGGATTTGGTAGCCATAAATTTCGCGGAGCATACAAAACTGCGCACCGAAACCGCAATGCGATTTGGCTGCAAATCCATTTGCATTTGTTAGGATGCAGTCATGCCCAGTGGACCACGCCATTTTGCCGTGCCTTCTCAGAACGTTCCCGTCGTTGCTACCCCTGATGTGTGTGTGGTCGGCGGTGGCGCGGCGGGAGTGGCAGCTGCTGTCGGCGCAGCGCGATTGGGGTTGGATGTGTTACTGGTTGAAAAATACGGATTCTGCGGCGGCGCGACGGTCGCGGGATTGAGTGGAACGATTTGCGGTTTGTACAGCAGTGGTGACAAACCGGAGCAAATTGTTTTTGGTTTCGCTGGTGAATTCCACGAGGCGTTGCAAAAAGCAGGCGGCGTGAACGGTCCGGTCCCGTTTGGTCGCACGATGCTGGTGCCGCACGACAGTTTTGTGTGGAAGGAAACAGCCGATCGTTTTCTGCAGGCCGCGAAGATAAAGACGTTGTTTCACACGAGCTTTGTCGACGCTTTTGCGGGAGACGACGGCCGGGTTGAGACGCTGCTGTTGCACTGTCTGGAGGGTTTGGTAGCGGTGCAGCCGCGTTGTGTGGTGGACGCTTCCGGTGACGCGCTTGTCGTGCATCGGATGCAGGGTGAAACGTATCTGGGTCGCAACGGCATTGTGCAGACGCCGACGATGATTTTCCGAATGGGGAACGTCGACATGAAGCGTTTCCTGGAACTGGATCCGCGTGAGATCGATGCCAAGGTCATCGAAGCGCACAAAGCGGGGCGTTACCATCTGCCGCGTCATCACGTGTACATTTTTCCGATGCCAAACGGGCGTGAAGTGCTTTGCAACATGACGCGTGTCACGCGTCCCGATGGCTCGATCCCGCTGGGAATCAGCAGCGACGATATGACCTTTGCGGAGATGGAGGGGCGCAAGCAGGCGCGCAGTTATGCGACGTTTTTGCAGGAGAATATCGAAGGCTTCGAAGACGCGTATCTGGTGGAAACGGGCGCGCAGGTTGGGATTCGGCAGACGCGTTCGATTGTCGGCAGGAAGCAATTGACCAACGAAGATGTGATCAACGCATCAAAATCGCCGGGTGCATGTTCATTTTCCGCATGGCCGATTGAAGCGCATGGCGCGGGAGAGTTGAAAATTGTTTACCTGGATAACAAGACATACGACATCCCATTCGAGACACTGATTCCCCGCACTGGAAAAAATCTGCTGGTGGCGGGTCGCTGCATGTCCGCCGAGCACGAGGCGCTGGCCTCGGCTCGTGTGACAGCGCAATGTTTTGGGATGGGGTACGCAGCGGGGGCGGCTTGCGGGTTGATGGTGCGCGAAAAAATGGAGACGCAGCAACTGACCGGCGTCGTCGTGAAAGATTGGATGACGAAGAACAATCTGAAAACGTGTGAACAACAATGAGGAATATCGGTATTGGCGTGATCGGTTGCGGGGGGATGGGATTGAATGTCCTGAGCGAGCTGTTGAAACAGGATTCGCGGCTGCAAGTGGTGGGATTGTTTGACCCGGACGCGCGATCGATTGCAACGGCACAAAAAGAAATCTCAGCGGCGCCGAAAGTTTATGACGATTACCGAATGCTGATCGCGGATCCGTCAGTGCAGTGGGTGATGATCGCATCGTGGAATTGCTTTCATGCGGAGCAGGCCGTGGCGGCGCTGAAAGCGAGAAAGGATGTTTTTTGTCAAAAGCCGCTGGCTATTTCGGTGGAGGAATGCGCGGAGATTCAGCAGGCGTGGAAGGCTTCGGGCCGCAAGTTTAATATGGGTTTCAACCTGCGCTACTCGCCGCATTACAGAAAGATTCGCGATGTGATCGCGTCGGGCGACTTGGGAAAAATCGTGAGTCTCGAGTTCAATGAGACTCTCGACTTCAACCATGGCGGCTACATCATGGGCAACTGGCGCCGGCTCCGGAAAAACGCGGGGACTCATCTGCTGGAGAAGTGTTGCCATGACATCGACCTTGTCAATTGGATGGTTGGCAGTCTCGCGGTGCGCGTGGCGTCGTTCGGTGGATTGAGCTTTTTCAAACCGGAGAACGAGCATCAAATACAACGTGTTGGAAGGGATGCGAAGGGACGCGATGCGTTTCGCACCTGGCCGGGTATTGATCTGCAAAATCCATTTACCGCAGAGAAGGACATCGTCGACAACCAGGTGGCAATCCTTGAGTACGCGAATGGTGTGCGTGCGACGTTTCATACAAACTGCAATGCAGCGATTCAGGAACGACGCATGTACGTGCTTGGCACGGAAGGGACGTTTCGCGCTGATTTGTTGACCGGGACCATCGAAGTGAAACGAATTGGTTTCGACACGAAAGTGCAGGATGTATCCGGCAGTGTCGATGGCATTCACGGCGGCGGCGATCAGGTGTTGGCGAGAGAGCTGGCCGACTGCATGATTAACGGCACGCCGACGTTTGTTGGATTGGCCGACGGCGTGAAATCAGCGGTCACTTGTTTTGCAATCGATGAAGCGCTGGATTCGGGAACGGTGGTCGATGTGCGGCCTTACTGGGAGCGAGTCGGCGTCCCGGTCTAAGCCGGCCTACTTCATTCCAAAAAATTCGAGTTCGACGGGGCCGAGCAGACCGGAAGTGCATTGGTCTTTCAGCACGTACATTGAGGGGATGCCGATGTTGTAGTGATTGGCCAGCGTGTTGGTGACGAGGATTTCCAAGTGATTTTCGCCGGCGTGGACGGCTCCCGCGAGTTCGACCATCCATGGCGGAGTGATCTTCTTCGCAATCAGCTTGCCGTTGAGATGAATCTCGGCACCACAGGCGACGTGGCCCAGTTGCAGTCGAATGGAATCGGCGGCTGCCTGTTCCTTGGTCAGGACAATCGTCCTTCGATACCACGCGCCGCCGGAATAGGTATCAAGCCCGAGTTCCTGCCAGTTGCCGGGAGATACCTGGCTTTTTGCGCACTCGAATTGAATGGGCGCCAGAATTGTGTCGCCTTCGTAGGAAGCCACGGGTTGCTGGATGCGGAGTGCGATTTCGGAAGGTTTCGGCGAAAATTGTGAAGTGGCGACTTCATAAGTTTGCCCGACTTTCTTCGACACTTTTTCCGCGCGGCCATTGATCCACGCCTGCACAGGACCGCGCGACTGAATGGTCATCGAAGTCACGCCCGGCGGCGAGAGGAAGCGGTACCATGTGGCGTGTTCCTTGATTCCAGGCCGATAATCGAACACCGGTGCGTTTTTGTTCTGGAACCAGCGCAGACCCGGACCTGAGTCTTCGACCGGCAAATCGAACGCCGCGTAGGCGCGCATTTGTTGACGGGTCGGTTTCGTGAATTTCAGCAGGAGCGGATTGTCGCCTTTGTTCAACGCGACTTCTGCGCGATGTGGCGGCGCGTCGTAGTCGGGGAATCGCCAGACGGATTGGATGCCGGGTGGCAGTGCGTCGGGTTGGGCGACCGCAGGCTCGCCGTTGATCCACGAGGCGTAGGAGGATCGGCTGCCCATCACGAACGGCAGCGTCTGCGTGCGCGGGGAAACGGCAGAGGTCCAGAAGTAGTGCACGGAACCGGTATCCTGTTCGCCCAATTCCAGAAACTCCTTGGGCAAACATTTCAGACCATGCGGTCCGCTGCCGGGATTTGAATGATACGGATCGGCCTCGATGCCCAGTTGGAGCGAAAAATCATACTGTCGCCACTTGAGTGTGTTGCCACTGATCACGACGGGAACAGCGGGGTCGACTTTCGTCAGTTTTCGCAACTGTGTTTCCAATGCAGCGGTATCGACGCCCGGCGGAATTGGGCCCAGCCACCAGAATCGGGGGCCGTAGGAGAAAGTGACTTTTGGCCAGTCGCCGTAATTGAAATCGGCAGAAGGCCAATTCGTCGTGGAGCCGGCTTCTTCCTTAAAATGGAACACGCGTGCTTCGGCAGAAATGTATTCTTTTGATGCAGGCAGGCGAAAATCGCCGAATTGATTGTCGAGAGTCGGCTGGAGTTCGAATCCCCACGCGTCATTGAGTGACAAGGCGGATAGTTTGTGCAGTTTTGGCGAGGGTCCGGTTTTCGCCGGACGCTTGGTGAAGACGATCAGTTGCGCTTCGCGTGGCGCGAGATGCAGACGAAGGCGCGTGCCTTGTTTCGGCAAATCCGCTGCGGCAAGCGATTTGATCTCACCGGTCCACGCATTCCAGGATTCGATATTCCCGGTGGCGCGGAATGTCACGTCTGCATCGCGCGTTTCATCCGTGTGATTGAAAACGTAGTAGACATCGTCGTTGCCGATGGCGCGGTGCAATCCGTATATGTTCGAGGCCTTTCCAGCACATTGGGATCCTAAGCTTAGAATTCCACGTGGACAAGTTGTCGCG
>JADMIO011460668.1_pt1 | contig 24764 bp, 17 predicted proteins | sample 8958161 | NCBI WGS metagenome assembly JADMIO01 (sample SAMN16585339, study PRJNA669376) | soil metagenome | isolation source: Crop rotation soil | place: USA: Cullars Rotation, Alabama | collected 2011
GCCGCGACTTCAAGTCACGTGAATTCCAAGCTTCGGATCCCACTGTGCTGGAAAGGAAGAATCAACTCGCCGTTGCCACGACGAATGTCCTCCTCGGCGTGTTCGCGCGGCGCTTCGATGCTTTCGATCGGCAGCGTTGCGGTGAACGTGGATCCCTCTCCTACCTTTGTCACCACCGATATATCCCCATGGTGGTCCTGCAGGATGCTTCGCACGATCGCCAGTCCCAGCCCCGTTCCCTGTCCGCGCGGCTTGGTCGTGAAGAATGGATCGAAGATATGTGGCAGCACCTCAGCAGGAATGCCCACGCCCGTGTCCGAAATGCTGAGTGTGGCGATCTCCTGCTCGCTGTGATTCGCGGTCCGGGGCCTGTCCCGCGCGGCAGCGCGCGTGAGTTCGATCTCGATTTTGCCGCCCGTCGGCATCGCATCGCGGGCGTTGATTGCCAGGTTGATGATCACCTGCTGAAGCTGGGAACGATCGCCGATGACCCACATGGGTTCCTCGGGCAATCGTACCTGGAGTTCGACGCTGGCCGGCAGGAGGCGCTGTAAGAGCCTGGCTGATTCCTGCACCGCCGCCGTGAGATTGGTGGGCCGCTTGACCGACGGGATCTTGTGGCTGAAGGTCAGGAGCGAGCGCGTCACGCCGGTCGCCTGGCGGGCGGCCTCTTCGATCATCGCCAATACGCTCCGCCGCTCGTCCTCATCGCCGAGAAGCTTGTTCATCCGGTCGACGTTGCCCAGGATGACCGTCAGCAGGTTGTTGAAATCATGAGCGACGCCGGCGGCGAGCTGCCCGACGGCTTCCAGTTTCTGAGTCTGGTGCAGTTGCTCCTGCAGGCGGGCCCGTTCCTCCTCATTGTGCTTGCGTTGCGTGATGTCTTCGAGAATGCTCATGACGGCCACCACTTTGCCTGTGTGATCGTGGATGGCGGAGGTGGACATGCAGATATCGATCAGCGTGCCGTCTTTGCGTCTGCGTTTGAGCTCGATGCCGCGACGAGTCCGGCCCTGGAAGCCCCGGCTCAGCAGCCTCGCGAACTCGGACTTCGCCTGATCCTGGACGATCGGCAGATATTTGCCGATAACCTCTTTTTCCTTCCATTGAAAGATCTCTTCGGCGGCCGGGTTCCAGGTCAGGACCTTTCCGTCGCGATCGACGGTGATCATGGCCAGGGGCGAGCCGCGGATCAGGGCGGTGAGCGTCTCGTTCATGCGGCGCGTCTCGGCCTCCGCGCGGATGCGCTCGCTCACATCCAGATTCCCGCCGACGATGCGGATGGGGCGTCCTTGTGCATCGCGGACAATCTGCCCGCGGTCCCAGATGTAAACATAGTGTCCGTCGCGATGGCGGACTCGATAGTCCGCAATGAACGTGTTCCCGTTCTCCAGCGCCTTGTCCAGAGTCAATCGCATGCGGGGAAGATCATCGGGATGTATGCGGCTAAGCCACCAGTCTCTACTGGGCTGCGCCTCCTCCGGGGGGACACCCACCACGCGGCTCATGCCTTCGCTGCGAAACACCGTGTCCTGAAGGATATCCCAATCGTAGATAATCTCGTGCGCGGCGGCGGCCGCGAGCCGGAAGCGTTCATTCGCCTGTCGCAGCTCGCGCTCCGTACGGGCACGCTCCAGCGCGTATCGAATCACGCGGCCCAGCATGCGAGCATTGATTTGCGACTTGTCGAGATAATCCTGAGCCCCCTGGCGGACCGCCTCGATCGCCATTTCCTCGTCACTGAGAGCTGTGAGCACGACGATGGGAACATCCGGCGCCGCCTCATGCATCGTCCGCACGGTGTCGATGCCGAATGAATCGGGCAGGCCAAGATCCAGCAGCACCAGATCGATCGGATGCTGGCGTACGTGTTCGAGTGCGGAACGAAGCTCTGTGACGTGTTCCAACTGATGGGGAAGGCCTGTCCCCTTGATGGCGACGCGCATCACTCGCGCCTGACCGCCATCGTCTTCCACCATCAGGATATTGAGAGGCTCACCTGGCATCGAGAACACCGCGCCGGCCGCTCAGATTCTCGTGAGACACACCGATGAGTATACCCATCGCCCGGCGCGCCACCATCGGGACTCACCACACATTCACTCAAAGCTCCGCCATCACGAGATTCTATCCCTGTCGGCAATAGCCCGCCTGAAAAGGTCCTTTGAGCGGAGGGGGCGGAGAAATCCGGAAAATGTGCGCATCCATTCATGGACAGACGGGCCGTGGTACGGCGCCGATTGTCTCTCGTCGGGGGCAGCAGTCAAAACCAGCCGCTGTCTCAGGCCTTGAGAAACCTTTCCGAGGCTGCGACCAGTTCCTTGACGTGCTCGATGCTTACTTTGAAGGCGGCAGACTCTTCAGAGGAGAGAGGCACTTCGAGCACCTTCTCGACCCCGTTCTTTCCCAACACGCACGGCACGCCGACGAAATAGCCGCCGATGCCGTATTCACGGTTGCAATAGGCGGCGCAGGGCAGGATGCGTTTCTTGTCCTTGATGATGGCTTCGGCCATCTGCACCGTCGCCGCGGCGGGGGCGTAGTACGCACTGCCGGTCTTGAGCAGGTTCACGATCTCGGCGCCGCCTTTGCGAGCGCGATCGACGATCGCATCCAGTCGTTCCTTAGAGATCAGATGTGTCACCGGTATGCCGGCCACGGATGTGTAGCTGGGGAGTGGCACCATGTCGTCGCCGTGCCCGCCGAGCAGGAGGGCGGTGATATCCTCCACGCTGCAGCCCAGCTCCATGGCGATAAACGATCGGTAGCGGGCGGTGTCGAGCACGCCGGCCTGCCCCACCACCCGGCTTGTCGGAAAGCCGGAGGCCTTCCAGGCCGTGTAAACCATCGCGTCCAGCGGATTGCTCACCACGATGATGACCGCGTTTGGGCTGCACTGGGCGGCTTCTTTGGTCACGCCCGCGACTATCTCGACGTTCTTGGCCAGCAGGTCGTCCCGGCTCATGCCAGGCTTTCGCGCCAGACCCGAGGTGATAATGATCACATCGCTGTCTTTGGTTTCCTCGTAGCTGTTGGTCCCTGTGATCTGGCAGTCAAACCGCTCGATGGGCGAGGCTTCAAACAGGTCGAGGCCTTTGCCCTGCGGCAGGCCCTCGACGATATCGACCAGGACGATGTCACCCAGTTCCTTGGCGGCGGCCCAGTGGGCACAGGTTGCGCCGACATTGCCGGCGCCGATGATCGTGATTTTCGCTTTGCGAGTCGGCATGGCGTTTCTCCGAGTTGCTTGGTTGGGGCAATCTTTCAAACGCGCCGTCGATACTACGGCGACGGCGCGCTCCCTTCGGTCGCGGCTATAACGCGTTGAACGACCATTTAAGGTCAGAACATCCGAGGTAGGCGGATTATAAATGCGCTAGCAATGGAATAAAGCCATTGCATTGGGAGTCGACGTAAATCCAAAAGAAATCAAGGCGAAGGAGGTCAGTAAAAAAGGCGTGCGGCACCCTGTACTAAATTGGCGCGGTCAAGGGTGCCGCAGCGAGTGGAAGTTTGGTCTCTTTCCCAGTTCCGGCGAGGGTTTTTCAAATCTCCGCGAGCTTGCTCACCCGAACCTTTACATTATACCAACGATGCGATGGGAATGCAAGTAAAGGTGAACACCGCTCGAACCGATCTACTTCTCCTCTGTCCGGATACTCAATTCTAATAAGGCGCCCAAAGAAAGGCGAACGGAAAAAACTCCAGCGTTTGCCCCAATTCTCCTGTGAATTGATGCCGGTTGCTCACCTGACCCTCTTCATGCGCCTGTATAAGATGGTTCGAATACTGTAATCTACGGGCCGAAGCGGACCATGGGATGGTTGCAGCCTGTTGTACCTCGTGTTGCCAGGTTTCACTGATTTCAAGATGAGCGCTAGTCCGGAAATCCCCAGTCTCAGTCTCTCCTTTATCGAGAGTTTGTACGCCGACTACGAACGTGACCCTTCGTCCGTTTCCTCGGAATGGCGGCGGTATTTCGACCGCCTGGCCCATATGGACGGAAACGGTGAGGCGGCCTCCGCGACGGCCGGCGCCAATGGGCAATCTCGGCCCAGTCTGGCGCCGGTTGTTCGGCGGGAAGTGGAAGTGGCTGTTCGGCAGGACCGGGTAGACCAACTGGTCCGGTCCTACCGGGTTCGCGGCCACATGGCGGCCCAGATCGATCCGCTGAACATGCCCCGGCCGCCTCGTCCGGAGTTGGATCCCGCCTACTATGGTTTCACGGAAGACGATTTGGATCAGCCGGTGTCGAGCCGGACGATCTACGGACCGGACATCCGCACTCTTCGACAGATTATCCAGCGGCTCAGAAATACCTATTGCCGGTCGATCGGCGTGCAATTCATGCACATTGATGACCTCCCGATCCGCACCTGGTTGCAAGAACGGATGGAAGCGTCAGAAAACCGGACCAAGCTCACCCGTGACGAGCAGATTCGCATCTATTCGAAGCTCAGCGATGCGGCGATTTTCGAGGAGTTTGTCCAGAAGAAATACGTGGGGGCCAAGAGCTTCTCACTGGAGGGCAGCGAGAGCCTGATCCCGATGCTGGACATGGCCATCGAGATGGCCGGGGAGGATGGCGTTAAGGAGGTTGTGCTGGGTATGGCCCATCGGGGTCGCCTGAACGTCCTGGCCAACATCATTGGCAAGAGTCCCCAGCAGATCTTTCGCGAGTTTGAGGATGTGGACATCCGCCGAAATTCCGGCGGCGATGTGAAGTACCACCTGGGCTACAGCGGCGACCACGTCACCGCCTCGGGCAACAAAGTCCACCTTTCGCTGTGTTTCAATCCAAGCCACCTGGAGTTCGTGAATCCGGTCGCCATTGGACGCACTCGTGCCAAGCAGGATCGCGTCGAGGACAAGGGTCACCATCTCGGGATGTGCGTGCTGATCCACGGCGACGCGGCCTTCATCGGAGAGGGGGTCGTCCAGGAAACGCTCAATATGAGCGAGCTGGCGGCGTATACGGTGGGTGGCACGATCCACATCATCGTCAATAACCAGATTGGATTTACGACCCCTCCGGAGGAGGCCCGCTCGACGTTTTATGCCGCCGGCGTCGCGAAGATGCTCCAGATTCCCATTTTCCACGTCAACGGTGAGGATCCTGAGGCCGTCGCATCGGTGATGCGGCTCGCGATGGACTTCCGCCAGGAGTTCCAGCGCGACATTGTGATCGACATGTACGGGTATCGGCGCCACGGCCACAATGAAGGCGACGAGCCCGATTTCACTCAACCCCTTCTCTATGCGGCCATCAAAAAACGCAAGAATGTCCGCGAAGCCTATCTCGAACAGCTCCTGAAGCTGGGAGAAATCACGCCACCGGAAGCCGATCGCATCGTCGAGCAACGCAAGCAGCAGCTCGAGACCGATCTGGCGACCGCCCGGCGCGAAGATTATGTTCCGCGATCGCAGGCGTTCATGGGCATCTGGAACGGCTATCGCGGCGGTCCCGAGTCCGGCATCCCTGAAATCCCCACTGGTGTACCGGTCGAGCGGCTGGCCAAATTGCTCGATGCGCAGACGCGTCTGCCCGAGGACTTCCATTCCCATCCGAAGATTCAGCGATTGCTTGCCGCGCGGCAGGAGATGGCCCAGGGGGTCAAACCGCTCGATTGGGCGGCCGGCGAAGCTTTGGCGATTGCTACCCTGGCGACAGAGGGTGTGCCCGTTCGTCTGACAGGCCAGGATTCGGAACGCGGTACGTTCAGCCACCGCCATGCGGTTCTTCACGATGTGCAGGACGGACACGAGTACACGCCGTTGCGACATCTGGCCCCTAATCAGGCGAGAGTCGATATCTGCAACAGCCCGCTGTCCGAGGCCGGCGTGCTCGGGTTCGAGTATGGCTACAGCCTGGATTACCCCGATGGACTGGTGATGTGGGAGGCACAGTTTGGCGACTTCGTCAATGCGGCCCAGGTCATCATCGATCAGTTCATCACCAGCGGCGAGGAGAAGTGGCATCGGGTCAGCGGCATCACGCTGCTGCTGCCTCACGCATTTGAAGGCCAGGGGCCCGAGCATTCGAGCGCGCGACTCGAACGGTTCCTCCAACTGGCCTGCAACGACAACGTCCAGGTGGTCTATCCAACGACGCCTGCTCAGATTTTTCACGTGCTGCGGCGGCAGGTGCTGCGTCCCTGGCGTAAACCATTATTTGTGATGTCACCCAAAAGTCTGTTGCGGCATCCGATGGCCGTTTCGTCGCTGCAGGATCTGGCTTCAGGCACCTTCCAGCGAATCCTTCCCGACACGAGCGTGGCGGTCGAGGGGGTCACGCGTGTGCTTCTGTGCTCGGGCAAGATTTACTACGATTTGATTCAGGAGCGCGAGAAGATCAAGCGCCAGGACGTGGCGATTGTGCGGCTCGAGCAACTCTATCCACTGCACGAGGACCTGCTCGGCCAGGTCCTGTCGATCTATCCGGAAGGCACGCCTGTAGTCTGGGTGCAGGAAGAGCCGGAGAATATGGGCGCCTGGCATTTCCTCCGTGTGCGGTATTGCCACAAGTTGCTCGACACATGGCCGTTCAGCGGCGTACATCGCGCGCCCGCGGCAAGTCCCGCGACCGGCTCGACGCGCACGCACAAGCTCGAACAGCAGCACATTCTCAACAAGGCATTTGGCTTTTAAATCTTTACGACGAAGCCGCGAAGGACGGAGAAGAAGACAAGGCTAATCACGAAAACACGAAAGGTCGAAAACACGAAATAGGATATGATGCGGCGAAATCTCTTTCGTGCTTTGGTTCTTTCGTGTTTTCGTGATTGCTTTTTCAGATTTCTGGTCGAATTCCTCTCCTGGAGTTGAGTCGATGGCGATCGAACTGGTCATACCCCGCAGCGGCGAGAGCATCAATGAGGTGCAGATCGGTGAATGGCATAAGTCCGAGGGCGATACGGTCAATCAGGATGAAGTGGTCGTTGAGATCGAGACGGATAAGGCGTCGATGGATCTGCCCGCGCCGGCGAGCGGTCGCTTGAGCAAAGTGCTCAAGAAAAAAGGGGATATGGCCGCACCGGGTGACGTGATTGGTTATATCGACGAGGCATCGGGCGCGGCCGCCAGCCAGGCCGCCGCCAAGGCCGCCCAGGCGCCGGCCAAGGGCGCCGGCGATCAGAAACCCAAACCCGTCGGACAGGATGTGCAGGTGAAGCCCCGCACGGAAGGCAAAGCGTCGGGTGCGCCGCCATCCCCTCCACCAAAAGAGCCGGCAGCTCCGCGCGTGATGCCGGCTGCTCGGCGAGAGATGGCTCAGTCCAATTTAACAGTTGATCAGGTGGATGCCACGGGACCGGGTGGCCGCGTGCTGAAAGAAGACGTCCAACGGGCCGCTAAATCGCGTCAAGCGCCGCCGGCAGTTTCATCGGCGGGTACATCCGACGATCGAGATGAGATCGTGCCGATGAGCATGCTGCGCAAGCGCATCGCTCAGCGGCTGGTCGAGGCGCAGCAATCAGCCGCCTTGCTCACCACCTTCAACGAGGTGGACATGACCGCAGTGATGAAGCTTCGGGGCGAGCATCAGAAGGCGTTCACCGAAAAGCACGGTGTGAAGCTCGGCTTCATGTCATTTTTTGTGAAGGCCGCCATCTCGTCCCTGCGACGCATTCCGGAGATCAATGCGGAAATCCGCGACAACGCCGTGATCTACCATCGGTATTACGACGTGGGTGTGGCCGTTTCGACCGAGAAGGGACTCGTCGTGCCCATTCTGCGTGATGCGGATCAAATGACTTTCGCAGATATTGAAAAGAGCATTGAAGAACTGGCCCGACGCGCCCGCGACAATCAGCTCAAGGTTGAAGATCTGCAGGGCGGCACCTTCACGATCAGCAACGGCGGCATCTTCGGCTCGCTCTTATCGACGCCCATTGTCAATCCGCCGCAGAGCGGCATCCTGGGCCTCCACGCGATCCAGGAACGCCCCGTAGTCCGCGATGGCCAAGTCGTCATCCGCTCGATGATGTACCTCGCCCTCACGTACGATCATCGCATCGTCGACGGCCGCGGCGCGGTCACGTTCCTCCGCCATGTGAAGGAAATGGTGGAGGACCCGGCCAAGTTGCTTTTTGATCTTTGAAAACTTTCCTGCTCACATCAGAAAAAGCGATACATGAAACACGATCTGTTGGTCATCGGCGGAGGGCCGGGTGGGTATGTGGCGGCGATTCGCGCGGCGCAGCTTGGGTTGAATGTCGGGTGCATTGATGCGAATACGCAATTGGGCGGGACTTGCCTGCGTGTCGGCTGCATTCCCAGCAAGGCGTTGTTGGAATCGAGCGAGCTTTTCTACGCGGCGCAGCACGATTACGCGGAACATGGGATTCAAGTGGCCGGCGTCAAAGTCGATCTGGCCGCCATGCTGCAGCGGAAAGACAAGATCGTTTCGATGTTGACCCGGTCGATCGAGACGCTCTTCAAAAAGAACAACATCACGCGTTACCAGGCGCTCGGACGTATTGCCGGGCCGGGCAAGGTGTCGCTCAAAGGCGTGGAAGGTAGCCCGGCCGATTTGCCGCCTTCGGTCGAAGGCGAGCGGCTTCTGATCGCCACCGGCAGCAAAGTGGCGCCGCTCAAGGGCGTCGAACTTGACGGTGATCGCATAGCCACCAGCACCGAAGCGCTCGCTTATCCAAAAGTGCCGGAATCCCTCGTTGTCATCGGCGCCGGCTACATCGGTCTCGAGCTGGGTTCGGTCTGGAGCCGGCTCGGATCGAAGGTGACAGTGGTCGAATATCTCGATCGCATTCTCCCCGGCATGGATACGGAGCTGGCCGCCGAAGCTCAGAAGATCTTCACGAAGCAGGGCATCACATTCCGGCTCGGTGCGCGAGTCACCGGAGCGAAGCGAGACAAAGACGCATGCGTCGTTCAGTGTGATGGCCAGGAACCCATTCGCTGCGACCGCGTGCTGCTGGCCGTGGGGCGAATTCCGAACACAGACAATCTCGGGCTCGAAACCGTCGGAATTCAGCTCGATCCCAAAGGACGCATTCCGGTTGACGATCATTTCCAAACGCCGGCGCCGAATGTGTTCGCGATCGGTGATGTGATCCGAGGCCCTATGCTCGCACACAAGGCATCGGAAGAAGGAGTCGCCTGCGTCGAACGGATCGTCACCGGTTACGGCCACGTCAATTACGATGCGGTGCCGGGCGTCTGTTACACACACCCTGAAATCGCGACAGTCGGAAAGACCGAAGACGAGCTCAAGTCGGCGGGCATCGAATTCCGCAAAGGGGTGTATCAGTTCCGCGGCAACGGCCGCGCCCGTGCGTTGGGCCAGATCGACGGTCGCGTGAAGATTCTCGCCGACGCTCAAACCGATCGTATTCTCGGCATACACATCCTTGGCCCACGCGCTGGCGATCTGATCGCCGAAGCCGTCACAGCCATCGAATTCGGCGCCAGCAGCGAAGACCTCGCCCGCTGCTGCCATGCTCATCCAACCCTCGCCGAAGTGATCAAGGAAGCAGCGCTCTCCGTCGAAGGGCAGCCGATCCACGGCTGAGAAGCAGCGGCTAGAGCGGTTTCAGAGTATTCGTAGCGGTCGCCCCCTGTGGCGACCGAGATTCGCCGAAGGCGGATTTTCTGTTGCGAGTAAACGCATCGCAATCATCCTCGACCGCCACGGGGGGCGGCCGCTACATGTTCACGAAAACTGCTCTATCACGCCCGTTAGGCAGACCGATCATTGAGAACCGGTCCTACCGCTTAGGGGGCGCCAAGCGTTGTTGAACCAGGCCGGTGAACTGCCCGATCGTTCCGTCATACCGGCCGTCCGGGAACCGCAGTCTGATCATCGCCAGGTCGTACTCGCCTTCGCGAGCATCGTTTTGATAAATCGCGGCGTGGGCATAGGCATGGCAAAGGGCTTCGGCACATACCCGCTGGACGTTCGGATCCATGGAGTCCGCGAACTGATCGGCCAGAGCACGAAGGCTTTGGCCCGATTCCTCATGTCGCGCACACCATGAAAGCGCCCAGCCGCGGAAGTACTTCACTCTTGCCAGCACGATGGGGGCCGGAGAATCCCCCAGAGCGCCCAGCAGCCCATCGCAGAAAATCAGGGCAGCGGGGTTACCCCCCGCGGATTTGACGCCCAGGGTCAGGTTCTGCAGTATGGTGGTGACCGCCGCCGGTGGCGCAATCCTCACGGCCTGAAGCCCCTCGGAGATAACCTTAGCCATTGGCCCTTCCGGGTCGCCTGATCGCAGAACTTCAGGCGATGCTTGCTTGACGATTGAGAGGGCAAGCGAAGCGTGAGCCTGGGCGGCTTGCGTCGCGAACTCATCAGGGTCGAGCGTGGCGAGGAACTGCTCCGTGATAGTCGCACTCCGCGCGTAGAGGCCTCGGCGGGCCTTGGAAGAGGCCTCATCAATCCATGCAGTGGCCTGCGGATCGGCACCGCCGGCTTCGGCGGCGATTTCATTGCAGACGGACCGGAAATAGGCCCAACGCTCGTCGGAGACCGGCTGCTCGGCCTGTAGATTCGCCAGAATGGAACGCCAAAGCACCTTTCTGAGACGAGTCCTGACCGTTTGGAAGAATTCAGATTTCGAACACGTCGGACGGAGGCGATCCAAAATCTGAGTGAAGGCCGATTGAGCTTCGTCAAAGCGTTGCAAGTCGGCCAGCAACTGACCCTTGTTGTCCAGAGCCGTGAGAGCGGCGGCAGCATCCGGGTACTGACTGACCACGTGATCGGCCCATTTGACCCGTTCCGCCGGCGTCAAGCGAGCCCCTTCGTTCCAGAGCATTCCAGCCTGTAGCTCCCGTGCCGCCCATTGCTCGGCTTCATCGGTGGGACGGCCGTTGAGCAAGGCTTCAATGACCGCCATACGCCCGATCCGAGGTGCGGCAGGGTATTCCACCCGAAGGCGCTTGATGGCCTGGCGAGCCTCTGTCGGACGGCCAGCTTTCTGTGAATCCTCGGCCTTGGCCAACAAGGCTTCACACCGAGCCTCGCGCAGCGGGCCGGCGTTTCTGTCAACGGCGGCGGCAACCTGAGAATCTGCGATTGAGATGGCGTAATCGTACGCCCGAGATGAACGGTCGAAGTCGCCGTGCTCGTGAAGGAATCTGGCCGCAAGCAATGCGAAGGATTGGAGATCGAGTGCGCTGTCCGAGCTCATGGTGGGCACAGTAGGCTCATTGGCTAGTTCCCCAAAAATGCTGGCAATTGCGGCTTTATACGCTTGAGCAGTGGCGTTCTTGTCCTCGTTGCGATCCAGGGCCGCTGCCCGTTCAAGCAACGCCTTGCGCTTGCCCCGCTTGAGCCAGAAAGAGTTGGCAGGACTTGGCTCGGAGGCCCGGGCATCTGCAATCGAAACAGCCTTGTCATAGAAGGTCACCGCGTCCGCGAACTTTTTCGCGGCCATCAGGGCCGCACCGGCGCGAAGCGCCGCGTCCTGATAGCTTATCGCCAGTGGGTTGTCGTCCATTGCGGACGCATACTGAAGCGCAGCCGCTTCGTGTTGTCCCTGGCGGACCAACTCCTCCGCCGCCTTCATTTTGTCTGCGATGCGATGGCGGCAGGCTTCATTGCATGCTGATATATTCGTCTCGCCATGCATCTCCAGCGGAGAAAGCATCAATGCGGTGGGTGCAAGAACAAGCAGGAACGGCGCCGGCCCTTTAATGGATCTGGCCGAAGCCCAGGTCAAAGAGAGGATCCAAATCGATCTTCGCATCCACAACCTCCCATCCGTGCAGACCTTTATTCACGCCTGAGGTTTTGAGGACTTTGAAGGAAACCTATCGGCCGGCCTGAATGGGCCGCGATCGACGATACTCAATATGAATGACAATTACCGCCGGGTCAAGGCTGAGACCGGCAAAAGGTACTTTTTCCTGATCGACTAGATAACGAAACCCTGGCATCACGCGCTATCGGGCGCTGGGACGTATTGCTGGACCCGGCAAGGTATCACTCAAAGTAGTTGAGGGAAGTCCCGCCGACCTGTCGAATTCTGTCGAGGCCGCCCGCATTCTCATTGCGACAGGCAGCAAGGTGGCGCCGCTGAAGGGAGTCGAACTCGACGGAGATCGTATCGCTACAAGTACCGAGGCGCTCTCATATCCCAAGGTTCCTGAGTCACTCGTCGTGATCGGCGCGGGTTACATAGGGCTTGAACTCGGGTCGGTCTGGAGTCGACTGGGTTCGAAGGTGACCGTGGTTGAATACCTCGATCGCATTCTGCCCGGCATGGACACCGAACTGGCGGCGGAGGCACAGAAGATTTTTACAAAGCAGGGTATCGCTTTTCGCCTGGGCGCACGGGTGACTGCTGCGCGGCGAGAGAAGGATGCGTGCGTCGTCGAGTGTGATGGGTTGGAGCCGATCCGGTGCGAGCGGGTGCTGCTGGCGGTGGGGCGGCTGCCGAATACCGACAATCTGGGTCTCGAAACGATTGGTGTTCAACTTGATGCCAAGGGTCGCATTCCGGTTGACGATCACTTTCAGACGACCGCACCGAACGTCTTCGCCATCGGTGACATGATTCGCGGTCCCATGCTCGCGCACAAGGCATCGGAAGAAGGCGTCGCGTGCGTGGAGCAGATCGTCACTGGTTATGGCCATGTGAACTACGATGCGGTGCCGGGCGTCTGCTATACGCATCCCGAAATCGCGACGGTCGGCAAGTCGGAAGACGAGCTCAAGACGGCCGGCATTGAGTATCACAAAGGCGTGTATCAATTCCGCGGGAATGGGCGTGCCCGGGCGCTCGGCCAGATTGACGGCCGGGTCAAGATTCTTGCGCACGCGCAGACCGACCGCATTCTCGGCGTGCACATCCTGGGTCCCCGAGCCGGAGACCTGATCGCCGAAGCCGTCACCGCCATCGAATTCGGCGCCAGCAGCGAAGACCTCGCCCGCTGCTGCCATGCTCATCCAACCCTCGCCGAAGTGATCAAGGAAGCAGCGCTCTCCGTCGAAGGGCAACCCATTCACGGCTGAAGTATCAGGTCGCCGGAGGAATTCAGCGACTGATGCCGATCAATATTCTGCCAAAAAGAATCATTTTCCGCGCATTGAAAATCGGCAGTGTCAGAAGATCACACTCATGAAACTCTGGGTCACCGCGGCGACTCTTCGACTCGGTCCACGGGTTCTACTGGACGGGGCTTCCGTCGGGCAGGAGGGTTCGGGCATCCATCTTTGCCTGTTTCCAGATGACGTAGACCAGGAAACCGGTGACGGAGAAGAGCATTAAGAGCATGAACATGATGCTATAGTAGTAGCCGGCGGCCATGCTGCCCCCGACGCCGCCGGACATGCTGCCCGCGCCGCCGGTATCGCCGGTGGAGGAATTGGCGGCGATGCTGTCGACACAGTTCGGGCATGCATGAGCGAAGCTCGCAAACACAAGCACGCCGACAACGATAGCGACTATGGCACGTTTGGACATCTTCAACTGCTCCTCGTGCCCCCATCGTAACGTCTTTTGTTTATGGCAGTCAAACCTTCACGAGAGCTACGACCTGGGTTGCGCTCGATGGGTTTATAATGCGGCTGTATGAGCGATGTTCACATCATTGCCCGAGGCCGCTGCATTGCTACTGGATGCGAGCCATTTATCTTCGGTATTCTCAACTGCACGCCTGATTCGTTCAGCGATGGCGGTCGTTACATCGAACCTGCAGATGCAATCGATGCCGGTGTTCGAATGGCCGAGGAAGGCGCGGACGTGCTCGATGTTGGCGGCGAGTCGACGCGACCCGGCAGTCAGCCCGTGGACGACGATGAGCAGATACGACGCACCCGCGAGGTAGTGGCCGCACTGGCGAAGCATTTTGGCGCTGACGGGCCCGCGATTTCGATCGATACCCGCTCATCGAAGGTGGCGGCGGCGGCCATCGAAGCAGGCGCTCGCATCGTCAACGACATTTCCGCGCTGCGGGGCGACGAGCGGATGGCCGATCTTGTGTCCCGGAGCGGCGCCGGTGTTATTCTGATGCACATGCAGGGTACGCCGGCCACGATGCAGACTGATCCGCGTTATGACGACGCAGTCGGCGAGATCAAACTGTTTCTGTCCGAGCGAATCGAAGCCGCAGCGAACGCCGGCATTCCCCGCGAGCGGATTATCGCCGATCCGGGCATCGGCTTCGGCAAAACCGAACCGCACAATCTGGAAATCCTGCGGAGAATTGACGAATTTCGAGGTTTGGGTGTGTCGTTGATGGTGGGCACATCGCGCAAACGCTTTATTGCCCGGTTGGCGGGTGATTCACCGGAAAGGCGACTCTGGGGGACGCTCGGCAGCGTTGCGGCCTGCGTGCTGGCGGGTGTGGAATGCCTGCGTGTGCATGATGTGGCCGCCTGCCGTGCGGCGGCAGATGTTTGCGCCGCGATTCGCGGGTTGTGAGCCGCTTTCTCCTCTTCAGGTGCAACTCGTGACGACAGACGCGACGAGCCCGCCGAACTCACCGCACGATTACTGCCAGCATTGCGGATATGACCTGACAGGTTTGTCGGATAATCGCTGTCCAGAATGCGGCAAGGCTTTTAATCTGGTCGAAATTCGTCGGCAATTCCCGGATACATCCCTCGATGTTGTCGGGGCGATATGGCAGACGTTGCAGGTCCCGTTGATGGGAACCGGCATGGGCGCATTCATCATGCTGCTTGCACGCGCGTTGAGGAATTGGGAGGGCGTCGGTGTTCTTGTGCTCCCGGGAGTTATTGGTGCCGTGGTTCTGACCATCCTTGCAAGTCAGAATGCTCAAACCGTGGCGAAATCGCTCGCCGTTGCCCGTGCCCGTCGGCTGAGTCTGCCGCCTTTTGGAAGCGGGAACCGTGTTTTCTTTTCGATTACAAGAGTCGGGTTGTTCTGTTGTCAGGTCGTTCTGACCGCTGCCGGGTTTTTCGGCGGCTGTGTGTGCTCTGCGATCGCCCTTTCTTAGATTGAAGTTCTGGATTTCAAATGGCTGATTCGTCGACAAAGCATCTCTTCTGTCCCCGATGCGGATACGACCTGAGTGGCCTGGAGAGCAGCCGCTGTCCGGAATGTGGCGCGGATTTCGATCGCCTGGCGCTGGAGCGTGAACGCACGCAACCGAGCATCACCATCGCCGGCGCCATCGGCCGGACACTGTGGGTTCCCGCGGTCAGCATGGGTGTCGGCTTACTGTTTGGCCGGTTGATCGACACGCAAGACGACAGCGGTGCGCAAGTTGCTTTCACCGTGTGTGGGTTCCTGGCGTTAGGTCTCGCCGCGGCTGCCATATACAACTCCCGCAGGCTGGCGCGTGCGTTTGCCATCAGCCGGGGCAACCGCCTGGGCATTCAACCTTTTGGCGAACAGAATCGATCATTTCTGCTGCTCAGCGGCTTAGGCCTATTCTGCTGCCAGGGCATCTTGTCGGCCGCGGGATTCTTCGGCGGCTGTGCGTGCGTGGTTTTAAGCAATCTGAGGCTGGAAGCCCATTGATGTCAGGTCCTTCCACGCAGATTTCGAACATCAAGAGCACAAGTAGCTTGTGTCCACGGTGCTATCGCGCGCTGGAGGCGGAAGTATACGAAAGCGATGGCAAAGTCTTTCTCCGCAAAACTTGCTCCGACCATGGAACCTTTGACGTGCTGATAAATTCAGATCGGCGTTTCTATTACCAGTCCGTGGGTTCCGGCTGCGGGTGTGCTGCGCAGAGCGGCCACTGCGACGACATCATCGAACGCAGCGCCACCTGTATCGCCTTGATCGAAATAGTTGAGAGCTGCAACCTGAAGTGCCCGACCTGTTACGCCGACAGCCCGTTCGCTCCGCCAGCATCGCATTCATATTTGTCACTCGATGAATTCTGGTCGCGCGTCAACAAGGTGATCGAACGCAAAGGGCCGTTGGACATTCTGCAGCTATCCGGCGGCGAGCCTACACTTCACCCTCAGTTTTTCGAGTTGCTCGAACCCGTGCTGCCGGATAAGCGCATCGGCTACACGTTGATCAATACCAATGGTGTCCTGCTCGCGAAAGATGAAGGGTTTATGCGCCGGCTGGGGCAACTGCATCAGCAGTACCGGCGATTCGAGTTGTATCTGCAGTTTGACGGCACGCAGGAAGCGGGGCAGGTTTCCCTGCGCGGTGCGGACTTTCGCAAGGTGCGGGAAGAGGTGATCGTTGCCGCGGCTGAATATGACCTGCCGGTGACGCTGGCCATGACCGTCACACCCGACAATATTTCTCACCTGGGTGATACGCTGCGATTCGCCGTATCCCACCGCACCTTGCGGGGCATCTGTTTTCAACCCATGTTTGGATCAGGGCGCACGCATCCAACCGGATCAGCGGGTACTACGCGCGATGCGAGTCGCCTGAACGTGGCGGATGTCATCCACGCCCTGATCGATCAGGGCAATGGCCTTCTGAGCGACCGCGATTTCACGCCGCTCCCATGTGGCGATCCGAATTGCCACACGATCGGTTACCTGCTGCGTCGCGGGGACCAGGTGGTGCCTGTATCGCATTTCATTAACTTCTCAGCCGTGCAGGGATTTCTGAAGGATCGCGTCGACTTCAACATTGAAGACCTGTGGCGCTGTGGCTGCGAATCCGAACCCCTTGGCCACATCCTCAAACAACTTGAGATTGGCCCCGACGATGCGTTCCGAATTTTCATCAAACCATTCATGGACGCGTTCACCTACGATCAGGATCGCATCGACCGCTGCTGTGTGCACGTCGTTGGTGAAGGCGGCAAGCTCGAATCCTTCTGCCGCCACTATGCAATGAAATCCGCGCCGCGGCCTGACGCGAAGGCGGAAGAACACAATTTCAAATCTGAAGTCTCAGATTCGAAATCTGTCATCTCGTTGCCGATTCTTTCTCCCGAGCCTGCTCGATGAACGCGTTGCCTGCTTATGGCCTGCTCATGATCGGCGGCATCGTCGTTTCCGCGACGATCTGGCAGCGAATCGCCAGATCGCGAAGCATCCCTTCGGTCGTGTTCATTGGAGGATTGGTGGGAGCGGTGTTGGGCGCAAAGGTGGCGTATCTGTTTGCCGAAATGCCTTTCATCTGGCATCAGCCCAACTTCTGGCAGAATCTGCTGATAGGGCGAACCGTGCTTGGAGGATTGCTTGGTGGCTACGCGGGCGTCGAATGGGGCAAGGCGCAGATGCGCTACACGCCGCCGACGGGCGATCTGTTCGCGCTGGCCGTCCCGCTCGGTCTGGCCATCGGACGGATTGGATGCTATCTCCAAGGTTGCTGCCTGGGGCGTGTCTGCTCACCGGCCTGGTACGCGATCACCGATCCAAATGGTCATCCGCGTTTCCCGGCCTCACTCATGGAGGCGGCGTTCAACCTGCTGTTCCTGGCGGTCGCCGTGCCGATGTACCGGCGAGGCATCGCTCGCGGCCAGCTATTTCACATCTACCTGATCGCCTACGGCCTCTTCCGATTTGGTCATGAATTCCTTCGCGACACGCCAAAGATCATCTGCCCGTTCTCCCCGTATCATCTGCTTGCGCTGGCAGTCGTAGCCCTCGGTGCACGGCGCTACGCTCAACGCGCGACCGGCACCGTCAGTGTTTGCCCAAATCAATGAATAACACCACCAGGTCGATGATGAACAGTAGCACGATGGTGATCTCCAGCGTGAGCATCCAGCGGTTCATCTGGTCCTGCTTGTGCAGGCCGTAGAGATCGTCCATTGTACGGAGCTTTTCATCGATCGTGCGGTGCCAGTCGGCCAGGTGAAACCGCTCGGCCAGGTGTTGATAGACGCGGGCCAGGTGCCAGTCGCCGAAGAACTTGGTGATGTTGGAGAGCTCGTCGCTCAGCCGGGCCAGATCGATCCGGATTTCACGCAAACGCTTCAGCACATCCGAACGGCCTCGGCTGCCGCGACGCTCGAGGTCACGATAGGAACGTTCGATCGCCTCATCGAGCAATCGATCGTACGCCTCCAGTTCCGCAAGCTGCATGTTGGCCAGTTCCGTCACATATAGCGTCTCATCCAGATATTGCGGCTCGTCGATCACAAGGGCCGCGTCCCAGTCGATGACGATGAGATCTTGATCGTAATAACTCAGAAACTTGCCGGTGGATTCGGTGACTTCCTGTTGTGAGAGATGCGAGACTTCGCTTTCTCGCGTGAGCAGCGAGGCGACGGCGCGGCGATTCTCGGTGAGCCAGGCTTCCGCACGGAAAGGAGCGCCATTGCTCATGCGAAGTGGCGGCTCGACGCAGAAAACGGGATATCCTTCATCTTCGGGCAGGCGATTGACAGGGCGGATCGCGCGATCGAGCAGCTCATTACGTACTTCCTCGGCCAGTTGACGCACCTCGGCGCTAAGAGAGCCGTTTGAAAACGCGAGTCGATGATAGGCAATCAGCTCTTCAATCTTGTCGACACGGAACGGGACGCGCACGGTGATGCTGACCGCGCCGACGGGAAGAATCTTGACTGTGCGCTCGACGCGCACCGCCCCCTGCGGTCCGATGCGCTCGAGCGGTGGTAGACGGACCATCTGTGGAGAGAAAAATACGAGCTGCTTTGGACTGCGCTTGCTTGCGTCGACGGTGAACTGTGCGACAGGCTGTCCGAGCAACCGATCGAGTGGTCGCCGGGCAAGATCGTAGGCGATGTCGTAGGTGAAAACATAGACGACGAAACCGGTGTAGGACTGAACCGCACTTGCGTCCTTGGCAGGTTGCATCTCTCTGTCGGCGATCGTAGCCATGTTTCCTTATTATCGCGGGGAGCAGGGTCGCACCAGCCGTCTAAAACTGGATGTTTGATCGTATAGAAGCTCGATAGCCGAAATTCTGTTGAAATAGCACTTCCTTGCACAGTAGCATGTTTTCGTGTTTGAACGCCTGCAGTTCTGCTGTAATCCGGCTAAACCTCATCCATAGCGAGGTCCGCGAGCTGCGAACATCAGGCTTTTTATCAGGAATTACGGAAGGAAGCGCATGAAGGCCGCCGTTCGCCGCTCTGCAGTTCTGCTCACCGTTGCCGCCATCGGAACAGTCGTCTGGGTCAATGCGGGAAGTTTGACTCCTCCCGTGGGCTCGGTCGCCCCCACAATGAAAACGCTCGTCGAAGTCGAACCGCGAACCAACATCAATCTTCTGCCCGGCGGTGGAACGTACAAGCATGGCATCACACAATCCGGTTCCTACTACCTGACCGCAGACGTCGTGAGCACGGTTGCGGGTGAGATCGGGATCCTCGTTTCCGCCGACAACGTCACGATCGATTTGAACGGGTTCGCCATGATCGGCGCCGGCGGCGCCGGTGGCGCGGGCATCGCATTGAACGCGGCACATACGAATCTGGCTGTCCGCAACGGCACCATTCGAGGCTGGGGCGGAGATGGCATTGATGCGACCAGCGCGTCAAACTCGCAGTTCCAGAGCCTACGTCTTTACGGCAATGCCGGCGGCGGGTTGCGCAGCGGCGCCGCCGCGATCGTCACGGGTTGCAATGCCTCGCAGAATGGCGGCGACGGTTTCAACATTGGCAATGGATGCACGGTCACTGGTTGCCTCGCGGAGTTCAATGCGGGTGTCGGCATCAACATTACGGGCAACAACAGCCGCATCGATGAAAACAACGCAGGCTCGAACGGCACAGGCATCGCTTCGAGCGGCGCCAACAACCTGATTGTGCGCAATGCTGCGCGGCTCAACACGTCGGCTGACTTCGCGATCGTTACGGGCAATGATTACGGCCAGATCATTGGCAGCCCCGGCGCCAACTTTGTCGCGACCAATCCGTGGGCGAATTTCTCGGGTTGCCCGTCGGGACAGACGACATGCGCCGGTATCTGTGTGAATACTCAAACCAATGTGAGCAACTGCGGTTCCTGTGGAAACGCCTGTCCGATTGCACCCAACGCCACTCCATCTTGCGCCGGCGGAAACTGCTCACTGGTCTGCAATGCGGGATATGGCGACTGCAACATCAATAGTGTCGATGGCTGTGAAGCGTCCGTTCTTTCGGACGTCAACAATTGCGGCGCATGCGGGAACATCTGTCCCACCCCTGCCAATGGCACACGCACCTGCACGAACGGGACGTGCGGGGTTTCCTGTAACCCCGGCTTCGCCAACTGCGATAACAACTCCGCGAACGGATGCGAAGTCAACCTGAATACCAGCAGCTCGAATTGCGGCGCGTGCGGAAACGTGTGCCAGGCTCAGGGCGCTTCGACGTGCGGAACAACGGGGACATGCCAGGCAGGTGTGTGCGCCAAGTATCCGGCCGGTACCGTTTGCACCGCCGCGAGTTGCACAGGCGGCGTGTTCAATCCGGCGGACCAATGCAACGGAGCGGGGACCTGCGTGGACAGCGGCTCGACCCTCTGCTCACCCTACACGTGCAACGGCGGTGGGACCGGATGTCTAACGACCTGTACGATCGACGGGAATTGCGTCAATACTCACTATTGTTCTGCGAATGCCTGCGTGGCCAAGAAATCGACGGGCCAGCCTTGCGGAGGGAACAATCAGTGCGTGTCGGGTGTCTGCACTGGAGGATTGTGCCAGTAACTCTTGGGAAAGAAGGGGTATTATGCGGCATCGAGGAATTCGATTCAGCCAGGTCGTTTTCGTCAGCGCGACGGTCGGCGTTGTGGTTTGGCTCAACGCAGGCAGTCTGACTCCGCCGGCCGGACCTGTCTCGCCAACGATGAAGACGCTTCAGCAGGTGGAACCACGGACGCCGGTGCAGACCCTGTCGGGCAATGCGAGCACGCAGTATCTCATCAGCCAGTCGGGCTCCTATTATCTCACCGATAACATCGTCGGCGTGTCGGGCAAACACGGCATCACCATTGATGCCGACAATGTCTCGCTCGATCTCCGCGGGTTCACGCTGCAGGGTGTGTCCGGTACGCAGCATGCGATCTTTGTGAACTGCTGCCATCATGATCTGTCCATTTCCAACGGGATTATCACGCAGTGGAGCGGCATCGGCATAGACTCGGGTCTGGGAACCAACGTGCTCGTCGAGAAGATCGTCTCGTTTGCCAATGGTGGCGAGGGCATCAAGGTTGACCACGGTTCGACGCTCCGCGATTGCGTCACCCATTCCAATATCGACAACGGGATTGAAGTCACGTACGCGTGCACGCTCAGCCATTGTGTGGCTTATGAGAATCAGGCCAATGGCATCTCTTTTCTGGATCACTGCACATTCCTGAACTGCGAGGCTTTTTCCAACTCGGGCGCGGGCTTCCACGGCGAGACGTGCAGCCCCGCCATCCAGGACAAGGGACAGGTCACCGGCTCCGCGCAGAAGAGCAGCGTGGGTAAAAGCTCTTTCTCGGTTTGTCCGAGCAGCTCGACTTTTCTCAACTGCGCCTCCAACAACAACGGATTCGAAGGCTTTCTTGTGACGGACAACAGCAGCTTTCAGAACTGCGTGGCCAACCACAACAGCGGCGATGGTTTTTCCGGTTCGAGCACGAACAGTTTCAGCGCCTGCAGCGCTGCCGGCAACAGCGGCGACGGCTTCCGCGTCGAGGACGGCTGCGCGTTCGCCGGCTGCACGTCCACGAACAATTTCGGCGGGGGTAATGGTGGCTTCGGGCATGGGTTCAACTGTTTCAGCCACTGCACCTTCGCGCACTGTACGGCCGCTTCCAACAGTGCTCCCGGTATCGAGTCGTTCGACCACATCAGCATCAGCGATTGCACGATGAATTCAAATAACAACATCGGCATCTATATCAACTCGGGCAATATCACGAACACAACGGTAAGCTTCAACGCGTTTGAAGGAATCAACGTCTTTAACGGTTTCACCACGATCGAAGGATGCACCATCTCTGAAAACGGTGGGCATGGCGTCCTGCTGAAACAGGCTTGCAAGGTGGACAATTGCCTGGTGGCCAATAATGGCCACGCAGGCATCGTCATTGACGCCAGTGATGCGTCGGCTCAGGGCTGCCAGCTCCGCAACAACAACATTCGACAGAACTTCAATGACGGCATCGTCGTCACCTCCAACAACCTGGTGGAGGGCAACCATTGCGTGGAGAACGGCGGTATTGGACGCGCGGGCGGCAACGGAGCCGGGATTCTGGCCAGCGGCTCGGGCAATCGCATTGACGCCAATGATGTGGTCCGCAACGACCGGGGCGTGCAGGTGACGGGCGCGACCAACCTGGTCATCCGCAATTCGGCCAATGGGAACACCACCAACTATGTGATTGCGATTAACAACAAGGTGGGGGTGACGGTAAACGCTCCCGTCAGCATGGCCATCAACGGAAGCACGGGTGGAGCGGGCGTCGGCTCGACCGATCCCACCGCCAATCTCTCTTACTGACAGGAAAGTAGCGAACCGAGCGATTTGTGACCGACAACATTGCACAGGGATTCGGCTCATGCGAAGCAGCACTCGAAAACTCAGAATAGTGGTCGCCCTCGCACTGCCGCTGCTGTGTCTGGGCGTCAGCAGCATCGACTCGATCAACAAGTACAGTTGGGCCGAGAACATCGGCTGGCTGAACTGGCGGGACGCCAACGCAACCAACCAGGGCGTGGAGCACCACGGCACGTGGCTTTCGGGCTACGTCTGGGGCGAAAACGTTGGCTGGATCAACGTCGGTAACGGCGGGCCATACACGAATACGAACAATACCAATTTTGGCGTCAACGTTCTGTCATCGAATGAACTGACCGGCTATGCGTGGGGTGAGAACATCGGCTGGGTGAATTTCTTCACGCCAAGCGCCGCCCCCAACAATGCCCGCTGGGATCCGGCGGCCGGCCGATTCCGTGGTTACGCCTGGGGCGAAAACATCGGTTGGATCAACCTCGATGATGCGTCGAAATTCGTGCAGGTTACGGGCGCGAGTGTCATCGGGTGGCGCAGCGTCCGGACCCACAACGCCACAGCACGCTCTATCGCATTGAACGCCACCGCCACTGGCAACGGCCTCACTGGGCCTACCGTCGAGCCGCGCAACGCGGGCATTCAGCGTATCGAAGTGGATCTGAGTGCACCGGTGACGCTGAACACCAATCTTGTGACGACAACGGGCCGCACCACCAATGCGGCCGGCGTTCTGGGGCCCTCGCTGGTCTACCCGACGCTTTCGGTGTCGCTCGTCAACCCGACGACGATTGCGATCACGTATCCGATCGCTCCTGCCGTCGGCGCGCTGCCGGACCAGACCTGCTACAACATCAGCCTGGGCTCAGGCATGACCACGCCGCCGCTCGTGGGTGACCTGGACGTGAACATCCGTTCTCTGGCCGGCGACGACACAGGCTCGGGTATCATCACGCTCTCTGACGCGCTGGTTGCCAAGGCCCGCATCGGCCAGCCCATTGCGACAAATGTGCCATTTGACATGAATCTCGATGGCAGCATCACAAATGCCGACGCGCTATTCGCCAAGGCCCGCGTCGTGTCGCCTTCGCGCAAAGCACTGTGTCCCTGATATCGGCCGCTCCGCCGCGCGCGAGACCGTGTTCAACATCACCGGTCGGCTTGCGAGCGGGTTGTGAAGTGAGGAACCATGCTGCGAAGCTTATGCTGGCCGTCGGCGGTGGGCAGCTTCGTCTGCGTACTGGGCGTGGGAGTCGTCTCCTCAGCGCCGTTACCTGCTGCCGCTCAGATTTTCGTCACCGACTCGCTCGGCAACAAGATTACCACGTATCACTTCGACGGCAGCATCGCCAATCCCACGCTGGTGGCCGGGTTGCAGGCTCCATACGGCCTCGCGATTTCTGGAACTGATCTTTTCGTGGTGAATTCAAGCAACAATACGCTCGGGATGTACACCACCGCGGGAGCAGTGCAGAAGGCTTCGCTGATAGCCAACCTGGGCGGTCCGCAGGTGGTCTCAGTATCCGGCAACAGTCTGTTTGTCTCCACGCAATTCAGCACCCGAATCTCGCTCTATTTTTTATCGGGTACGACTGCCTCGCTGGGGAATGCCTCCCTCGCGACGGGTTTCGACTATATCACCGGCATCGGCGTCTCAGGATCCAATCTCTTCGTACTGGACGCCGGAAACAACGTGGCCGACGGCAGCGGAAGCGTGGCCATGTACACTATTTCCGGGACCACCGCCACATTGGTGAACGGGGCGCTCATCACCGGACTGAATGTTCCCTCCGGCATGGCCGTCCACGGTTCAGATCTCTACATCACCGATTTCTACGACGGGGCAAGCAGCAGCGGATCAATCCAGAAGTTCACTGTGTCCGGGTCAACGGCCACCGGCGGGCTTTTGGTGGGTGGGTCCCTGGTAAATTTCCCGAACGCCATCGCCGTCACCGACGACGCCTCGACACTCTTCATTACCAACAGCGGCCCCGGTCCGGCCGACGGCGGCTCCATCGGTGAGTTCACCTCGTCAGGGGACACCGTCAACGCCGCCCTGGTGACCGGGCTATCCTCCAATCTGCTGGGTATCGCTGTCGCAGGCAACGCTGCCCCAACCGTCTCCATCACGCAGTGGCGCAGCGTCCGCAACCATGTGCTGAACGTGCCACAGCGCTCGATTGTGCTGAATCCAACTGCGATTGGCAACGGTCTGGCCGGGCCCACGGTCGAATGTCGCTACAACGGCATACAGCGGATCGACGTGGATTTCAGCGCGCCGGTCACGATTGCGGACGCGAACGCCATTACCGTCGTTGGCCGCACCACCAATTACCCATCCGGGAATGTGATGGGTTCGCCGGTCTCCTATACGCCACAGTCAATCAGTATGACCGGCCTTTCCAGCACATTGGGATCCTAAGCTTAGAATTCCACGTGGACAAGTTGTCGCG